>OWIO01000164.1_pt1 | contig 58012 bp, 56 predicted proteins | sample 1733011 | NCBI WGS metagenome assembly OWIO01 (sample SAMN05065779, study PRJEB22554) | human gut metagenome | biome: ENVO:2100002; feature: ENVO:00000062; material: ENVO:00002003 | host: Homo sapiens | place: USA | reverse complement strand
GATTTGGAGCTTATCACAGAAAACCCCATGTTGGGTGTGACTGTAAAGCAGCCGAGGTCCGGTAGACGTGAGGCGTGGACGGAGGAACAGTTTAATTTTGCGTATGATAACTGTTCCGAGCCACAGCTAAAGCTTCTAATCAGCCTTATGATTGCACTGAGCAGCCGTATTGGAGAATGTCTCGCCTTAACATGGTCAGATGTATACGATAACGAGGACAAGCACGAACCGTCCTATATTCGTGTTTACAAGCAGTTGGTCTACCGTTCTGAGAAATTTATCGAAGAAACAAACGGTCGAGGGATTCTCAAAGTATTCGACCAAGTTCGCAGCACCCGACCGGATGCAAAGAGACGAGCAGTTTTCCATGTTACCAAGACGGAAAAGGAAATCGAAGCAAATGTAAAACGGTACTTGTTTTGTGAAAACAGGCGGATTCCGTCTGAACGGAATCCGCCTGTTTCGGATGGTATGATTTTGTGTGCTTTGCACTCAAAGTGGGTGCTATTTTGGAATATGATGTCAGAAATTACAGTTTCAGCGTTTGCCCCATAGCTATGACCCGAGAGATGTGGATATCTTCGTCAAACAAAAGAATATCGGCGTCCATGCCTGGGGCCAGAGTGCCTTTGTGTTTATCAGCTCCAATGATGCGGGCGGGAGTACGGGAAGCCATCACAACGGCTTCGTGGATAGGAGCACCGCCTAAGCGGATCATGTTCCGTACCAACCTGTCGGTAGTAGCTACACTTCCGGCAAAGGACTGCTTATCCGGTAATTTCATGACGCCGTCATCATACACCATATCCATACCATTGGACTGGCGGATCAGGGTTCCTTCTTCCATGTCCAATCCAGCGGTTTCCAGCGCATCGGTGATCAAAGCAATCCTGTCTGCTCCCTTGCATTTGTAAATTAGGCGCAGCAGGGAGGCAGGCAAATGTTTTCCGTCACAGATGACCTGGGCGGTAAGATCATCGAAGTAAAGCCCTGCTTCTACTACGCCTGCGGTGCGGTAGGAATTTTTCCGCCACATCATGGAACAGCCGGAGTATAAGTGGGTCACATCCCGGAAGCCGTGAAGCATGGCCGATTCTACATGCTCAAAGCTGGCGTTGGAATGAGCAATGGAGGGGGTGATTCCTCGGGCAAGCAGTTCATCGCCTAAGGCCCAAGCCCCGTCTCTCTCTACGGCAGCACCCATCATGGTGATCCCACCGGGCCAGGCGTTCAAAAGAGGCTCCCAGTTTTCCTTTATGGGGGGCAGCAGATAAGCCGGGTTCTGGGCACCGCATTGTTCTTTGGAAAGAAACGGGCCTTCCAGGTGTGCGCCTAAAATGGTGGCGCAGGTGCACATGGATTGGGCTTTGCGGATGTTTTTGACAGATTCCACCATCAGCGGCAAAGCCGCCGTAGTCACTGTGGGGGTGATGGAAGTGGTACCGCGGCGGGCGTGGGCCAGACACATCTTTACTATATTTTCGGGGGAAGCGCCGGTACAGTCATACCCGCCGCCTCCATGAACGTGGATATCCACAAAGCCTGGGGAAACGTACTGCCCGCCGGCGTCCAGTTTTTCTGACGGGGCAAAGTCTTGGGGAAGATCGTTTTCCGGCCAGATACCGGCGATCTTACCCGCATCAAAACCCAAAACATAACCTTGAAGCACCTGCCGGGGGGTAAGGATCCTTCCGTTTACGATAAGCGTTTTCATAAGACGATTTTCAGCTTATTTGTCAAGGAGGTACTGCCCCGCATCCTTATCGGTGTAGAGGCAGGCATGGAGCTGCTCCTTAAGAATGGTGGCCGGACAAGCGGTGGAAACCGCATCTTCTACTGTATGCTTGACTGCCAGTGCTTTAGTGGAGGCGGGCACCGAACAGAACATATACTTTGCGGCGCACAGACCGGGAATGGTAGCGCTCAGGGCGTGTGTGGGTACCTGATCAATGGAGGCAAAGCATCCGTCATGAACCTGCTGCATCCGGCAGACCTGATCCAGTTCCACTACCTTGACAAATTTTTGTCGTTAAAATCTGCTACCGGTGGGTCATTGAAAGCAATGTGGCCGTTTTCGCCGATGCCAAGAATGCATACATCCAGGGGATGTTCTGTCAGAAGCGTATGATAGCGATCCGCTTCAGCCCAGGGATCCTCTGCATTTCCGTTTAACAGATGAACACTTTTGAAGGGCTTGTGATCAAAAATGGCCCGGCGCAGGAAGTTGCGGAATCCGGCGGGATGGCTGGGATCCAACCCAACGTATTCATCCATATGAAAGGCGTTGATGCGGCTCCAGTCAATGTCAGGGTCGGCGCACAGAGTCTGGAGCGTTTCGTTTTGAGAAGGGGCAGCTGCGAACATGACGTTGACGACGTCCTTTTGCTCCAGCAGCGCTTTTATGCAGGCGGCGGCTTCATTTCCGGCACATTCTCCCATGGCCTGCCTGGTATCAAACACACGCACCCGGAGTTTATTTGCGTAAAAATCCTTTAAAACAGCCATTTTTTCATCTCCTGTTATAGTGATCCTCTGGAATCATATTCATTTTTAAAGATAGCTGTTTCAGGCACGGTTGTCAATAGAAAAGAGAAAAAATAAGGAAACGTTTTCTAATTTTTCTGTTTTGCGTGTGCGTTTAAGTGTATATGCAGAAAAAACTCTTGATATCAAGCAAAAAAGATTAAAAGAATAAAAACACTTTTTAAAAGCGTACAAAAAGTTTTGAAAAAATCTTGACAATTTTCATACTGCGGCTATACTGGTTTATAGAAAACGTATTCTATCTGTTTTCTATGAGCTTTGCAGCAGGAGGCACTATGGAGACTGTGACCATAAAGGATGTAGCCCGTCAGTCCGGCTACTCCATTACCACCGTATCCAGGGTGCTCAGCGGCAGCGATTATCCTGTTTCAGCCGATGCAAGAGAAGCCATCGAAGCCTGCGCCGCTCGCATGGACTATGTGCCCAACCAGCTGGCGAGGGGACTGAAAACAAATTCCAGCAGGGAGATAGCTGTTATCACGCCTTCCCTGCGCAATCCCTTTTATACCACTATTATTACCAGTATTGAAAGCGCATTGAGCCAGAACGGCTACAACATGCTGGTTTTTTTACGCAAGCGCACCGACGGGGCCGGGGATGAATTCCTTGCCCGCCTGACCAGCAAAATGGTAGCCGGTGTGCTCATTGCTACCAACAGCGTCAGCCCGGATATGGGACGGGGGCTTCGACAATTAAAAGAAAGAAAGATCCCCGTTATTGTCTTTGACGATGCTGTGGACGGCTTCAGCGACCTGCGGGGCATCTTTTTCGATTATCATCGGGGAGGAAGGCAGGCAGCGCAGACTCTGTATGCCCATGGCCACAGAAAAGTGGCGCTCATCACCTTGGACTTCATGGAACAGACCACCAGAAAGAGCTTTGTAGGGGGGTTCAGCGAGTATTTCCGGGAGATGGGGCATCCCTTGCGGGAAGACAGAGATATTTTCATTTCCACTGAACCGGATGACTTTACTGCTGGGGCGGCATTGGCTGAAAAGGTTTTTGCCTTCGGGCGTTCTTATACTGCGTTGGCTGCCAACAACGATTCCGTAGCGGCCGGAGCCATTGCCGCCATGCTTCGCCGCGGAGTGCGTGTGCCGGAGGATATCTCGGTTATCGGCATGGACGATAACATTTATGCCCGAATGACTACGCCTCCCCTGACCACCGTCCATGTTCCGGCCCGGGAGATGGGGGATATGGCCGTTCGCTATCTGCTGGAGGAAATGGAAGGGAAGCCACTGGCCTTCAGCCTGTATATGCAGTCCGACGTTATTGAACGGGACTCTTTGTGCAATATCAAGCAGACAGGAGAAAACAACATGCATCTGTATCTGAGCGAAACAAAAGAAGACCTGGGCAGGGCGGCCGCAAAGCTCATTGCTCAGCGGATCAGGGAAGCCATTGCCCGGCAGGGCTTTGCCCGCATTGTTCTTTCTACCGGCGCCAGCCAGTTTGAAACACTGGAAGCCCTTGTGAAAGAGGACGTGGACTGGTCCAAAGTGACCATGTTCCATCTGGACGAATATGTAGATCTGCCGATGACTCATATTGCGTCCTTCCGCAAGTACCTTACGGAGCGGTTTGTGAATCTGGTACATCCCCGCGAGGCAGTATTTGTCAACGGTGAAGGCGATGTGGAAAAGAACATTGCCGAGCTTACCCGCCGCCTGACGGAAAAGCCCATTGACGTAGGCGTTATCGGTATTGGCGAAAATGCCCATATTGCTTTCAACGATCCTCCGGCAGATTTTGAGACCCGGGAGAGTTATATCGTAGTCAACCTCAATGAGCGCTGCAAGAAGCAGCAGGTGGGGGAGGGCTGGTTTGCCACGGAGGAAGATGTGCCTAAACAGGCCATTTCCATGACGCCTTACAGGATCATGCAGTGCAGGACCATTGTTTCTCCGGTGCCCAAGGCCGTTAAGGCAGAAGCAATTTCTGCTGTGCTTCGGGCCGAAACCGTTACCCCTATGATTCCCGCAACCTTAATGAAAACGCATCCGGACTTCCACCTGTTTATTGACAGGGATTCCGCCGCACAATGCAGCCGGGAAGTTCTTGACCGGTATATGTAAGCCGGATCCAACCCAGCATGAAATGCATCCCTGAGGGGTGCGTCATGATAAAAAAAGACGGAGGAAAAACACATGCGTAAATTTCTGGCGCTGCTGCTGGCCACTCTGATGCTGTTGGCTGTGGTAGGATGCACCGCTCCCGCTGCAGATGGGCAGAAGGATGCTGCAGATGACAAGAAGACCGAAGCGCCCGCAGACGGCAAGACTGAGGACAACAAGACCGAAGACAACAAGCCCACTTCCGGGGAACGCCGCAAGCTGCGGGTTGCCGCAGAAAGCTGGCAGGTCACCAAGATCTTCCTGGAGGATGCTGCGGCAGCTTTCATGAAGGATCATCCCGATGTAGACGTGGAAGTCATCACCTATGCAGATACCAGTGTGCTGTCTACCTACACCCTCAACTGGATGCAGGATACCACCGATGTGGATATCGTCTTCATCGACGGCGGTGTGAAATTTGCCAAGCAGTTTGATGCAAAAGGCCTTATCTGCGACTTTGATAAGGATCTGAACTTCTTCAACTATGTATCCCAGGATCAGTTCTGCAACGGTGTTCTGGAATACGGCAAGGTACAGGGCCGCCAGGTAGCGCTCCCCATCATTCAGGAAGTCTATGCCATCAGCTGCAACGTGGATATGTTCAAGGCAGCTGGTCTGGTGGATGAGCAGGGCAACTGCCTCCAGCCCAAGGACTGGGATGAATTCTATGAATTCGCCAAGAAGCTGACCATCCGCGATGCTAACGGTAATGTGACCCAGCAGGGCGCTTCCATTCAGTTTGGAAACAACCTGCTGACCATCATTGCCTCCTCTCTGGCTGGCGTCAAGGGCAACATCACGCTGGATGACGGTGTGACCTATGATATCGACAACGACGAGTTCCGGGCTATCGTAGCCAACTGGCAGAAGGGCGTCCAGGAGGGCGTCTACTCTATCGCTACCTTCGCCGACAACTCCGGCGGACGCAACGCGCTCAAAGCCGGTACTCTGGCCATGTGCTATGAGGCTGCAGGCCGTTGGATGGAAGCGGAGAATATGCTGGGCGCCGGCACAATGACGCTGGCCAACACTCCCGGCGGCAAAGGAACCCTGGGCTTCGGCGGTGATATCGTGGTTCCCAAGTGCTCCCCCAACCAGGATCTCGTGTGCCAGTTTGTAGCGGAACAGCTCCTGGGTGAGCATGTCCAGACTAATACCTTCACGCAGTATGGCAAGATGTCTGTGATCAAGAGTTACTTTGATGCTGCCATCGAGGCTGTTCCCATCTGGGCAAACATCAAAGATTCCATGGACAAGGCTATCGGCGCTCCTTCCTATAACGAAGAGCAGAAGTTCCTGGACGGTGCCTGCGCTATCTTCCAGGCCGGCCTGGTGGATCCCAATACTACTGCCGATCAGATCGTAAATGAGTTGGTCGAACTTATGAATTCCGTAGATAAGTAAGCGTTACGTCTACCCCTTATCATGGACGCGGGGGCCAGTGCAGGGCCCCCGCTCCGATATTTGCATTGTTTATCCTATTCGCTCCTTCTTATTTTTCAGCAAAGGAATGTCTGAAGTATGAACCATCGTTCCACCAGCGTCAGAATGCGGCAGAAGCAGAAGTGGGGCCGCCTGTTTGTGCTCCCCGCCTGCCTGATTATCTTCCTGTTTGTGGTATATCCTCTGGTATACACGTTTTATCTCAGCTTCTGCGATTACAATTTTGCCTTTGACTCCAAGCCCACATTTATTGGGCTGCAAAACTACATCAGCATGTTCAAGGATAAGCTGTTCGTGCAGGCGTTGACCAATACGCTTCTGTTGTCTGCTATTCAGTTCGTGCTGATGATGGTCATTGCACTGGCGCTGGCGCTGTTGCTGTATAAAAAGACGAAGCACAGCTGGTTCTATCGAACCTCCATATTCATGCCCATTGTGGTGCCGGCTTCTCTGGTCTGCCTGCTGTTCAGCTGGATGCTGGCCAATAATTTTGGTATCGTCAACAAGTTTCTTATTGAGGTGCTGCATCTGCCCAAATTGGCTTCTGACTGGCTTACGCGGGCAGATACGGCTAAGGGATGTGTAGTGGTGGTCAGCCTTTGGAACAAGGTTGGCTTCTGTACCATTCTTTTCCTTTCCGGCCTGCAGGGCATTTCCAAAGATGTGCTGGAGGCGGCGGATCTGGATGGAGCTACGGGCTTTAGAAAGCTGTTTTACATTATTTTGCCCAGCCTGTCTGAAACCTTCGTGGTGGTAGGTATCTGGGCGGTGCTTCAGACCTTGAAGCTTTTTGTTACCCCCATGGTACTGACCAGCGGCGGACCGGCCAATGCCACCCAGGTGCTGTATATGTACATTTACAAGACGGCATTTTTGAACTATGATATGGGCTATGCAGCTGCCATGTCCTTTGTGTTCAGCGTGATCGTTATGGTCTTTGCCGTACTGAACATGAAGCTCAGCACCAGAGAGGATTGAAACAATGAAAAAGCCTTTTAAACTGCGTAAAAAAGATATAAACAACCTGTTGGTGACGCTGGCGCTTCTGATCGTATCCCTGCTGTTCATTATCCCCGTGTTTTACTGTATTTTTACATCGGTAAAGACATCACAGGAGATCATGCAGGACGTGACGTTTTTCCCTCATCGGCTGACGTGGGAGAATTATGAGTATGTATTTGCCCGGGGAGCCAAGTACCTGAAGTTTTATTGGAATACCATTGTGGTGACCGTATCTACGGTGCTTATTACAGTGGTCATGTCTTCGCTGGCAGGATATGCTTTTGCCAGACTTCCCTTTAAGGGCAGCAATACTCTGTTGGCGGCTATTTTGTTTGTGCTGACTTTCCCTTTGACGGCGTTGCTGATCCCCATTTATATGATGGAATTCAAGCTGGGAATGCTCAATACCTATATCGGGCTGATCCTGCCCAATATAATATGCGTGCTGCCTTTCTCCATCTTCATAACCCGAGGCACATTCAGAGGATTGCCGCAGGAATTGGAGGATTCTGCCGAAATCGATGGCTGCGGCGTAGTGCGTACCTGGTGGAACATCATGCTGCCAATGGCTAAAAATGCGCTGGTCATTGTCATAGTGTCGGCCTTTTACAATGTGTGGGGGGAATATACCATTGCCAAGACACTGGCTACACGGGAGAGTATCATGCCTATCTCTGTAGCATTGACCCTGCTCAAGGGAGAGGACTGGAACTATGGGGTACTGGGGGCGGCCATAACCATGTCTATCATTCCGCCGATTGCGGTGTTCACTGTGTTTCAGAATCAGCTGGTGGAGGGCATGGTTGCAGGTGCCGTAAAGGGTTAAGCGCAAAAAAGAAAAGGAAGCATATATGAAGTTGTTCAAAAGCCCTTACAGAGCCATATCCGACGAAGAGGCCGTAGAAAATGCGGCCCCCCGCCATGGTTTTGTGGGTTTTTTCGTTACTCTCTGGGAGTATCTGAGCGAGTTATTCCGCGGGAATTTGCTGACGGTGCTGTGTCTGCTGCCGGCATGCCTGCTGTATATTTTGGGACGTGTTCTTTTTGAAGGAGTACTGCCCGTAGCTTTTGTGAGTCTGCTGGGGAGCATTCCCGCCGGGGCGGGGCTTTGTGGCCTGTCTGCCGTAGCGGTAGAAAGCCTGCGGAATCGTGGGTATGCCTTTATGCGCACCTATAAAAAAGAATTCAAGGCAAATCTGAAAAAGGGGATTCTTCCTGGTTGCCTGTATATCCTGTCCGTCTGGCTGGTGGGGTATATGCTCTCCTTTGCCGGGGAGATGGCTGCCGTAGCCAATGCCAAAATGGTGTATGTGATGCTGGGCGTGTTGGCCGTATTGCTGCAAACACTTCTGGGATATATGCTGCCTATGATGACACTGGTGGAGCTGCCTGCCAGACATTATCTGAAAAACAGTCTGCTATTCATGGCAGCCTGCCCCAAAAGCACTGTGGGGCTAATGCTGGTCAGCACAGTAGTATGCTTTGGAATCCCACTTCTGCTGCTGCCCTATACGGGAATATACCTGCTATTGATCGGATTGGCTGTGCTGGAACTGAGCCGGGCAGCTTTTGCCTGGCCGGTGCTCAACAGCCGTCTGCGCATTGAGGAACGGGAAGCAGAGAAGCATCGAGCAGAAAACAGCTGATAATTTACAGCATTTTATTTGTACGGGCGGGAAGAGTTTTCTGCCCGTTTTTCCGTTTGCAACTACAGCACCCGGTCACGAAGGAGAACGGAATATAATTCATGAAAACTCAAGAGGAGACTCTTTTGAGCTGGACATACGCTTTCGGGGTCTTATGTTCTTGTTGTGTTTCGGCGATAGAAGCAGCTCAAATGTGTGTTGCTGCTTTTATATGAGAAGCAGTTGTGAACGGGCGTATTCCGGCGCAGCATAGGCAGCGCCCCTTGCTGATTTAATATCCGTGCAGAATAAAAGCCCCGCCGGGGCTGGTCGGCAGGGCAGAGAAGACCTTTTATATTAATTCTGAGTTTCAGCGAGCCAGGGGTGGCCATTGGCATACCCGGGGGTAGGAGTAAGATAGTAGACAAGGGCGCCTTCTTCCATGCCTGTAGAGGCTCCTTCCGGCACCTCCGGTATGCGCAATGCCTCGTACATATTGCTGCTCTGGCAGTACAGGGTCAGAGTTTCTTCCACACTTAAAGAGAAGCTGGCATGCAGCTCGTGTTCGCTGCTTTCTTTTCCGGAAAGGAATACGATAAGGTATGTTCCAGGTTCCATGGTCACGTCTGGCAAGGCCCATTTTGTCAGTTTTTCAGGATCATCGGAAAGATACCATCCTTTCAGGCTTACCGCCGTATTGCTGTGATTGTACAGTTCGCAGAAATCACTGCGGTCTCCGTCACGATCGGTGATGGAAATCGTATTTTTGGCACAGGCTTCATTTATAGACACAACCAACGTACCCATTGTGGCGGTATCAGCCCGGGCGGCGCCATCTTGAGGAGAGGGAGGCGTATCTAAAATGTCTTCACTACGGTTTTCTTTTCCCAGTGTCGGGAACTGGCAATACCCCCAGGTATCGTCTGCACGACGGGCCCAGGTGACATTTTTTTCCATCTCCGGCACTTGTACCTGATCCAGCAGTGTTCCAAGCGGATCGTATAAGTAAAGCCCTTCACCGTAACGGGAGAGACCAAAATCCAAACAGACATGCCCGTCCGTCGGCTGGCACCCTTCGGAGCAGCCCCATAGTGTCATATATTTTTGTCCGTCCAGTTCTGCTGCGGGCAGATTGTGTTCCCGATTTTTTCCTTCGCGAGAGGTAAGGGTATAGCCTTCCAGATTTACGGTCACCAGCCCGGGATTATAAAGCTCGATGGCATCTACATATCTGCCGCAGCTTTCGCACCATACTAATTCTCCCCGGCTGAGGATCTCGGTGAGGCGGAGTGCCTCATAGGTTTTTCCGGCGTACTTTTCGTCGCCGTCCTTCACAAGCAGAGAGGAGGCAGGGCAAACATCCAGTATATCTCCGGTATTTTCTTTTCCGGGGGTGGGCAAGGGGCAGAAGCCATAACTTCCGTCGGATCGGCGGGCATAGGAAACATCCTTGACCAGTGCGGGAATTTCCAGCGCTGTGACAGCTTCCCGGCGGGGATTCACCAATGTCAGCGTTTCCCCCTTACGGCTGAGAGAAAAGTCAAGGCAGTTTTCTGCCGATTCTCCGTTGGCATAAAGTATCAGATATTCTCCGGGAGCCAGTTTGCGCTTGGGCAGAGGGGAAAGCTTGCCTTCGTTTTCCACGTTGTCTGTCAGATACCATCCGGAAAGATCCACCGGGATCTGGGAACCGTTATACAGCTCTATCCAGTCCGGAGACCCCCATGCTGCATCCGTTAATGAACGTTTGTTGCTGGCAACTACTTCGTTAATCAAAATGCCGTTTTCTGGAATCGCATTGTCCGGCTGGGTGCAGGCGGGCAGCAGTCCGGCTAGAAAAGTCAAAAACAGCATAAGTCCGGGCAGCCGGTGTTTTCTTGCCGTCATGGCAACCTCCTTACGGGAAAATATCATATGGTTTTCATCAGATACTGGCCGGCAATACCCACACAGATTCCGGTCAGGAAATTCACACCGCTCTCTGCTCCGGCAATGCGCATGGCGCAGCCGGAAAGAGTAGTGTAAGCCGTATCGGAAAACAGGGATCGCAAAAGCTGAAAACGGTCTTCATCTACCAGCCCTTCTCCGGCTTGCAGCAAGGCGGCGGCGCCATTTTCGTTTGTGTTTTGAGCGGCAGCGGCGGCCAGCTGCCGGGTGATCTCCCGTACCCGATGCAAAGAACGGCCCAGCGCAAAGCTTAAAGCGGTATAAGCAGCCATATAGCCGGAGAGAAGTATATCCGAAGCGGGAACGGAGCCGGAACCAAAGCCGGCGGCAGCGGCAGCGGCAGTGCAGGCGGCATACATATCTCCTTCTTCCAACCCATCGCTCAGAGCTTTTAGCTGCGTTCCCAGGGGAGCCAGGGGGCCTGCTTCCCGAGGACTCAGCGCCAGTAAAGAAAGATCTTCGCTGCCTGCCCCCTGCTCAATGGCGCGCCGCACATGGCGCAGGCGCATATTCAGATCCATGGGCAGGAACAGGTTGGTCATGGCGTCCATGGAAAGGTCCACATCTTCCGCCATGGTCACATCCACTACCAATTCCGTCTGCGGAATATCCAGGCCATTCTTATCCAGCAGCACATCCATGCCCGGACGAATCCCCAGCGCCGTAAAAGGCTTCAAACTTCCCACCAAACAGGAAAAGGGCTTGAGGCACTCTCTTTGCACCACGGCAATGAGTCCGAAAGGAGTTTCCATATCCAACCGTTTGTCATATACTCCGGTAACTTTTCCATGAAACTGGCCGGCGTACAGATAGGAGTGAAGTCTTTTGCATATTTTTAAAGCCGTTTCCATAGTATACCCTCATGTAAACAGATAATCAAAGAAAGGGATATTTCCGTGTGAAATTCTCCTTAACTTTATTTACAGTATGACGCCAAGGCATCCGGGCGTAAAGATATGCGTGGGGGAATTTACTTATTTTTTACGAAAAGGAAACACATTGACCCGATTTTAATGCGTTCGATTCTGTACTGCAAAGGAAAGAATTAAAGCTGTCTGCGCTTTGGGTACCGAGGCACATACAATCGCCATAAAATGTTTGCGGACAGATGTGCTGCGCTTCGGTAAAGCACAATTGCCATATACCGGGGGCTGGTATATGGAATTTAAGACTTTTTCCGGGAAATATAATAATGGAAGCCATTGACAATGGTACCGGAGCAAGGCTATTATACCCTTATAATGCGCAGAAAGATCTTCGCAAAAACATAGCAAGGGGAAGGAGAACACCGTGGCTGAATTATTGTGGAAGCCTACCAAGGCATACAGAGAAAACACTAATATTTACGCTTTCATGCAGATGGTAAACAAGCAGGAGGGCACAGATTTTCAGGATTATAAGGCTTTGTATGCCTGGTCTGTAGAGGAGCCTGAGAAGTTCTGGGATCTGCTGTTTAAATATCTGGATATTCTCTGCTATACCCCTTATGAAAAGACAGTAGATGATATCCATAAATTCCCCGGAGCCAAATGGTTTCCCGGCTGCACTCTGAACTATGCAGAAAACATGCTTCGTCACGGAGACTCCGAAGAAGCCTGCCTTATTTTCCGCGGAGAGGATAAGATTCGCCGGGAGTGGAGCTGGAAGCAGGTGCGTCATGAAGTTTTTGCATTGGCCACTGCCCTGCGGCAACTGGGTCTGCAGCCGGGAGATGCTGTAGCCGCCTATATGCCTAATATGCCCGAAACCATCATCGCCATGCTGGCTACTGCTGCGGTAGGAGCCGTATGGTGTTCCTGTGCTACAGATATAGGCCCCGGCGCAGCCTTTGACCGGTTGGGACAGGTGGATCCCAAAGTACTCTTCACCACAGATGGGTATCTGTATAAGGGCAAGACCTTTGATACCACAGCCAATGCTGCCCTGGTGGCCTCCCGCATGGAACGCCTGGAAAAGGTGGTCGTCTGCCATTATGCCGGCGACAGAGCGAGAATTAAAGATATCCCCAAGAGCAGTGCCTGGGAAGATTTTACGGATGTTACCGTTCCCGAGCCTTTTGTTTATACCCCGCGGGAAGCTAACGATCCTACCGTGGTCATGTTCTCTTCCGGTACTACGGGCAAACCAAAGTGTATGGTGCAGTCCGTACTGGGGCTGATGATCAATCAGCTAAAGGAACTGGTGCTGCATCATGATATGAAGCCCTCGGATCGGATGCTGTACATCACTACCTGCAGCTGGATGATGTGGAACTGGCAGGCGGCGGCTTTGGGGGCGGGCAGCTCCATTGTTCTGTATGACGGTAACCCTTCTTATCCTGATCTTTCTGCCATCTGGAAGATTCTGGAAAAAGAGAAGGTCACGGTATTCGGTCTTTCCGCCAGCTATGTGCATGCCCTTATGGCAGCTGGGTTCGTGCCTAAGGAGCATGCGGATCTCAGCCGTCTGCGAATGATTTCTCAAACTGGATCCGCTCTCAGCGAAGAAGGTTGGCGCTGGGTATACAGGGAGATCAAGCAGGACTATTTCTTTAATTCCATTGCCGGCGGCACGGATATAAACGGCTGTTTCTGCATCGGCAACCCCATGGAGCCCTTGTATGCCGGACAGCTTCAGTTCCCGGGGCTGGGCATGAAAATTGAATGTTATGATGAAAACGCAAAACCCGTCAGGGATCAGCAGGGAGAGCTGGTCTGCGAGATCCCGGCGCCCAGTATGCCCATCTACTTCCAGAACGATCCGGATGGAGAGCGATACATGAATGCATACTTCCGGGTGTACCCTGGTGTATGGCACCATGGCGATTATGTGTGTTTCCATTCCGAAACCGGCGGCGTCAGCTATTATGGACGTTCCGATTCCGTTCTGAAACCTTCCGGAGTCCGCATTGGCACGGCGGAGATCTATAATATTGTGGAAAAGTTCCCGGAGGTGCAGGATTCTCTGGCCATTGGTCAGCAGTATCATGACGATCAGCGGATACTGCTCTTTGTCCAGCTGAAGGATGGATGCGAGCTTACCGATGAACTGAAAAAACGCATCAAAACCGAACTGCGAGTTCGCCAGTCTCCCCGCCATGTACCGGCGCTGATCTTTGCCGTTCCCGATATTCCCAAGACATTCAACGGGAAAAAGGTGGAATCTGCCGTGACAAATCTGGTCAACGGAAGAAAGATCACCAACCGTGACGCTCTGGGCAATCCGGAGGCTCTCAACTATTTTGAAGCTCTGCTTCCGGAGCTGAAGTAATCATGGAATGATCCAAAAGGCACGGGCAACATCCGTGCCTTTTCCGTTTAAACTCGTCAAGGAGAAGTATATGTTAAAAGCAGGCTGTCATCTTTCCCCATCCAAAGGGTATCTGGCCATGGCAGAGACTGCGCGGGAATTGAGCGGGAACACCTTTCAGTTCTTTTTGCGTAATCCCCGTGGGAGTCGGGCAAAAGAAATGAATATACAGGATGCTGAGGCCATGAATGTGTTTTTAAAGGAAAATGCCATGGGTCCGATCCTTATGCATGCCCCCTATACGCTGAATCCCTGCGCAAAAGAGGAACGGGTTGAGGAATTTGCACGGCAGGTACTGGAAGATGATTTAAAGCGAGCAGCATGTTTCCCCAGAAATCTATATAATCTGCATCCGGGCAGTCATGTGGGGCAGGGAGTACAGGCGGGTATAGATAAAACTGCACGTCTGCTCAGCATCCTGCTGGAAGAAGCGGAAGGTATCAGCGTAACGGTGGAAACCATGGCGGGACAAGGCAGCGAAATAGGCAGTGATTTTACACAGATAGGCGAGATCCTTCGCTTGACGGGAGCTGGGGACAGGCTGGGAGTCTGTCTGGATACCTGTCACGTGTTCGGGGCAGGATATGACATCGTGCATGATTTGGAAGGGGTGCTGGAGGATTTTGACCGGCATATAGGCCTGAAGCATCTGTTGGCTCTGCATTTGAATGATTCCATGATGCCTCTGGGCAGCAGGAAGGATCGCCATGCACCCATCGGTGCGGGATATATAGGTCGGGATGCTTTTGCGAGTGTGGTGAATCACCCGGTTCTTAAAAACTTGCCCATGGTACTGGAAACACCTCATGCAGAACTTTCCGGGTATGCCCAGGAGATTGCACTGCTGCGCCGCCTGGCGGGAGAATAGCGTAATAGGGGGAATGAGACTTGGATGCGGCGGCCCAGCCCGCATATCTTTATCCGAACCTCGGATGCGTACAAATAAAAAGATCCATCTTGCATGCTTAAAATACATTGCGTCTGTTTTGTAACGAATCTCCGGGTCTTCTTGCAATATTTTATCGCTTTTGCTAAGATAAGATGATTGTCAAAGTATAAAGGAGACGTGACATGGGGGAAGAGAATCTGCGGCCTTACCTTACGGCAGCCGGAAACTCGGAGAGGGAGATCCTCATCCAACGTTCCCGGTTTATCGGGCGCTGCTTCCCTGTGAAGACGGAAAAAGAGGCACTCGGCGTTCTGGCGGATATTCGCCGCCGCCATTGGGACGCTTCCCATAACTGCTATGCATATTCCATAGGGCCGGGGGGCGGATGCGCCCGGTATTCAGATGATGGGGAACCCGGTGGTACCGCAGGTTTGCCCATGATGGAAGTGCTTCGCCGTCGGGAGGTAACCGATGTACTTTGCGTAGTTACCCGGTATTTCGGCGGTATCTTGCTGGGAGCGGGCGGGCTGGTGCGTGCGTATTCCCGCAGCTGTGCAGAAGCACTGGATGCGGCAGGGCTGGTGCGCATGGCTCCCGGGCAGATTTATGCTTTTACCGTGCCATATGGGCAATGGACGCTGTTTCAACAGATAATTACCCGCTTTGGCAGTCTGAAAGATGTGGAGTATGCAGACGTGATCCGCTGTCGGGTGGAGATACCCCGAGAACAAGGAGAGAACATGCTGCTGGCGGTGCGGGATAAAACCAACGATACATTGAGAGGAACATTGGAAGGGGAGCAATATCTGCCCTTTCCTGTGGAAGTATAAAACATGAAAAAGATCCGGGCCATAGTGTGCATATTGCTGGCGCTGATCCCCGTGTTCATGGGGGTTCGTCTTTCCCATGGGGAAACGGAGCCGCCGGTAACCATAACCATCGAACCGGATCCGGAATGCCAGCTGACCGGCCCCGGGGAACTGACATATCTGCGCTTCACCTTAAAAAATACAAGCAATGATTCCTATACGCTGCATAATGCGGTGCTTTCCGGGGAGCTGCTGCCTCAATCCATGGCTTTTGAGGAAGACCTGACGTTGGAAGGGAAGGGCGTGCTGGAATTCAGAGCACAAAAGCTGTTTGTTCCTTTGGATGCCTTTGATAGAGATCTGACTTTCAGACTTTCCTGGCTGGAACAGTCTTACGGGGAATTAGTGCCCGATGAGGAAGCAGCCCTGACCTATGTAAAAAAATATGTGACAGCTACGGTACGTATAGAACGTTTTGACGAGCCCAAGCTGAGTCTGTCCTATAAGCTGACACAAACGATGGCAGCTTCTGGAACGCAGGTGCAGGTGACATATCTGCTAAAAAACGATACAAAGTTTGATATGACCGGCTTGAGCCTTTATGATTCCGGAGTATCCAGCAGTTATATTCCTTTACCGCAAGAGCAGCTGCTGGCCGGTACATCTATGGAAGTGCCGTACACTTTTACCATGGGGGAAGTGGATGCGGTGATCAATCCGGTTGTGGAGTATACCGTCAAAGGAGAAAAACAGCTGGCTTCCTGCGAAAGCTCCGCTACCATAACCTATATAAAGGTGGAGCTCACCCTGTCCGTGCAGCAGTGTCCGGCTACAGAAAGCGGAACGCTTTTTGCTTTGACTGTGACAAATACCGGCACCCATGCCATGACGGATATTTGTCTGTACGATGAAATCGGCACGGAGCTGGAGGAGCCCTTTGACCTTTCTGCCGGGCAGAGCCGATCCATTACCTATACCGTAGCCGCTGCTGTAGCCGCCAGCACACCCCGCAGGGTCTCCTTCCGGATCCAAGCGAAAGATTTCCAGGGCCAGCCTTATACTGCGGAAAGCAAAGACAGCTATGAGATCAAACCCTATGTGGAGGCCGATCAGGTCAATTTGCAGCTTATCGTAACATTGAGCAATTCCAAGTTCAATGATGACGGGTCCTTGACGGCAACGATTCTGTTTGAAATGCGCAACTACTCCGCAGTCCCCATTACCAAGGGAGTGCTTACGGAAAACAATGCATTTAATGGCGTTGTGATTCAGTATGATCAACTGAACACGGGTGTTACGACTTTTTCCAAGGAATTCAATATTACAGAAGGGAACAGTATTCTTTCCTTTGTGCTCACGGCAGAGGATCCGGCGGGGACTGCCTATGCTACAGATGCCATGCGGCTGGATCTTACCGGATTGCTGCAACGGCGGCAGGAAGGAGGAGGCAGCGCAAATAAAGGAACCACCATTGATACCACCGGCACTATCTATGATACGGCGAAGTTTACCCGTATCTTTCGCCGGAGTCTGCTGGTGCTTTTTTTGCTTATCGTTGCGTTGCTGGCAGCTTCCGCTATTTTGTATGTATATGAACAGAGCATACGCCGGAGTCTGCCTTTTGAAGAATTTGCTGTTCCTACACCGAAAAAAACTTCCTCTGAGGAGAAAACGGCAGATACCGCACGGCTGCAATTTGGCTATGTGCGCCCGGCAAAACTCCGGTATATGGAGCAGGAACGCTCTCAGGAAGCGCAGGAAGAACCGGCACCCGTATCCGGAAGGATTCCGCTCGATGGAGATAAAGCTTTCCGGAGGCCTTCCGCATCCACTGCAAACGATTCGGACACCAGTGCCTTTAAGCGGCCTGAACGTCCAAATCATATGCTGACAGAAGAAAAAACAACGGTTTTTCCTGCGATCACTCCCGCACAGGCTGCAAATGCAGGGAAAAAGGCCGATCCACCTACTGCGGATATAGGTGTGCCAGAAGGTTCCCTCGCCGGAAACACCCTTACGAGCGCCGCAAAGTCAACTTTTGTCCCTGTTGAGCCGGAACCCATTCGTGTGTTTAACTCGCAGCTTTCCAAAATAAAATCAGACGAACGGGAGAATGCTTTTGATGAAACTGACTTCGCAGGAGATGTACAGCCCGTGGCTGCTCACGTTGAACCGGAACCTGTTCGTACGCTCAACTCCATGCATTCCGCTGTAGAATCAAGCGCAAAGAAAAGTGCTTTCGAGGAAGAGAGTCATTCGGGTGCTTTACCGGAAGCGATGTCAGATACAGTGTCTCAAGCAGAGAAACAGGTCACTTCGTCCGCCCCAACAGGCACCAGAATTTTTTTCCCCAGGAGGTTGGAACTGCGTCCCCAGCCAAAGCATCGTCCTCGGAAAGAAGAAAAGCCGTTGCGCATAGGCAACAACATAAAAGAAGATTGAAGCTTTTTGAAAACAAAACAGGTGAGAGATGGCAAATCGATATGAAGATAAAGTCGCTTCCGTAAGTAAGGCGCTGACTATTATGGAGTTGTTGAGCAAAGATCCTCGGGGCATGGGACTGGTAGAAATCAGCAATCAGGCGGGGATGAACAAAACCACCGTTTATCGGCTGCTTACTTCCCTGATGGAAAAGGAGTACGTAGAGCAGGATGAAAAATCCGGCAAATATTCTCTCGGATTGAAAATATTGAGTGTAGCTTCCGCGCTGTATGAGAAGATGGATATCCGAGCAGTAGTTCGTAAACATGCTCAGGAATTACTGAATGGTTTTCCTGGTACCTTGCTGGTGACCAAAGAGATCAGCGGAGAGTTTTTTCTGGCGGACGTGCTGCCATTGGACGAAAGGAACGTATTATCGCTGCGTGTAGGCGGAGTATTGAAAGAAGGAGCCCTTATTCAGCGTACTTTTCAGGCAAATAAGGCTCTGTGGCAGCCTGGCCGGTCTATTCTCTCGGTGCCTGAAGATCCGGAAGTGCGGCGGGAAAATAAACAAATATTGATACAGGGGTACGCAGAAAGTCAGGCAGATATCGGTGAAGTAGCTGCTGTGGCGGCGCCAGTGTTTGATTTTTCAAGAAATGTGGCCTATGTGGTCAGCATGCATGCTTCCGTACTTAGAGAAAAACGGGTGCAGTCTGAATGGATACTTACTTTGCTCAAATTTGCCAATGCTCTTTCCAATGATCTTGGATATGCTGGCTATGTCTGATATACAGGTCGTATAAAAGAAGCTCCGATAGGGAGCTTCTTTTTTGTACTTCGGGCGAAATTAATGTAAAAAAATGTTGACAATTCACCAGATGTGCAGTATCTTTATTTTAAAGAGTTTCGCATTGCGAAACGAGAGAAAAGAAAAACGAAACAAATTTTTAAAGGAGCACAGGATGGATACATACACTGGCAGGATAGAAACAACCAGGCGGGGAGAAGTCATCGTATGCGGCGGAGGATGTGCGGGTGTTGCCGCGGCCATTGCCAGTGCCCGCAGCGGTGCGAAAACCATTCTGCTTGAAAAAACATCTGTGGTTGGCGGCACTGCCACCAACGGTTTGGTAGGACCCTTTATGACCTGCTTTGATCCAAAGGGAGAAAGGCAGTTAGTAAAGGGCATTTTTGATGAAATGATCCGTCGAATGGAAGAAAAGGGCGGCGCTATCCATCCTTCCAAAACGGGACAAGTCAGCGCATATGGCTGTTATATTCGGCTCAGGCACAATAATCTGACGCCTTTTCAACCGGAAACATTAAAAATGGTCATGATGGATATGCTGCTTGAAGCAGGCGTTGAAATATGCCTGAACATCAGCATTCTGGATACAGTAAAAGAAGGGGGGAGGATCCGCTCTGTTGTTGCTTTTGATGGGAACCGTTTGATACGGATTGAAGGCGAGGTGTTTATTGACTGCACAGGGGATGGACTGGTGAGTCTGAAGGCTGGAGTACCTATGAAAATGGAGGATCCTAAAGGATCCTTGCAGCCAATGACACTGTTCTTCTGGATCTATAATGCAGATGATGCAAAGATAGAGGCGTATCTTAGCCAGGACGAGGAAAACAGATATTTGCCCTATCACAAGCTGATCGAGGAGGCAAGAGTCAGAGGCGAGTTTCCGATAAACCGCAATAAAATCGGTCTTTATCACATGGTGCATCCTGGGGAATGGAGACTCAATACGACCAGAATTCAGGAGCTCAGTCCCGTAGAGGAACAGGATATGAGCCGCGCATATGCAGAAGGACTCAGGCAGGTTGAATTTCTGATGGATTTCTTTAAAACACTGCCGGGCCTGGAAAATGCTCGAATTGCTCAGAGCGGGGCAGTCGTAGGCGTGCGGGAGTCCCGCAGAATTCGTGGATTGTATACGCTGACGGAAGAGGATCTTATTCAGCCGGTGCACTTTGAAGATGCCATTGCCCTTTGCAGCTATCCGGTAGACCTGCATCCCGCAAAAGGGGCAGCAACAGGAACCAGTTACAAAAAAGAGAAAACGGATGTGGCGGAGGTTTATCAGATTCCTTATCGCATCCTGGTGCCAGAAAATGCAGATAATCTGCTGGTTGCAGGACGCTGCGTTTCCGCTACGCATGAAGCCCTGGGGGCTATCCGGATTATGCCGGCAGTGTTTGCCATGGGACAGGCGGCAGGAACCGCTGGTGCCATGTGCGTAAAAAACAGCTGCCGCCCGGCGGAATTGGATACAAAAGCTCTTCAGCTTGTCCTGAAGGAGCAGGGGCAGGAATTTCTGCTTTAAAACAAAAGCGACCCAAAAATAAATAAGGATTAAAGAGTATGAGTATTACAACGATTTTGATCATAGCGGTTTTTGTAGCAGTGGTAGCACTGATGGTCACGGATAAATTGAACGCCGTAGCAGCTCTGCCGCTGATGGCCATCGTTATGTGCGCCGTAGCTGGCGTTCCCTTTAAGACTATTGTGAACGATGTGGTAGGCGGAGGCATCTCGGGCCTTTCCGGTGCGATTTTCTCCACGCTTATAGCTGCTATTCTGGGTGAAGTAATTCGCAAGACCGGTATTGCAGAAAAGCTCATTCGCAGTGCGGCAGAATTGGGCGGCGATAACCCCTATGTGCTGGCCGTGCTGTGCTTCCTGGCTTGCGGCTTCTGCTTCATTGGCCTTAACGGGGTAGGCTCCAAAATCATGCTGGGCTTGATCGTTTTCCCCATTATGCTTTCTGTAGGAGTACCCAAAGTTATTGCAGCTTTTGTTATGCTTGCCGGTACTTCTGTTGGCTACTTCATGAATGTTTCCCGTTGGACGTTTATCGGCAATCTGGTTGGTCTGGAGGCAACTGATCCCCTGATCAAGAACACTGCAGTCATGATCCTTATTCCGGCTGTCATCATCTGCGTTGCATTGATACTCATTGGTATCAAGGTAAAAGGACCGGTGTTTTCCTGGGCCGTTAAAAAGAACGATGGTGAAAAGCGCGACAAGAGCAAGGACGTGCCGTTGTATTCCATTCTGGCGCCCATTATTCCTCTTGTGCTTGTACTTGCATTTAAGTGCAATGTAAATGCTGCTTTGATTGTAGGTATTTTGTATGCCATTTTGACGACGCAGTGGAAGAACAAATTCCGGGGCATTCAGGATCTGATCAACAAATCGGCCTTTGATGGTTTTGCCAATGTATCCGTCACTGTAGTGCTCATGATGGGGATTGGCATGGTACTGGCTGCCTCCAAGCAGGAAGCTTTGCTTACCCCCATCCAGAACCTGCTCACAGCCATTGTGCCCACAGCACCTGTTCTGGTGATTCTGGTATTTGGTTTGGTAGGTCCATTCCTGACCATGTATCGCGGGCCGCTGAATCCCTGGGGATTGGGCGCTGCGCTTATCGGTATTCTGCTGACCACCAGCCTGCCTATTGGCCTGATCGTAACTCTGGCTTGGGTGTATGATTACTATGTAGCTGTGAATGATCCTACTGCATCTCAGGTGACTTGGGCTTGTGGATATTTGCAGGTTTCCGTGGGCAAGTATACCCGTGGCACATTTCTTATCAATGCGCTGGTAGCTTTGGCCGGAGTCATTTTGGCTGTGATCGTATATATGTAAGCAAGCATGTAGGAGGTACAGAGAAACATGGCGCGTAAAATCAGGATCGGCATAGACGTTGGCGGTACATTTACAGACGCCATAGCTCTCGATAATGATACCTATGAGATCATAGGAAAAAAGAAAGTCCATACCACACATACTGCAAAAGAGGGTGTTACTCGTGGCGTTATCGATATTTTGCATGCGCTTCTGGAGGAAATCCACTGTGAAGCAGAGGATGTGGTATTCATTGCCCACGGCACTACACAAGCCACCAATGCCCTTTTGGAAGGGGATGTGGCGGATATTGGAATTGTGGGTATGGGTAATGGCATCGGTGTCGGCAAAATCAAAGCCGACACCGATGTAGGAAATATCCCCTTGGAAGACGGAAAGGCCATTCATACCGTATATGGCTTTTTAAACACGGCTCAGGGCGTTAACGCACAGGAGGCATTAAAGCTGCTGGAGAGTTTGAAAAACCAGGGGGCGCAGGTGGCTGTAGCCAGTGAAGCATTTTCTGTAGATCAACCGGAAAATGAGCAGGCTGTTGCAAAAATTGCTGAAGAATCAGGAATGATTGTTACTGCTACCCATGAACTTACCAAACTGTATGGGTTAAAGGCAAGAACCAAAACGGCAGTGATTAATGCTTCCATTCTGCCCAAAATGATGCAGACAGCTGCTATGACGGAACAAGCCGTTCGAGATGCAAAAATACAGGCGCCATTGATGATCATGCGCAGCGATGGCGGGGTTATGCAGGTGGATGAAGTCAAACGCCGTCCTATCCTGACGGTGCTTTCCGGCCCGGCCGCAGGTGTGGCGGGTGCGTTGATGTATGAGAAGATTTCTGACGGTATCTTTCTGGAAGTGGGCGGTACCAGCACGGATATTTCCGCAATCCAGAATGGGCGAGTGATCACCAAGTATGCATGCATCGGCGGACACAATACATATGTGACCAGTTTGGACATTCACACGGTTGGTATTGGCGGCGGCAGCATGGTGCGTTTTCGGAACAATACCATCATCGATGTAGGACCGAGAAGCTCACATATTGCCGGTTTGCCTTATGCCTGCTTTACAGATTCGGAGAAACTGCAGAATTGTCATGTAGTCAGTGTGGGGACGCCAAAGGATAAGACTACAGATTTTCTCGCATTGGAAAATGAAAACGGAGAACGCTTTGCCATTACTTTGACCTGTGCGGCAAATTACCTGGGCTATATGCCGGAGGGCGATTATGCCAAAGGAAACGAAGAAAGCGTTCAGCTGGCTTTTATGGCTTTGGAAAAGGCATTTAAGCGGCCGGCACAGCGTATTGCTCGGGATATAATGGATATTGCAGTAGGAAAGGTTTCTGCTGCAGTAACAGGCTTTATACGGGAATACAGCTTGTCTCAAAACTATCTGGTTCTTACCGGCGGTGGTGGCGGTGCCAGTGCTGTGGTGCCTGCCGTAGCGGAGAAGATGGGGCTGCGCTTTAAAATAGCACAGAATGCGCCGGTTATTGCCACTATCGGAGCGGCGTTGGCTATGGTACGGGATTCTGTGGAGCGTACCATTATCAATCCTACGCAGGAGGATATCCTGCAGATCCGTAATGAAGCGGAACAGGCGGCCATACGGGCGGGTGCTTCTCCTTCAACCATTGAGGTAACGGTGCAGATCGATACTGCAAAAAATACGGTTACGGCTGTAGCGGTGGGAAGTACGGATTTGAGCGCCAAGGCAGCGGTGGGAACGATCTTGACTCAGGAACAGCTTCAAAAGAAGGTGCAGGAAGCGTTTACCGGGAAAGAAGAAAGTCGCGTAGATGTACATACGGAATTTGCTACGGATACTCTCTCGGTTTTTCGTGTCAATGTGGAAAAAAAGAGCCGTATTCCATTTTTTAAAAAGCGCACGGATCTGTTGTGCATAATGGATAGCAGCGGTGTGATCAAGCTCAGTGTGGAAGGTGCAGACTGCTATCATTTCAAAGCACAAGATAGAGGAGCATTAGAACAACAGTTGGAAGCCCACATGAAGTTCGACGAGTCCGGCCGTACAGCGCCCCTGTTTTATGTGGTAATTAACGGCAAGATTACGGATCTTTCCGGATTGGACAGCACAGAGCAGATTCTGTCGCTGGTGGATCTGGAACTGAAAAGGCTGGGCTCTGGAGAAGAATATCTGGCCATACTGAAAAAGAGATAGGAGAAGAGTATGCCTTGTGATATGTCCGAACGGGAAAATGCCCTATCCATATTCAACCAGTTTGTTTTTGCAGATTCTATTGAACGGGATGAAAAACTTCTTATGGCGGAGGAAGCCATGAGAATTGGTAGAGAAAGGGGTAGAGAGATACGGAAAGAGTTTCCGGACATTTCCGTTCAGGAGATCCTTAGATGCCAAGGCGTTTCCATTCATGAAGAGGGGCAGGATAGAGGCTGGGGACAGGACTATGTGAAGTTTGCAGAATTTCATGTCAAACAGAACCGTATTCTTCTTAATCAAGAAGCATTGCATCGCATAGGGCGCCATATGGATATAAATACTGCTCGAGAAATTATTCTCGGCCATGAACTGTACCATCTGTTTGAGTGCAGGAGGTGGGGCGATACATCGGCCGGCTTTGTTCGAACGGTGAAGTTGTTTGGAGTAATTCCTGTAAAGCGTCGGATGCTCCCCGTTTCAGAGATCGCTGCCGGAAGTTTTACTAAGGAACTGCTAGGGCTCAGCTTTGAACCAAGGCAAATTGAAGATCTCTATTTTGCCTGACAAAACAAATCTTCGCTTTTCACGGAAATAGGAATTTAGCAACACTCGGGCAGAATGTATTTTACGTGCATAAAATAAAAAAACAGGCTTGACAAAGAAAGAGCACGGTGCTACACTTACCACTAAATCAGAAAGGAGACGGGCCGGAACTATGCAGCGTATTCGTATGGCATTCGCAATTCGATTTTATTACGCCTATTCCTTTTACCCCTCAAAGCGAATAGAGATTTGTGATGCCATTTGCGGATACACCTTAACTGCGTAGCTTTTACTCCTTCTTTCCCCATAGTAAAAGCCCGAAGAAATGCCCGTGGGTCACAAGCTCACGGGGCATTTTTATTTGCTCTTTTTGCATAGGCTATTCTCCCTGGATTCAAATGAATCGTTTCTACCGGAGAAAAAAACAGGGAGTATACTTATTCGCTTTCGCGAGGCGAATACGCATTTGGCCTACATACATACAAGAGAAAATATATAATATACGGAGGAAAAAGACAATGAAACGTAATCGTAAAATCCTGCATATTGGAGCCGCCGTGCTGCTCATGTGCTGCACATTACTGTCTTTGTTCGGATGTCAACAGAAAAAGCAGGTGTATACCGTGGGTATTTGTCAGCTGGCGCAGCATGATGCTTTGGATGCAGCCACTCAGGGTTTTGAAGATGCCTTGAAGGAAAGACTGGGAGAGGAAAACGTGGTCTTCGATGTACAGAATGCTTCCGGTGATTCCGCAACTTGCAGCACCATTGCCAACGCATTTGTTTCCAAGAAAGTGGATCTCATTCTGGCTAATGCTACGCCGGCCCTTCAGGCGGCCTATAACGCTACGGACAGTATCCCTATTCTGGGCACAGCTGTAACGGAATATGGAGTGGCCTTGGGGATTCAGGATTTTTCCGGCACTGTAGGGGGGAATGTTTCCGGTACTTCTGATCTGGCGCCTTTGACGGAGCAGGCGGATATGCTGCTGGAACTTTTCCCGGAAGCTAAAAAAGTGGGGCTGTTGTATTGCTCTGCGGAAAGCAATTCCGAATACCAGGTGAAGGTAGTGGAAGAATACCTTTCCGATAAGGGCATTGTCTGCACCCGTTATGCGTTTACGGATTCCAATGACGTATCTGCCGTGACTACCAAAGCTGCTGCAGACAGTGATGTAATCTACATTCCTACAGATAATACTGCTGCCACCTGCGGCGAAACCATCGGCAATATCGTTCGTTCGGCAAAAGTTCCCGTCATTGCCGGGGAGCAGGGCATCTGCAAAGGCTGCGGCGTAGCGACTCTGTCCATCAGTTACTATGAATTGGGCAGAAAAACTGGAGAAATGGCGGCAGCTATTCTGACTGGAGAGAAGAACATTTCCGATATGGCGATTGAATACGCTCCTGCTTCCAAGCTCTATAACGCAGAAATGGCGGAGCTGCTGGGCGTGACTATCCCTGAAGGATACCAGCCCTTGGAATAAAGAAACCATAAACCGGAAGAAAGAGGAACTTCTATGCTTGCATTGCTGCAGTCTCTGCCCGGGGCAGTGGCCCAGGGACTTATCTGGGGCGTCATGGCGCTGGGGGTGTATATCACCTATCGTATTTTGGACGTAGCGGATCTTACCGTGGATGGGAGCATCTGCACCGGCGCAGCCGTGTGCACCATGCTGTTGCTTTCCGGTGTCAGCCTTCCTCTGGCCATGCTGGCAGCCCTCTTCAGCGGCGCTTTAGCCGGGGCTGTCACCGGATGGCTTCACATTGAGCTGGGGATCCCGCCCATCCTTTCAGGTATCCTGACCCAGATGGTTCTCTGGTCCGTGAACCTGAAGATATTAGGCAAAGCCAATCAGGCTTTATCTGCCCGGAGTGCGCATGTGCTTTTGAGTCAGATGGATATCCCTGGGGCGCTGCTGATACTGCTGATCGGTGCTGCAATATTGATTGCGCTATTGTATCTGTTCTTTGGCACGGAATTGGGCTGCGCGATACGTTCTACCGGATGCAGCGGCCCCATGAGCCGTGCGCAGGGCATTCATACCCAGCGAATGCAGGTGTTGGGTCTGTCGATCAGTAATGGACTGGTGGCACTGTCCGGAGCGCTGCTTTGCCAGTATCAGGGATATGCGGATGTAAACATGGGCCGGGGTGCTGTGGTCATCGGCTTGGCCGCCGTGGTCATAGGGGAAGCATTGGTCAGCCATCTGTCGCAGAATTTTGCCGTGAAACTGGGAGGCGTTATGGCCGGTGCAGTGCTCTACTATGGAGTATATCAGGTGATTATCTTTCTGGGCTTTGATACAGATCTGTTGAAGATGTTTTCTGCATTGGTGGTTGCCGGATTTCTGGGCTTGCCATATCTGAAGAAGCAATTGGGCGAGAAAGGGGGAGAGAGACATGTTTGAACTTAAGCATATCACCAAGATCTTTTCCCGAGGTACGCCGGATGAAAAACGGGCGCTGAATGACCTGTCCATGATATTGAATGACGGTGACTTTGTTACCGTTATCGGGGGAAATGGGGCTGGAAAGAGCACCATGCAGAACGTGATCTCCGGGGCTCAGACCCCGGAGGAAGGGCAGGTGCTGCTGGATGGCGTGGACGTAACGGGATTGCCGGAATACAAACGCGCCAGATATTTGGGACGGGTCTATCAGGATCCTATGGTAGGTACTGCCGCCAATATGCAGATAGAAGAAAATCTGGCACTGGCGAATCGACGGGGCAAGAAGCATACCCTGCGGCCAATGATCACCAAGACGGAGCGGGTGCAGTTCAAAGCTGCTTTGCAGGAATTGGGGCTGGGACTGGAAGAGCGTCTCACGGTCAAGGTTGGCACTCTTTCCGGTGGACAGCGGCAGGCCTTGACCCTGCTTATGGCCACCTTACAGAAGCCCAGATTGCTGCTGCTGGATGAGCATACGGCGGCATTGGATCCCAAAACGGCTGCTAAAGTCATGGAACTGACAGACAGGATCGTGCGGGAAAATCGGCTTACCACGCTAATGATCACACATAATATGCGGGACGCCATTGAGTATGGTGACCGGCTCATTATGCTTCATGAAGGCAGGATCATACTGGACATAGCCGGAGAGCGGAAGCAAAAGCTGACGGTAGAAGATCTGCTGAGACAGTTCACTCTGGCCAGTGGGGAAGAGTTTACCAGCGACAGAGCCATTCTGGGATGAAGTAAGCAGGCATAGAGAAGGACCGGTAGAAAGAATTCTGCCGGTCTTCTGCATATACGGATTATGAGACGTGCACTTCGCACGCTTCATGTTTTATTGTGGGTTTTTGTAAAGCACGCCGCTTTTATAAACATAAGGGATCCCCAGAGGCAGCAGATCCGGCTGGGCGTATGTGCCCCGCTCTTGTAGTTTTTCAGGGTCAAAAAGTACAATATCCGCCAGATATCCGGGGTGCAGAAGCCCTCTGTCCCGCAATCCCATGCGCTTGGCGGGTAAAGAAGTCAAGCGGCGTATCGCTTCTTCCAAAGAAAAGAGCTTCCGATCCCTGGCATAATGCGCCAGAACACGTATGGTCATTCCTGTGGCGCGGGGATGTGTGCAGCCTTTGCCGGGATAGATGGCATCGGAGATGCATACCGTCTCCGGATCCTGCAAAACCAACTCCAAATCCTCTTCACAGGCAATGTAGTCGATCATGGAAGTACGTCCCTGATCTGCTTCCAACAGCCAGAGGAGAAAATCCAAAGGTTCCATATTCGTTTTTTCCGCTCCATGAAGAAGGCTCATGCCTTTGTACAATGTCAATTCCGGTTCGACTGTGGCCCCGATATACACGTTCTCATAGCCGCACAGCCGAAGGATGTTTTCAAAGTCCTTTCCGGTCTCGATGCGTCGGGCGATGGCTGCTCTTACAGACGGTTGGGAAAACTGCCGCCAGTCGGCAAGCTCAGGGGGAAGCACATGGAGAAGTTGAGTGCTCCCGGCCGTATAGGGATAAGCGTCCTGATAGATAGGCAGGCCTTCTTCCCGGGCTTTCCGCAGCAGTGTTAAGGCCTGAGGCATGGCTTTGCGCCAGTTGGCTTGGCCGATAGCCTTCAGGTGGCTGATCTCTACCGGGGTATGCAGCGCACGGCAAAGAGCAATGGCTTCTTTCACACCATCCACCATGCCGTCGGCTTCCTGACGCATATGGATGGTTACGGGCAAACCTGTGCCCGCTATGGGAGCCAGATATGTCAGCAGTGCTTCGGTACTGTAGTAAAACTCCGGTGCATAGCCTATACCCATGGAAACACCCAGAGCGCCTGCCTGAAGAGACTCTTCCATCAGCCGGTGCACAAAGGATATATTTGCCTGAGCGCCCGGCGTATAGCCGCCTCCAAGGGCAAGAAGCGTTCCAAGCCCACAGAGCATTTTTACTTCTACGGTTCCATTGTGCTTTTCCAATGCTTTCAGATAGGCTGCCATGGAATGCCGGGGCACACTGGGAGCAATGGGACCCAGCACCGACTGCTGGTAGGCTTCCACTTCTTTTTTGTGATTCGGACAGAAGTCAGGGGCGAAGACCGGAGCGGCGCTCATGCCGCAGTTGCCGCCTATTACGGTGGTCAATCCCTGCGCCTGTTCTGCCTTTCCAAACTCAGGGCGGAATACGGCCCCATCCGGATGCCGGTGAATATCTATGAATCCGGGGGCTGCCCACAGCCCTTTTGCGTCCAGAATATGGGTGGCGGCAGTTTGTTCGGACACCCTGCCTGCAAAGCAAATGCGGCCGTCCTTTATGCCGATATTCCCAGGAAAAGCAGGGGTGCTGGTACCGTCTGCAATGACGGCATTTTTTATAAGAACATCCATGCGTGCCTCCAATCTGTCTTCAGTATAGGCTTCGATCAGGAGGAAAGCAATACAAATTAGCATTCATTTCCCGGCGGCTTCATGAGCGTAGGATAACGGGGGTTTGGGTTTACAACGGGGGCAGGTAAGTGTTCGCGGAAGATACAGGACATGGAGAACAAATCGCAGGGAATATAAAGAAAAATCCGGGAGAGCCTTGCGGGAAGATATACAAATCGTTATACTGAAAGAAAAACAACCCTTTGGGAGGATATTGACCGTGATATTGATCCGGGGTGCAGGGGATATTGCCAGCGGTATTGCCTTACGGCTGTATCGGGCAGGACTTATCCCTGTTATGACCGATCTGCAGGCTCCCACGTCCATACGCCGTGGCGTGTGTTTCAGCGAGGCACTGCGATTGGGGGAGACTCGGGTGGAGGGAATTTCTGCCCAACGATGCGGGAATCGGGAGCAGGCTCTGAACTGCCTGCATACAGGAAGTATCCCCGTACTGGCGGATGATGCGGGGCTGGTTTTGGAGCAGATTCATCCCCGGGCGGTGGTGGATGCCCGGTTGGTCAAGGTAAACCTGGGTACCAGGCGGTCAGATGCCTTTATTGTAGTCGGTATCGGACCTGGGTTTACTGCGGGAGAGGACTGTCATGCGGTGGTGGAAACCAAGCGGGCCCATAGACTGGGACGGGTTTTGTATACGGGCAGTGCGCAGCCCAATACTGGTATACCGGGAAATATTGGAGGATACACCAGCGAGCGGCTTTTACGGGCACCAGCAGCAGGAATATTTACGCCCGTGAAAAACATTGGGGATATTGTTACGGCAGGAGAGACTGTAGCCTTTGTGGAGGGAATGCCCATGCGAACGCAGATAGCGGGGGTACTGCGGGGGATACTTCCGGAGGGGACAGTGGTTTTTGCCGGGATGAAAAGCGGAGATGTGGATCCGCGAGGAGAATACGATAGTTGTTTTACCGTATCGGATAAGGCGCTGGCCGTGGGTGGCGGTGTATTGGAAGCGCTGCTGCATCTGGGGCTGTTACAAAGAGGCATTCTTGTCCCTTGACAGCAAACCAGCCCTGGGATACAGTATGTATAGATACAAGTACGGTTTTAGGAGGATGTATGGATAACCTTATCCTGGAAAAACTGGGCTACAGAGAAGAAAAAGATGTATATGGGATAAAGGTCACTGCTTTTAACGGCAGTACCTGTATGAGTGTGCGGGTATTTATGACCGGCTCCGAATTGAAAGCGTTTGGAGAGGAGTGCCGGGATCTTCTGCAAAATTCTCTGCTGCATCAATGGGGAGAAGAGGAAGGAAACGGAGATTGCCTGAAACTTATGGCGCGCGGCAGCGCCGATGGCAGTGCGGAAGGCCGCCTGTTCATGAAAGCAGCCCTCCGACCGGATTGGGCCGATACCGCCTGCCTGTCTATTACCGCTTCTTTGGGGGACTTTGACGCTTTCGGAGCCGCCATGTCTGCCTTTATGGAAGGGGAGGAAGGGGCCGTACTGGCTCTGTGCAAGGACATTCGGTATTAAAACAGGAGATTTATATATCTTCCTGTTCTGCATTTTGCTCCCGATTGTGACCATCCGTATTTGTGAGTCCATAATGGGAGTGCTCTTCGTTACTCACACCTTCTGTATTGTTAAGGGTGTACTTACGGAGAATCTGCTTTTCGGGTATCTTCATGACATTCACCTCCTTTTAAAAAAGTTTGACCGGAAAGCATCGGTTTTATGCACCCTTGACGGGTAGGCTGTGCTCTGGTACAATACCCCCTGCAACCTGTTTTCAAATTGATGAATAAAGGAGGCAAAAATGCTCAAACCTGTAAAAATCACCGCCGACACTCCTTGCGATATAGGAGCGGCGCTTGTCCAGCGTTATAACGTGGAGCTTATCCCGCTTCATGTAACTCTGGGAGACACGGAATACAAGGATCTGATAGACATTGATCTGGATACCATTTATAAGTACTGGGATGAAACTGGCACACTGCCAAAGACAAGTGCCGTCAGCGTAGGAGAATACCTGGATGTATTCCGCAAGTATTTGCAGGAAGGGTATGAGATCGTGCATATCGGTCTGGGCAGCGGGCTTTCCGTCAGCTGTCAGAATGCACGTCTGGCTGCACAGGAACTGGAGGGTGTGTATGTAGTGGATTCCTGCTCTTTGTCTACTGGATTTGGCCTGCTGGTGTGCAAGGCCGGAGAGTGGGTACAGGAAGGGCTTTCCGCAGCCGAGATCGCACAGCGGCTGGAACCCCTGAACCAGAAGACTTCTGCCAGTTTTGTAATAGATACGCTGGCTTTTCTCCGTGCAGGCGGCAGATGTTCCAGCCTTATGCAGCTGGGAGCCAACCTGATGAGCATTAAACCCAGCATACAGGTGGTCAACAGCAAGGGCGGCAGCATGATCGTGGGCAAGAAGTATATGGGAAAGCTTCATCGCTGCGTCAGTAAATACATGGAAGATCAGCTTAAAGACAGGGAGGATATTTGCAGGGAGCGGGTATTTATCACGCATTCCGGAGGTTTCTCTGAAGAGGAGTTGGAAAAGATGCGGCAGGAGGTGGAGTCCTTCGGGCCCTGGGGGGAGATATGCATCACCAGGGCGGGCTGCACCATCGGCTCTCATTGCGGCCCCGGCACTGTGGGCGTATTGTTTATGACCAGATAAATCATATATTCACCAAACAGCCTTGGGAAAGGCGAAGCGGATAAGGGATAATTCAAAAACCATTATCCATACCTCTTCAAGCGGGAAAAAAGGAATCACGGTCACATTGGGTAAAAGCCCGGTGTGGCCGTTTTTCTGTTTCTGCATCAAACAAGGCCGTACCGGTGGAGTGACCCATCGATACGGCCCGTTTTTTATATCCGGGAACAGGGCTTACTTATCGGTGGCCCGGAACAGCGACACCTCCGCTGTGGTCATGTCGAAGTACATCACACGGTTTTCGGCATCGAATTCGCCTGTGACCTTGTATCGTTTCTTCGGATCGTAGTCAGGGATCATCTTCACAACCACCTCCTTCAGATTCTTGTTGCCGCAGCTGAGCGTGGTGGTCTGCTCCGCACGAGGCTTGGAGAAACTGGTGGCCCGTGCCTCGTTACTCTTGCAGACCTTGATGGCAAAAACGTGCTGGGCCGGATCAAAACCGTACTGCACGTTCTGTGGATAGTTCAAATCCTCCAGCACACGCTTGCTGAAGGTGATGCCGTTCTGATTGATGTAGATATCAGGATCGGCATTAGTGTTGATGTCGATAACCTCAAGGTTAATCTTGGAAAAATCAATAGCCATAATCTTGGCTCCTTTCTGCTTGATTCAGGTCAAGCTCCGTGTTTTCAATGATTTTGATGACTGTATCACGTTCTTCCTTGGTCCAATCCATATCCAGCAGCATGAAACCACGCAGTACACCGGATTTCACCTTCGCCACCACGAATTTCTTTTTCATGGCGGCCAGCGGCTTGCCATGTCTACCGAAATTCCCGGAGGAAAGCAGCTTTTGGGCCTTTTGCCACGTTTCCCGGTCAATGATGGCCGTGTGGTTATTTTCCCAGTAATACTGCGGCAGGACATCCCGGTTCTTAACGGATTTATGCGTCAGATAGTCTTTGGAATAGGTCTTCTGGTACAGCACGTCACCGCAATACTTCTCGTTGGAGAGGATACTGCGGATTGTGGCTTGCCTCCATCGTTCCATACCCTTGGGAGAGCGGATGCCTTGTTCTGTGAGGAAATCTGCAATTTCCTGCGGAGACGCACCTTCCAGAAAGCTCTCGAAGATGTATTCCACAATACGGGCCTCAGCTGGCTCCACCTTGATCCTGCCGGAATAATCCCGGTAGTATCCGATGGTGTTCCGGACTGAGAATTTGTACAGCCCCTCCTGCATACGGTAGCGTATGCCTTCTTTGATTGCGATGCTCTTTTGCTGGCTTTCAAGCTCTGCCAGAGCCGAAAGAATCGATATCACCAGCTTGTTTTTGCCGTCACTGGTATTGATCCCTTCGGACTCAAAATTGACAGCCACCGGAGGCGTCAGATCGCTTAGCTTGCGCAGAGCCGTGAGGATATCCACGATGTTCCGACCGAAACGGCTGATGCTCTTGGTCAGAATCAGGTCGATTTTGCCCTTTTCAGCATCAGCCATCATTTCTTGGAATCCCTTTCGACCGGCCACAGAGGTACCGCTCACACCTTCGTCCGTATAGATTTTCACCAGCTCATAATTTGGATTGCTTTCTATAACGGATGTGAAGTGCTGGACCTGCATCTCAAAACTGCCGACCTGTGCTTCTTCAGCTGTGCTGACACGGCAGTATGCGGCAACACGCACCTTGGCGGCCTCCTGAAACGCATACTCCTTGCGCTCCGGCATGATTACACGGCCCTTACGCTCACCACTGCGGTTTTTCGCAATGGTCTCCTGTATGTGTCTCTTTTCTTCCTCCCGGCGGCTGCTTTTTTCGCTTTTGTGTCTGGCACGCTCGATCTGCTCAGCATCCAGTTTCTTTGCCATTACGTTGCCTCCGTTTTCATGATAATCACGCTGACCATGACACATGAGCCTCCTTTCCGTTTATTTGCGTTCCTCATGATCTATCACCCCCTTTCCGGGAAATGGGCAAAAAAAATAGCCACATTGAGGATTGGTATGTTTCCCCAATGTGGCTATTTGCACGATAGTTATAATTCTGCTGTCTTTTGCCCTATCAGGCGTTATTCGTCCAGCTTCAAGAATCCTTGTTCAAAGGCTCCGGGGAACTGGAACTTCTTATCTACACCGCCGAAGACAACGACAATAAGACCTCCATCGATACCCTTGACCTGACCGGGGCCGAATGCTTTGTGCGAAACGATGGCAAATCACGCTAATTTGGATACCAATGCACCCCACCTTGCTTCCCGGGGTGCATTTTGACACAGGGTGGGGTGCAAATTACTGTGAGGAGGGGTGCATCTAACCATGGGGCGGGGTGCATCAGGACAGATCGCTCTCAGCATGGTCTATCACCTCGGCTTCTGACAATTTGAACACTGCCGCTTTTTGCTCCGGGTACACTTTGCCGGGAACGCGATAAGATCGGGAGAGGTCCCAATGATGGAGGTTGGCTATGATGCGGCAGAGCTTGAAACTGCTGACCTCCATGCCGCCCGTGCCGCCATATACCTCCGGTGGAACGGCATGCGATCTGAAGTCCCGTTTCCCATATGGAGCCACCAGTAATGTTTCGCCGCTTTCCTCAATCATGAAGCATATCCGGGATGGGCTTCCTATACCACGAAGTGCGTCCACGAAAATACGGATGCGATTTGCTTTCAGATAAAATGAAATGTGTGTTTCATGCATGTCAAATTGCCTTCGTTCTTTCTTTCCATAGCCAGCTTTCCGGTTCGCTGAAATCAAACAGGAGCATGACCTTTTTGTCTACAGAAACGACCCTGCCGGTGGTTCGGTAAACGTAGTCCGGCTTCCATCCCCACGTCTCAAACAACTGTGCGGTGAATGCCTTGCACTCGATCTTTCTGGCCTGCGGGTCCTTCACGTTTTTTACCCAATGGATGTTGTCTTTGTCCTTAATCGTCACGGGAACAATCAGCAGGCATTTTGTGCTCGGATTGACCTCGATCCGGACTCGCTCACAGTTGTTCAATGCCTGAACAGATGCCTTGCTGAAGGAAATGCTGTTGTACCAGAGCGTTGCTGACGGCTGAGAGATGCGCTGCATATGCTTGAACATCTCACCGCTAACCACCTGAAATCCATCATGGCTTATTTCGGGGATCATATCATTGTTTGTCATGCTAAATTACCTCCTATGCTTTATCCGTTGTGATGTATCCGTCGGCAAGATCGATTTTGTACGAGCTTTCATGCTGTTCTACGGGGATACCAAAGTAATCCCGCCACTCGCCGGGAAGATACGATCCTTTGCGCTTGCCGCCATTCACGAACAGTTCGAAATCTGTCAGCTTGAATAGGAACAGGACCTCATTGTTGTAAACAGCTGGTTTTCCCATCATTTTGTACCGGTATTGCTTATCCCAGCCCATCAGGTCAAATATTTTCGCGGCAAACAGCCTGCACAGCAGGTCCCTGTTTGTGAGCTCCTTATCGCCGCCGCCCTTTGCCCAGCGAAGGGAATCCGGTGCATCCGGCTCACACGGGCGGATTATGAGACGTTTCTGCTCCGGATGGATCAGGATCTGGATATGTGTGACATTCGGAAACTTCCGCAGGCAGGCCATATTGAATTTGATCCGGGACTCCCAGATCGTAATGGCGGGCTCACGGGTATGGGAGAATAATTCTGCCTTGGTGACCTGATATCCTGCGAGATCCGCAAGAACCTCCGTTTCGGCATCGGCTTCGGTGACTACCTCTGCGTTCATGAAAATCTGTTCAGTTTGATCGTCCATCATTAGGTGTTTCCGTTCCTCTCGTTAGGTTTTCTATTGTTAGCTGAATCTGCTCGGCGGTCGGGACAGTAAACTGTTCCATCCCCGGAGCAGGAATGCTGGCCACCGTTGTCTTCCACTCGTTATCCGGAGCAAGGTAATAGAATCCGTTCTCCAAAACGTGCTCGTAGAATTCGTCGCCAAAATCATCCGACCATTCCGCAGGGCACATCTCCATTCGTCTTCGGGCGGGGCTGTCTGCGTTCTCAGGAGTCACCAGAACCGCCGGAACCGCATTCATCAGGTTGAAGACTATGATCTGCTCGGGACCGCGTTTCGCCCATGTTCCGCGTACCCGGTAGATGTAGTCGGGGTCCCATTCCATAATGCTGAAGAGGGCAGTCCCGAAGTGCTGACAGCTCAGCGTTTTCTGGAACACCGCCTTTTCCGGATCGGGCCGCCAGCGGATACTGTGTGTGTCGCGTTCCCGGCACGGACGTATGGCGATCTTCCGCTCTGCCGGGTGAAGGAGCAGCTGGATATAGCCGACATCCTCAAAGGTCCGCATGCAGAAAAGATTGAATGAGATCCGGTTGCCCGCGATCGTGATGGAAGGCCCTTCGTATCGGACCTGCATGAACTGGTTCCGGACCACCTGATACCCCGATAGGTCGAATGCGCTGAACGACCGTTTATCAATTGTTTTTACCTTCAGTACTTTGGTGACGGAATTGGAAATGTCATAGTAGACATGCGGGTCATCATTGACCCAATGGTGATTGATCGGAATGTAACCCCGGAAGATACCCTCATCAATAACTTGGAGGGATGGAAGTCCTCCCCGAACGTGATGCTTTCGATTCTGTATCAGCGCCTGGACCGCCTCGAACTTTTCCACGCTGACTATGGCCGGGTGTCGGTCATGGTACAGGTACTGGTCGCGGTCCTGCTTGTTCTTCCTGTGCTTGTGTTCGTACAGATCGGCGGTAAAGGTCTTCCATGTGAGGACGTTGCCCACATAGCGCTCGTTTGTCAGGATGTACCCTATAGCGCTGGCAGTCCAGTCGGTGCTCCCGGTCTTGGTCAGGCAGCCGATATCCTTCAGCAGTTCCGCGATGCCTTCCTGTGACCATCCGGCAAGATACGCATCATAAATGAACCGGACGATCCGTGCCTCGGATTCGTTCAGCAGTAACGGAGCGTATTTGACGTAGTGCCCGGCGGCGTCCTTCTCCCGATCGTAGCCAAGCGGTGCCGGGGTCAGGAGTTTTCCATCCTTGAACCGCTGCTGCAGCGACCAGTTCATGGATTCGCTCTTCTTGACCGACTCCTCCTGTGCGAACGTGGCGAGAAAGGAGAGCATGAACTCGGTGTTCTCTGCGAGCGTATACAGATTGTCCGTTTCAAAGAAAACGCCGACGGGTGGTGTCAGGCCTTTCAGCATACGGATCAAGGAAATGCAATCCACCAGGTTTCGTGCAAAACGGGATACGCTCTTTGTAAGAATGAGATCGTATTCGCCTTTTTTGCACGCTTCGATCATTGCATTGAACTGGTCCCGGTTCTTGAGTGAGGTACCGGATATGCCCTGATCGGCGAATATGTGCTTGAGCTCCCAATTCGGATGCTCCTGCACCAGCTGGCGGTAATGCGCCTGCTGGAGTTCGAAAGAGGAAAGCTGCTCATCGTTATCGGTTGAGACACGACAATACGCGCAAACCCGAAAGAAACGATCCCGTTCGTTTGGATTGATCCTCGGCTTTGCCGGAATGAATGTCTTTTCTCCTGTGTCCTCCCGCTGATAGATCTGACGCAGTTGCTCCCTGCGGCCATTATCCTGCATCGCGCTCCTCCTTTATGTGTCGGACGGGTCATCCAAATGCCAGTACCAGACCCCGTCGCTTCTGTACGACTGTACTCCCACTTCCTTTTTGGCAGAGTGTATCGTCCGCTCAGAAATGCCCATGATTTTGAGTTTGTTCAGAATGATTGAGCTGTGCGTATCCTGTTCACTGAGCATTTCGAGTATGATGCGTTTTGCCAGTGCCTTCTTGCTGTCATCGATATCGAAGTCCTCGATCTGGCTCCGGTCCACCTGACAACGTCCGATCCACTTCAGACCCGATTTCGGATTAAAGGAGAAGGCGATGGTAGCACCCTCCGGAGCGAGACTCGATTTGACCGGGAACATATACCGGATCGAAGGATCGTCTTTGTCCCGTGAGATCATCAGCACGCTTCGCGCTATGGCGGCGATGTCGATGCTGCCAAGGCCCCGGTAGAGATTCTTCTCACCGCTTGCCTTGTTCATGTGGCCGATCACCACGATGGCGCATTTATGCTTTGAGGCGATATCCGCCAGCCGTCTCAACTGCTGACGCATCCTGCCTGCGCTGAACATATCGGAATCCTGAGACAGATATGCCTGCAACGGGTCGAGAATAAAAAGCCGGGCGTGCGTTTCCTGTATCACTTTTTCGATCCGTGAATCCTCCAAGGTCAATGGCCGATCCTCGTCAATGATATACGCGATCCGGCTGCAATCCGCACCGGCTGCGACCAGACGTGGTTTGACGGTGTCGGAAAGGTTATCCTCCGCCGTCTGGTACACGACTCGCTGCGGCTCGGATACATGGAACCCGTCCGGCATCTCTTTGCCCCGGGTCAGCAGCGCCGCAACGTTGAGCATGAACGTGGACTTGCCTTCGCCGGGATCACCCTGCAGTATCGTCAGTTTCCCGTAGGGGATATACGGATACCAAAGCCACTCGACCTTGCGCTGTGTGACAGAGGAAAAGTATTCGTACTGAAAATTATCGCCCTGCTTCATGACAGTCTCCATACTCACATGTTATTAATTATTTCGTTTTTTTTAGACATCAGTTCAACAAGGCCGCAGATGTAGTTCGCTTCTTCTTCAGTCAGCTCCGACAGGTCTATGGATCGGGTGTTCGTTTGCCCGAGAAGGTAATCTGTACTGACCCGATATAGATTTGCCAGCCGAACAAGTATTTCAAAAGAGGGCTGCCGGATATCATTCTCATAAGTGGAGATCGCGCTTTTGTTTACGCCGATCAGCTTAGCCACCTGCTCCTGACGCAGTCCTTTGCTTTGTCGCAGCTCTCTGAGCCTTGTTGAAAACTTCGCTATCATAGTGCGGTACCTTTCCTTGCACATGTTATTTATAGCGAAAAAGCGTTGCCGTTTGGGCGATTTCACTTGCCATATTGCAAACTTGCAATATTTCAAGATTGTAATCGGCTTCTGAATTACAACCTTACAGAGAGAATGAATTACTCGAAAAGCCTTGTTTCACGGGCGTTTACTGTTTCTACCGTTTCCGGGTGGACGGAAAAAGCCGTTCAAAACGGATACCCCTGTAATCTTGCCTCCTTGCATTCTTACATCACTTTGTGATCTCTGTTCCGTCATAAAAGCGGAATGTAACGGTTCCATCCCTATGCACCGTCGCATAGTCCACAGTCATGATCCAAAGTCGGTGATCGAACTCTGCAAGAGGGTTCTCACGCTCATTGAGCACCGCCATGAATCTTTCCACGGCCTTTGCGGCAGCCAGTCGTTTTTTCCGAGCCGTCGCAAGGGAGTCGTAACGGGCTTTTGCCTTTTCGTATCGATCAACGTAAGCGTTATACCGATCGGTATACTCGGTCTGGTCCTGTGCGGTTGCGGAGTTTTCGGCTATGCACTTCCGTGTGAGCTCTGCAACCACCTCCATTTCCCGGAGCAGTTCGTCCATCTCCGCATCTATGGTTTTCGTGTTAGCGAAAGTATCTCGTGTGACTTCGCAGGCCAGAATGTAGGCGGTCCGGTCGGTTTGCATGCTGTTGAACGCAGAAACGAACCGGTCCTGAATGTCTTTTTCTCGCAAAGCGGGCGTTTGGCAGCGGTGCTTGCCATCGTCGTATTTGCTGTTGCAGCGCCAGATCGTGGAGCGGTACTTGTCGGTCGAGTGCCATGTCTTCCCGCCATACCATCCGCCGCAGTCGCCGCACTTGATCTTGGCACTGAAAATGCTGGCGCTGCTGTATGCACGGCCTATGGCTTTCCGGCGCTTGATCTCCTCCTGAACGGCCTCCCATTCATCCGGGTCAATGATCGCCTCGTGGCTGTGTTCGATATAGTACTGAGGCACTTCGCCTTCATTGATCTTCCGCTTCTTGGTCAAAAAGTCTGTCGTAAAACACTTTTGAAGCAATGCCGACCCGCGATACTTCTCGTTCTGCAGAATGCTATTCACCGTGGATGCGCTCCACTTCGATTTCTCGGAAGGGCTCGGGATGCCATCAGCGGTCAGCTCTCTCGATATCGCGCCGACGGTCTTCCCAGCCATGAAGTCACGGTAGATCCGGCGAACGATCGCAGCCTGCTCCTTGTTTACCACCGGCGGATCGTCCTTCTTCGGTCCGTGATCGTATCCGAGAAATTGCTTATAGGGCAGAGTGATCTTGCCGTCCGAGAACCGCTTGCGCTGGCCCCATGTGACATTCTCCGAAATGGACCTGGACTCCTCCTGCGCGAGGCTCGACATAATAGTCAAAAGCAGCTCACCCTTACCGTCGAGGGAGTAGATATTCTCTTTTTCAAAGTAGACCTCAACGCCTTTCTCCTTCAACTTCCGTATCGTCACCAGACTGTCCACGGTGTTCCGGGCGAAACGGCTGACGGACTTTGTAACGATCAGGTCCAGTGTTCCGGAGAGCGCATCCGCGATCATCTCGTTGAACCCGTCACGCTTGCGGGTGCCAAGGCCGCTGATGCCCTCATCCGTGTAGACCTTCACGAACTCCCAATCTGGGTGGCTCATGATGAACCGCGTGTAATAATCCACCTGCGCTTCATATGAGGTGAACTGCTCGTCCTTGTCCGTGGAGACACGAGCGTACCCGGCTACGCGGCGCTTCTTGACGACTGGGTCGATCCTACGCACGGCGTTCAGCGTCGCAGGGATCACTGTTACATTTCTTCCTGACATCCTGTGTACCTCTTCTTTGCATGCTTGGCGGCCTGCTTTTTCATCTCATCCGTCCATGACTCGGACCGGGATCGATCGAGCCACGTTTTTTGTATGATGCTCCCGTCGTCAAGGTATAATGTGAGCCGGTTCCCGTTATCTGCTGTGATTCCGGTGATCCGGCTCAGACCAATTTCTTCTGTTATCTTGAGGAGCGTCGCTTCGGGGATTTGCTTCGACGGGCAGGCCGCCTTTCCTTTTTGCTTCAACGTTCCGCAGATCCACGTGGGACCTGTTCGCGTGTGTTTCCTTATAAAATGCTTCCCGCAGATCGCGCAGGTGATGAGCGACGTGAACGGGTAGCTCGCCGGCTGATACTCCGGGCAGTAAACCTCCGCCCGTCTTTTTAGCTCCGCCTGCACCCGCTCGAAGTCCTCCGGGGAAATGATCGGCTCATGGGTTCCCGCCGCATGGTACTGCGGACGCTGGCCGCGATTGACGTAATCCTTCTTGGTCAGACAGTCCTCGCGGTAGGTCTTCTGCAGGAGCAGGTTCTCGGTGTAGGCATAATTCCGGAGAATCTTCTGCATCCCGGAATGGTTGAACTCTCTGCCGTAACGGGTCCGGATACCTTCCGCGTTCAGCGTGTTCACGATCGACTGGATGCCCATGCCGTCAAGGTACATGGAGAAGATGCGTCGCACGATGGCCGCTTCATCCGGTTCGATCACGAAGGTGCCGTCCTCGATTCGGTACCCAAGCATGGTACAGTTCCACGGACGACCGTCTTCGAAGTTCTTCCGGACACGCCATTTCTGGTTCTCGGAAACCGACAGCGCTTCCTCCTGCGCGTAGCTGGCGAGGATCGTCAGCATCAGCTCGCCCTCGTAACTGAGCGTATGGATGTTCTGCTCCTCAAAGTACACATCCACACCGAGTCCACGCAGTTCCCGGACCGTCTCCAGCAGTGTGACCGTGTTACGGGCAAGGCGTGAGATCGACTTCACAAGCACGAGGTCGATTTTTCCGGCCCGGCAGTCGGCAAGCAGGCTCTGGAAACCGGGGCGGGTGTCCTTGGTCCCGGTCTTGGCTTCGTCTGAGTACACACCCACGTACATCCAGCCGGGGTGGGTTTGGATCAGGTCGCTGTAATGGCTGACCTGCGCAGAGAGGGAATGAAGCATCGCGTCCTTCCCGGAAGACACCCGTGCATACGCTGCCACGCGAGTCGCTTTCGGCTGTTTTGGCCCGCCAATACTGCGTTTTTCCACGATCCGATCCACTGCCTCACCCCCTTGTTAGTGTCGCATATTACCTCTACGCTCCACACATATCAAGTCAATTTCGGAGAATATTGTGGATGTTTTCAAACCGTATTTTCCGGCCAGAACAAGGCTTATCTGTTCATAGTCGTCGGCGGTGATGATCCCTTTCGACTGCATCTCTTTGACCAGTGCAAGCGATGTCCGGTATCCCTTCACCTTCTCGTACAGCGCCTTATCCATCCGCGTCCACCCGCGTTCTGGCCTTGGCAAAGCACGCCCGGCTGCAGTAGCTGGCCATGGCACGGTTGTTTATAAACTCCGTCCCGCAGCAACGGCAGACATGGCGGTACGCAACCCTGTGCGACTTGGCTTCCGGATGCTCCCTCCACCACAGCATCCTGCAGGCATCCGAGCAGAACCGACGGGCGCGTTTCCCTGGAATCTGCTTGATTGCGCTGCCGCATTGCTGGCAGAAAGAAGGAGGCGAAGTGCTTGTCGGATGCCTCCTGCACCAGCTTTTGACGGAATTGAGCGACAGACCGGTTTCTGCTGCGATGGTTCTATATCCTTTCCCGGCCTGCTGCAGGCGGGTGATGGCTTCAATTTGCTCGTTTGTCATATGATGCGTCTCCATTCCGAGAGGGTTCCTCTCACTTCTCAATGGAGGTGACGCACCCGTTTTGACGAACAAAGGCACAAAAAAAAGAAGGCCCATCCGGGAATCCCGGACAAGCCTTTGTCGTCAGTTCCTGTCAGTTCCTGTATGTGCCGCCAAGCGCCGCGATCGTCAGCGGACCGGCCTTGCCATCGACTTCAAGTCCCGCTGCCTTCTGAAACGCTTTGACAGTCTTCTTTGTTTTCGAGTAATAGTTTTTGTTCGTAAGCGCGAGCCCGTCAAAACCTGCCGCCTTCAGCAGTTTCTTCAGTTCACAGACATCCGCGCCACGACATCCGTACTTCAGCGCGCGATCAAAGACGAACCCTTCCGGAGGAACCGGTGCAGGCGTGGGCTCACCGCTGATCTCCCGTACTTCCTCTTCGGTCCAGAAAGGCGGCCTGCCGAAGCCGTTCCAGCTGCCCTTACTGAGCGGACGCTTTACCACGCCGTAGTCGCGGCCCAGCGCCTCGATCACGTTGATGTCCGTGTCCGCCACATAACCGATATGCGTCGCTCTGCCGGTACTGTTGATCTTGAAAACAAAATCACCGACCCGCAGGTCGGCTTTCTTCAGCTTTCTGCATTTCCCGTAGAGCCCGTGGGCGTTGCAGTCGGATTTCAGTATCCCGGAATCATTCTGCAGCCAGTACATTCCGAGCCCCGAACAGTCGAATGCTCGGAGCACATCTCCGTACCCGGCAGCGCACTGTTTCTTCCAGAACGCGACCGCCCGCTTGTAGTTCGCATCCGAGGTCTCCCGGCGCTTGATCCACGCGTCGGTGATCGCCGCGCCCTGCTGTCCCTGTGCTCCCCACACGTAGATGGAGTGGTTCTTGAACTGCTCATGCAGGTAGTCGAGAAACGTCTTCAGGTTATTCATTATGCTCGTCCTCCTTTTCCGCACGGTCATGGAGTTGCTTCAGAACCGCTTTCAGTTTTTCCGGGACAGGAAGTCCCAGATGTGCCGCATTCTCGATCAGAGATACGCCCTCATTGGACAGGTAGAAAAAGATGATCGCTGTTCGGAGCACGGAGCCTGTTCCGATCACATATGCGTCGAGGATATGCCCGATGCCTACCAGTGCAAATATCAGCACCTTTTTGAAGATGCCTCGAAAACCAATTGCAGAAGAGAGCCTTCTGTCTACAACGGCGCACATCACGCCTGTCACATAGTCGATCACGACAAACGCCAATAATGCGTACAGCAATCCGTCACAACCTCCCAGAAACCATCCGAGCCATCCACCAATGGCCGTAAACGCTACTTGAACTGAGATCCAAAATTCCTTCATGATACCTTCCTCCTTATGCCGTTCGTTTATAGAAATAACAGGTGATATACGGCTGAACATTGCTGTGCGCCGTGCCGCTGCCCTTGCTGCCGGTATTGCCGGACAGGGTGGCCGTGTGCGTGTGCCCACCGCCTGAACCTGTTGTTGCCGGACCGGTCGAACCGTTGTTCGTAAAGTATTTATAGTTACTTCCGGAACCGGACCCGACCTTATACGTGCCGGATGCCGCCTGGTGCGTATGCGCGGCTGCCTCCGTAACGGTCACGGTGCCGCTGGACAACGCATGGTTATGGCTCGGCATATTCGCAGCAGTCAGTGTTACCGTCTTCACGCCGCCGGTCTTTTCCACGGTGTTGAAGTTCGTATCGTTGGCATCAACGCCAACCGGGACCTTGCCAGCGCCCCACAGCACCCAAGTCCCGCCAAGGAACGTAGTCGCTCCCGCCGTGCTCGTCGTCATGCGAATAGACCCGATTGGGAAGATCGCGTCCCGCAGCCATGCGAGGCTCGAAAAAGAAACGTCACCATCAAAGGTGACGTCCTCATGAAACTCCGATTCCCATCCGACTTCGAACTTGTTCTTTTCGCAGATTTTGCCGATTGCGAGGCCGAGACCGTTGTTACGAATGGAAAAGATCGTGTCCGCTGTGGCAAGGTCCGCATACGCATATACGGTCTCAAAGTAATCGGAAACGGCGATCCGGATATCGTAGGCATACTGGTTGGAGAGTGAGCCGCCCACCACATAGGTTCCGTTTACTGAATACGACCCGGTCCATGTTTTCAGGTTCGAATACGATGTTTCAGTCTTTCGTTTTGATTGGACCACGATCGATGAATCGTTCTTGCTGTTCAGTGAAGTGACCACTGCCTTCAGCTTGACCGATGCATATGTTCCGGTATGGGACGCCACGCCGGAACTGTTGCAACGGAACACCGCCACATCCGTGACCGATGGCGACTTGTACGTCAGAACCGAGAAGGTACCCGATACCGTCCTTGTTCGGGAACGCGAGTCCTTGACTGTAATGGAAATGGACTGCGTCCCGCTTCCGGTCAGGAAGTCCGTCGTAAAGGACGTGCCGGTATACGTCGTGCCGTTGATGGTTGTCGTTACCGATGCGATTGTAGACCCATAGGCTCCGCTTGCCGTGATGGCTACCTTGACCTTGGACTTTGACTGGATGAACGCGGAGAACTTCGTTGCGATTGCCGAGTTGGAGTCCGTCAGCGTATACGTAGCTGAAGGAATCACAGATGCTGGTACGTTCAACGTGATCGCCACGGACTTGGTCCCGATCAGCGTGCTGCCGGAATACGTATCGCAGTACAAAGTACCAACTGCCGTCGTCGCATTCGGTACCTGATTGGCAAGCGTCAATGCAGGCGTCCAGCTGACAGAGGTATTCGCCGTCTTCGTAATGATCGTCCCGGAGGCGGAGCCGACCTGGTACCGTAGCGTATGCGTAAACGTGGAAGACGCCGGGCTCAGCGTTATGGTGGACGCAGTTCCCATCGTCAGGGTGCCAACAGAGGGCGTTGTTGCCCGGGGGATCGTCGGGAGCGAGATCGTTGCCGACCCGGTAACGACCCCATTCGTATCTCATGAAGTATCCCTCCAATCTGCTCCGGATCATCAAGGACGTACACCTTGAATCCCAGATTCCGAAGCATCCCGTGTCGCTGTACCTGCAAAGACCTCGGTTCCTTGCCGGGTGCCTTGACTTCCACAAACCCGATCCGGCCTTCCGGCATAAGGACCAGACGATCCGGCATGCCGTCATAGCCGGGACAGGTGAGCTTTGGTGCGATGCCGCCAGCACTTTTTACTGCTTTGACCAGTTTTTGTTCTATATTTTTCTCTCGCATATGTTTTACCATCCGGAATTAATGTGGGGGTGTGGAGGTCGTGAGCCTCATTTCCGGAACTTTTCTTATAGGCTGTTTTTAGGCCTATAGAATAGTTTTGGAAAACAGTTACACGACCTCCACTATAGTGGGTTACTGCATGAAATCCGACTTCAGCTGCAGGCCGATCATGATATTGGCCTTGCTGGTCCTGCGCCGATCGAAACCACGGACCGTTTCCAGAGCCGTATAGAAATCAGAAGTGCTGCGAATATACTCGCCCACCTGCATGCAATAGCTGCGGTATGCGTTGTAGACATCACCGGACTTAGCAGAGAACGACGGATCGATCTCACAGCAGTCATCAAGAAAATGCGTGAGCCAGTCGTTGTTCTCCTTATATTTCCGAATCGCCTCATCCACGACGGCGGGCTTTCTGATATCGAACTTCTTTCCGATCACACGCTTGGCTCCGGTCATGACCCACTTGAGGATCGCGCCGCCAGCCTTCTCGTACAGGTAATCGGCATAGTTCTTGATATCCGACGCGCCTTCGATCTTGGCATTGAACGGGATCACGATGAGCCTGCGCCACGTCCCGTCGTCCAGCGCACCGACCTTCGGCAGGTGGTTCGTGTATAGCACCAGCGTGTGGCTCGGCACGAAGCTGAACGGGTCCTTGTACTTCTTCTCCGCATAAATCTCGTCGGTGGAGCAGAGCTGTTTGACATTCGAGGTGTTGAGCCGCATGCCTTCCTCGAGCTCGGCAGCGATGATGAGTCGCTTGCCCTTGACCTCGGCCAGTTCCGGCTTCACGTTCCGTTTGCAGCCGACCGTCAGGGTATCGGCGGACATGTTCCCGCTGTACGTTCCGAGCACCCGGGAGAGCGTGTTCCAGAAGGTCGACTTTCCGTTCCGACCTTCGCCGTATGCGATGATGAGCCCCTCGATACAGACCTTGCCGATGGCGGAGAGCCCGGCGATATCCTGCACGTAGCGGATGAGGTCCTTGTCACCGCAGAAGAAGGTGGAAAGCGCATCCTCCCAGATCTCCATGCCTTCATCCGATGGATCGACGGTGGTCTGCTTCGTGATCAGGTCCGCCGCGTTATGGTCCTGCGCCGAGGAGAGCCCGACGCGGAGATCGTATGTGGCAGACGGTGTGTTCAGCAGATACTCATCTGCATCCAGCGCCTTCTGATCGATCTCGACCATTGGATGCGTTTCTTTCATGGCGGCAGCGATGTACTTCGAGTCCCTGCGCTTGATGGCAAAGTTCCGGTACGTGGTCGCGTTCTCATACTTCTGGAAGGACCGTGCCTGTTCCGGATTGAACACCGCCGCTGCTTTCTTCGGACCCATAGAAGCCAGCAGCTCCCATGCGCCGTTCTTCATGAGCTCGTCGGTCGCCTTCTTGATCTCGTTATCGGCCTCGTCCAGCTGCCGGGTCGTGAGTTCCTGTGCGATGGCCTGCGCCTTGGGCTTGGACTCTTCCCAGAACCGACCGTTGTAGACAAGGAAGTCCGTCGAAGGCGAGTAGCGTAGCCGGTCCTCGTATTCCCTTGACAGCACGGTAGCCTGTCCGACGTCGGAGTAGTCGGTAGGCTTCAGCTGCAGGTCCTGGTTGTACTGTTCCGGAGGGATGTACCCGTCCTGTGCGGACACCTTTTCATAGAACCGCTGTGCGCTACGCCAGATGGTGTCGAGTTCCGATTGCTCGAGAGGCGGCTGGCAGCAGGTGGCCACTTCCGCAAAGTGCGTATGCGCTTCCTCCGTGTTTCCGAACCGCTTCAGGATTCGCCCGGCGTAATGAGAGAGGGTAGCGTTGCGGCTGCCTTCCGGGATCACGATGTCGCCGTAGCTGCCGGAATCCAGATCAGCGTCGAAATCCTCGTCCGCAAGAAACGTGGCGAGCGTCATTGGTCCGTCGAAGATCTCGACCTGCGGTTTCTGTGTTCCGAAGAAGAACCGGGCAGCGTCGAGCGCCTTGGTATCGAAGTACGGGAAGATCGTGTTTACCAGTTTCTTCAGCTCACTGTACTGACCGGCATCCGTGACGCGGGCGATGGCGAAGAACACATGGAACTTCGGTCTTGCTGCTTTGCCCGCTTTCATCTTCATGTGGTTTCGGCTGTAATGGACCGCGAACGCCACGCCTGGGAACGCGTTTGCAACATCGGACGGGTAGACCCATGCTTCCGGATCGTCGCTGTGATCGTTGTCACAGTCCACCGGCAGACAGTCGGAGCCGAGGAAGTTGTCGTTGCTGCGGTACCCGTCCTTATACTCGGCGCAGACATAGTCGTGTGCCACGGCCCGGAGCAGGGGGTCCTTATCAGTAACCTCGACCTTGTGCATGTACGTACAGTTGGCGGGGGTTTCCCGGCTATCGGAATGGTAGAGCGTGAATTTCATTGGGTTACCTCCTCACAGGATTCGGTGAAGTAGCGGATGCGATGTCCCTTCCACGTCGCACGCTTGATCTCGGCTTCCATGCCTTCGGAGATCCGGTTTCCGAACACGAACATCTCCGCGCATTTAGAGAGGAGCGTGTTTCCGAAGAACAGGCCCAGCTCACGCTCTTTGGGATCGGAATCGTTCAAGAACTGCGGGAAGAGCAGGTGCGGTGCGATGGGAATGTATCCGGCTTCCACGGCAAACCGGCAATAGCGCCTTGCGGCAGCGGTGTTGGTTTCAATGTCTCCGGCATACGGACTGCAGATGTACACGATCGGTCGGAATGCTCGGAGTGCTTTTTCTTCTTTTTCAATGGCACAGAAGGCCCCGAAAGCTGTCGGGTCTGGGTATCCTTCTGCGTTCTTATAGTCAGCCATATTGGTTACCTCCATTAGTCTTTTTTGTAGAACGGGGTCTCGTACCCGTCGGCACGGAGCTTCAGTCCTTCAGCCCACGGCGGGGTTCGACCCATCTGCTCACAGACCGCTTCCAGCGACATGCGCGGATCGGCCTCGATGACGAGTTCATCATGAATGTGCATGGTGATGAAGCAGTGTGAGAGCGTGCGCATGGCGTAGCAGAGAATATCTCGGGCGGTCGCCTGTACGATGTTTTCCACGAGCTTCGGACCATAGGTTTCCAACCGTTCCCATTTCTTCGTGCTGCCGATACCCTCGTAGGTGATGCACTCGCTGCCGAACTGGTTTGTCCCGAGTTTGGGCTTAACGTAAGACAGGCGTCTGCCGGAGGGGAGTGTTATAAACAACATCCCGCTCTGGTAGCAGAATCGGATGCTGCCCACCTCGCCGTTCATGTGGTACTTGACCGCGTTCATAGCCGCTCGGTCGATCTCCCACCAGAACTTCACGATGTTCGGGTTCGAGTTGCGCCATGCTGTGACCAGCGGCTGCAGTTCGTCTTCCGTCAGTCCCATGTCGAGAGCACCCATAGCTTTGAGTGCACCGACCGAGCCGCCGTACCCGAGCGCGAGTTCCGCGATCTTGCCTTTCTGCCGAAGATGCCCGTTTACGCCATGCTTTTCCACCGGAACCTTGAACATCTGCGAAGCCGAAGCGCAGTAGATGTCCCCGCCGGACTCGAATACCTCCTGCCGCCAGCGCTCCCCGGCAAACCAGGCGAGGACCCGTGCCTCGATCGCAGAGAAGTCCGCCACGATGAACTTGTACCCGGGCTTTGCTATAAAGGCAGTTCGGATCAGCTGGGACAGCGTGTCCGGCACATCCTCGTAGAGCAGTTCCACACCGTCAAAGTCACCGGATCGTACCAGCGCTCGTGCCTCGGCCAAATCCGACAAATGGTTCTGGGGCAGGTTCTGCATCTGGATGATTCGTCCCGCCCAGCGCCCGGTCCGGTTGGCTCCATAGAACTGGAACATGCCGCGTGCACGACCATCCGCGCAGACCGCCTTTTCCATAGCCTGATACTTGCGGATCGAGGACTTGGCAAGCTGCTGCCGGAGCAGAAGAACCGTCTGGAGCTCCGTCGGTGCGGTCTTGAGCAGTTCCATGACTTCCTTCTTTCCAAGGGAGTCGATCGTGAGCCCGTTATCCGAGAACCACTGCTTCATCTGCTGAACGGAGTTCGGGTTTTCGAGCGCGGTCAGGGTTTTCATAGCGGCGGTGAGCTCAGCACGAGAACGAGCCTCCATCTCGATCGCCTGCCGGACCAGTTCTCTGTCGATGGCAACGCCCCGGTCGTTGATCTGCTGGTCGAGGTGGTATTCCTCCCAGACTGCATCCGGAACGGGGAACCGCGAGAGCTTATCCTGAATGGACATCTCAACCTCGACGTCACGGATGTTGTAGCGTTTGAACGCAGCCCACTTGTCCGGGGCATGCCGAGGCAGGTTCCGGGTCCGACCGCCGTTTGCTTTTGTCGGGGCACATGGCTGACAGAAGTATCGGATGAGGTCCTTGCCCTCAGTCAGTTTCTGTTTCCCGAGCCCCAGCACGGTTCCGACACCTTCCAAGGAAAGCGGCAGGCCCATATACGCGGACCAGATCATGGTGCACTTCCATGCAGCCGGATCGAGGTAGTTCCCGACGCTATCTTCTGGAATGCTGTAGCCGGTATTGTTGAAACCGCCATGATCCCGGAGCCAGCGCGAGAGACAGATCCGCTCGAACTGTGCATTGAACGCCCACTTTGTTACCGTGTCGTCTGTCAGCGCGGCAACGACCTCAGCTGGGATCGTCTCCCCGGAAGCAAGATCGACCACCTGCACCGGCCCTCCATCGGCGGAGTAGCCGAAGAGCAGGATGTCGAAATCCGGTGCTTCGCTGTATTTGTAGACGCCGCACTTCGGCAGTTCCGCGCTGCTGTATGTTTCAATGTCGATGCTGAGTGTTTTCATGTGGATACGTCTTTTGCCTGATCGGGTGGCAGGATTGCTCCCACCACCCGCAGGCCGGTACTTACTTTTCGAGGCTCTTCATGCGTGCTGCATGGTATTCCTCTTCCCGCTGGGCATTACGTTTATCACGCTTGTGCTCCTGAACGGCGTCGATGATGGACCTAACCATCCAGAACAGAGTCATTGCGATGGACAGGGACAGAAGCAGGATGCAAAGAATCGTAGTAGCGTTCATGGTGTGTACCTCCTCAAGACAGGAAATCTTCGTCGGAGTCGGTGGAGAAGTCAGACGCTGCGCTGGCCTTGCCGCCGAGGGGCTCACCGTCACGGATCTTCTGCAGGTTGTTGAGCCCGCAGGCGATGCCTTTGTTGCCGTTGGAATTGAATGCGTAGAAGTTGATGCTCGCCCTGCCGTACACGCCGGAGTAGACTTCGGAACGGGTCAGGATCGGGTTGCAGTCCGCGTCCACGATTCCGGGAGCCGTTGCGCTGTTCGCGTTGATGAAGTAGCAGCCAGCGTAAGCCGGATCATCCGGGCGCTCGGTGTCGCCGTCACGAAGGGGAGTCTTGATAGCGGTCAGGGGCGGGACGGTGCGACCGTTGCCTCTGAGCTTGGCCTGACCTTCTTCGTAGGCGGCCTGAATCGCATTGCGGACCTTCTGCACGGTCACAGTGTCCGACTTCGGGATAATGAGGCTGACGCTGAACTTCGGGGTGCCGCCGTTGATGGACTTCGCTTCCCAGAGGTTCGCATACGACCAGCGGGTGTCTTTGCCCGTGATGACTTTCAAGGGGTTTACAGGTTTATTTGACATATCAGTTGTCCTCCATAAATTCAGAAATAATGTTTGTCATTGCCGGTCGTTTATCGCTGTCCGGCACCAGCGTGGGTTTCCCTTGCGGCTTCGTTACAAGCCCGCCAAGGATGTCGTTGAATTGTTTCTTCCCGAGCATCGTGGTCATGGCGGTGACGCCGAGGACCTTGTGCTCGTAGGGGTCGTATCCGGCGGCTCTTACGGCTGCGACGACCGCCCGTTCATCGGTGTACTTGCGGTTGGATCTGCCCTCGACCAGTTTGTAACCGGTCCAGTGCTTACCGCTGATCGCCGCTTGCAACGCATAGTCGCGGATGTCGGATGCCCATGCGATGAGCTCATCGATCCGACCGAGAATCTCTTCGACCTCTTCGTCGGTCAGAAGCGGCGGCTGCTTGAACTCGTACTTGGCGAGCTCCATGTTCGCGTTCGCCCGTTCCCGGCAGTCGGCTTTCGCCTTGCAGAACTGGCACCATTCGCCGCAGTGGTATTCGCCTTCACCGCTCCAAGCGAGCTCTGCTGTCGGGGCCAGAACCGTATCCGCCCATTCGTAGAGGTCCGCCTTCGGGAGGGTATAGGTACTGACGTTCCCGCGCCGGGGTTGGAAGATCGTCATGCTGACGGTGTCGATGTCGTACAAGCAATCGAACAGTTCCAGTGCACCGAGCGCGTAGAGCATCATCTGCGGGTTATCCTTGGCCTCGACCAGGATGCCTCTGCCGTACTTGAAATCGACAATGTGCAGGGTGCCGTCTGCGATGATGACGCAGTCGCCGGTTCCGAAGCCCTCTGCCACGTATCGGGAGTAATCAAGCCGCTGCTCGATCAGGACTACCGGGTCCGAGCAGTTCTTCTTGGCTTCCTCGACCAGCTCCATAACGAACGCCGCGTACCCGTTTGCGGACTCCTCCATCTCGGCGTCGTACCAGGAGAGATCCTCGGTCGGGTCCTTCGCTTCCATGCCGAGCGCGGCCCGGAGCTTGTACTCACAAAGCGCATGAGCATCGGTGCCTTCAGCGGCGAAGTTGCTGCCCTTGTCGTCATACCCTTCACAGAGCCTTGCCGAAGGAGGGCAGTGGAGCCAGCGGTGGGAGGAAGATGCAGAGAGAAGTGAGTGGTTAGTCATTCCCAAGCACCTCCGCGTCTGCGACCAGAGCCTTGTAGTTTGCCGGGTCGATCTCCGACAGCTTGCTGGCTCCGTACTTCTGAAGAAGGTCACGAATCTGAGCGGTAAAGCCGTCGCGGGATTTGTCTGCCAGAATTGCACGGACTTCTTCGAGGGACATCGCCTTTTCCGGTGCAGGCGCGATCTCCGGGGTCTTGCTACTGTTGCCTCATATTACGGGCATCAAGGTTTCTTCTGTGTCAAAGAAGTCCATCAAGACTACCGAACTATGTGTTCCCTCTGAGGTTGAAGAGCAGGAGGCAATTACTGGTGTCCTGATGGCAATGGACGATTCAATTACCGCCCTTCAAGACGAACGGAACAAGATGATTCAAATCCGCGAGGGCGCGATGGATGACCTGCTGACCGGGCGGGTACGGCTGCCAATGTAAGGAGGTTATGCAAATGTCAGTTGATTCCGAAAGAAAACTTCAGAACAGGGTCAAAGGCTGGCTCATCAATGACCTCCATTACACCTATCTTGGCAATTTGGAGTCCCAATATAACAAGCCGGTTATCGAGTACCTGCTGCGTAAAAACCTGCAGGATCGCGGTTACAGTCAGGATGTCATCGGCAAGGCGATAAGCGCCCTTGTTATCAAAGCGGGAAATCAGGCCGATTCCCTGTATCAGGTGAACGAGGAGGTATACAGCCTACTCCGCTACGGCTGCCAAGGTGTGAAGGATGAGCACGGAAACCGTATCACCGTCCATTACATCGATTGGACTGATACTGAAAAAAACGATTTCTATGTGGCGGAGGAAGTTACCGTTCTCCGTTACGACAACCGGACTACCAAGCGGCCCGACTTGGTGCTGTATATAAACGGTATTGCCGTGGGAATGTTCGAGCTGAAGCGGTCTTCTGTCTCCATCGGAGAAGGCATCCGGCAGATGCTGACCAATCAGCAGAAAGAGAACATTCAGGGCTTTTTCAACACCATGCAGCTGCTCATGGCGGGCAATGAGGCAGAAGGCCTGAAGTATGGCGTCATCGAAACCCCGGAGAAATTCTATCTCCAGTGGCGCGAAGATACCGATCCCACCCGGCTAGCCAAGAACGAGCTTACCCAGAAGATTCTTGCACTGCAGGAAACGGAAAGCAACCGTCTCCGGGATGGCGTAATCTCCCTTTGTCAGCACGACCGGCTTCTGATGCTGATCCACGACTTCATGATCTTCGATGCCGGAGTCAAAAAGACGGCGCGTCATAATCAGTTCTTTGCCGTGCAGGCTGCTCAGCAGCGCATTAAAGAGGGCGAAGGCGGTATTATCTGGAACACGCAGGGCTCCGGAAAGTCCCTCATCATGGTATGGCTGACCAAGTGGATCAGAGAGAACATTACGGATAGCCGTGTCGTCATCATCACCGACCGCGATGAGTTGGATGACCAGATTGAAAGTCTGTTCTTTGATGTGGGAGAGAACAAGGTCAAGCGGGCCAAGAGCTGCGCTGACCTCCGGGACATCCTCAACAACAATGAATATCCCATCGTCTGCTCCCTTATCCACAAGTACGGGCATAACGCAGGCAAAGATGCTGATATCGACAAATATGTAAAGGACCTGCTGGCCAACCTTCCTAAAGACTACAAGGCCAAGGGTAATATCATTGGCTTTATTGATGAATGCCACCGCACTAATTCCGGCAAGCTCCATAAGGCGGTGGAGACACTTATGTATGACGAGCTGAAGGCTTACCCGGGCAATGTTCACATCATCGTTTCCGGCACCGCCGCCTCCGCGGCAACCGTGCTGGCGATGGCCGCCAACCGGCTGGAAATGACGCCCGGCAGCCTGTTCATGTGCCATGACCCCGTCATGGGTGCCTATGGCAATGAAGCTGACCTTGAGCAGGCGATGGGCATTCTCCGTGCCTGCAAAAACAGCATCATCAACATGTACTGCCAGCGCACCTGGCACAGCCGGGACGATGTGGCCGCCATGATGCGTGCGACCACGTGGATGGACGCCAACGCCGCTCTGCAGGAGGGTTTCATCGACGCTGTCATGACGGAGCCTGCCGGCGGTGTCACCAATGCCGCCTTTGAGCATCGGGTTGATCCCGAGGAGGCGAAAGCGAAATACCAGAGCTGGGTGGACAGGCACAAGCCCATGCGCCGCTCCGTCCGCAATGAAGCTCCGCAGGCGGCTCCCACTGAACCCCGTACCAGCGCATCTGACCTGCAGGGCAGGCTGGATCGCCTGAAATACACCTACTGAGGAGGTTATCGTATGAACGAGATTCTTTCCATGCGCGAAAAGCGCGCCAAGCTGTGGGATGCCACCAAGGCGTTTGTGGAGTCCCGCAAGGATGCCAACGGAACCCTGTCCGCCGAGGACACCGCCACCTATGAGAAGATGGAGGCCGACGTTGTCCGGATGGGCAAAGAAATCGAGCGGCTGGAGCGTCAGGAGGCCCTTGACCTGGAATTCGACCGCCCGACCAGCCGACCGCTGGTGGACAAGCCTCTCTCTCCCGAGGATAAGCCCCGCAAGACCGGCTCCGCATCCGATGAGTACAAGAACGCCTTCTGGCACGCGATGCGCGACAAGTCCGTGCCGCACGAGGTCTACAACGTGCTGAAGATCGGTGAGGATGACCACGGCGGCTATCTGGTTCCCGATGAATATGAGCGCCAGCTGATTGATGCGCTGCAGGAGCAGAACATCTTCCGTCAGCTGGCGCATGTCATTTCCACCAGCTCCGGCGACCGCAAGATTCCCGTGGTCCGCTCTCACGGCACCGCGGCCTGGATTGACGAGAACGTCGCCTATCCCGAGAGCGACGACACCTTCGGCCAGATTTCCATCAGCGCGTTCAAGCTGGCCACGACCATCAAGGTGTCGGACGAGCTGCTCCACGACTCCGTGTTCGATGTGCCGTCCTATATCGCTAAGGAATTCGCCCGCCGCATCGGTTCTGCCGAGGAGGAAGCGTTCTTCGTCGGCGATGGTGCGGGCAAGCCTACCGGCATCCTGAACGACAAGGATGGTGCGCAGGTCGGTATTACCACCGGCAGCGCGACTGCTATCACCTTCGATGATGTGATGGACCTGTTCTACTCCCTGCGTGCGCCCTACCGCCGCAGTGCCGTGTTCATCATGAACGACAGCACCGTGAAGGCGCTGCGCAAGCTGAAGAACGGGAGCGGCGACTACATCTGGCAGCCCTCTGTGACCGCCGGTACGCCCGATACCATCCTGAACCGCCCGGTGTACACCTCGCCGTTTGTGCCGCTTCTGGGCTCCGGCACGAAGCCTATTCTCTTTGGCGACATGAACTACTATTGGGTGGCGGACCGTGAGGGCCGCCGTTTCCAGCGTCTGAATGAGCTGTACGCACCCAATGGTCAGGTGGGCTTCCTGTCCTCCGAGCGCGTGGACGGCAAGCTGATCCTGCCCGAGGCCGTCAAGTGCCTGCAGATGAAGGTGTGAGGTGACGCCGTATGAGTGACTTTTCCACGAGAAACTACTTTGCCCACGGCGGGAACGAGCTTGTTATCGGCGGCAAGCTCACCTTCCTGCCGGGCGCAACCGTTGAGGGAGCCGAGGGCCTGCTTGACATGCCGGACAAGGCCCCGCTGCCCAGCGTCCATGACAGCAAAGCCACCACTGCCGCCGGTCTGCGAGATGATTTCAATCACCTTCTGGCAGTGCTTCGGGAGAGCGGCGTACTGTCTGTGCCGGAGGCTGGTGATGCGCCTTGATTCTTACGGTTGATGAGGTCAAGGCCCATCTGCGCATCGAGGATGACGACGAGGATGCCTACCTGGAATCCCTCATCCGGCAGGGACAGGCCGTTGCCGAGGATTACTGCCGCGTATCGTTTGAGACGGACACCGTTGCACAGCCGGTTCGACTGGCTGTGCTGCTTTTTGTCAGCCACTACTACGAGAACCGCGACATCTCCGAGCGCAGCGTATACAACGCCATGATGACGGCCTTCCACAATCTGCTGTACCCCTACCGCGCAGTCGAAAAAATGTTCTGAGGAGGTGGTGAGTCTTGCGTGGCTACAAGAACTTCGACGGCTCACCGCACCCCGGAAACCTCCGGCATCGCATCGAAATCGGCTATACCCAGAGCACGGTCAATGAAAACGGCTATCCAGACGCCGAGGACATCGTGCTGTGCCGGGTGTGGGCAGACGCAACAGATGCCGGTAACCAGCACTACCGCAGCGCGGACGTCATGAACACGGAAGCCGTGATCAACTTCACCATTCGCTACCGGGCCGATGTGGTGCCGGGCATGTGGGTGAAGTTTCGCGGAAAGAAGTGGATCATCTCCACGCTGGGCGAATACGGCTTCCGGCGCGACTATCTGGGCCTGAAGGCATCCCTGTCCGAAGGGGTGAGCGGATGAGCAGAGCGAATCCTGAGTGCGCAAGCGCAGCGAAGCAAGACGCGCACGAAACCCTCGCGCAAGCAGAGCGCAGGGCGAGGGGCGGTGAGAGCGGATGAAGCAGGTACAGAATGCGCTGCGGAATATCGGCATTCCCGTCATGGCGGGCGTGTGGCGGGCTACATCGCCCAATCAGAATCCACCTGCTCAGTATGTCGTCTACTCGACCACGAAAACAGAGGACGCGCATCAGGACGATCATGTACAGTCGTTCCGCACCTATGTCTATCTGAATCTCTGGAGCGACATTGATCCGACCGATGCTGCAGACCGAATCCGCAGTGCCATGTATGCTGCGGGTTTTGTCATGGTGGAGGAATCCGACAAGGGCTACAACCAGCCCGCCTATGACACGGCAACGCACCAGTACACCATTCAGTGGACATGGTGCCTGTACGAGGAGACGATGCCAGATGCCCCTTGACGTGAATGGCCTTGACGATCTCATGACCGACATTGCCGGGATGGCCAGCAAAATGGACGCGGACGGCGCAGGCGCTCCGGTTGCCAAAAGGATACTGGAGGCTGCCGCTGTGCCTATCCATGAGCAGATGAAGACCAATGCCTCCAAAGACCCCAAAATCATCACTGGTGTGCTGAACCGCTCCATTCAGATCGGCAAGGTGCGCAAGCGCCGTGCCAGCGGGAAAAGCATCACCATCGGCGTTCACCGCAAGGAGGAGGGCGCTTACTATGCCACACCCGTCGAGTACGGCCATGGCGGCCCCGCACCCGCTCCTGCACACCCCTTTATCCGTCCTGCCTACGATACCCGTCAGGATGAAGCCTATGAGATCATCCGGGACGGGCTGCGGGACGCTATCGACCAATTGTAAGAGGAGGATACACAAATCCTTTTCCCGAAAAAGGGCGTTCGGTTCATAGCCATCAACAACAATGTGGACAGTGCTACCCCGCAGGACAATGACTTCACGCCGTTCTTGAATATCATGAACGAGTGGTACGCCAAGGACACCAGTAACAAAATCAAGGCAATCTTCAAGTCCAGAATGAAAGACGGAATGCGATGCAGCG
>OWIO01000162.1_pt1 | contig 58107 bp, 44 predicted proteins | sample 1733011 | NCBI WGS metagenome assembly OWIO01 (sample SAMN05065779, study PRJEB22554) | human gut metagenome | biome: ENVO:2100002; feature: ENVO:00000062; material: ENVO:00002003 | host: Homo sapiens | place: USA | reverse complement strand
AGATGACGTCGAGTCTCGTGGGCTCGGAGATGTGTATAAGAGACAGGCTTCACCTTCGGAATGTCTCGCAGCATACTTGTCGTTTTCGTACCGCAGAGATAAGCCGTGAAAGAAAGGGATAGTCTTTTGGGCGGCGCTGTGATATGATTATATATAATTTCAAACGAAAGGCGGAATTGTCCTGCTGGGACAGACCTGCCCGGGAAGGAGGCACGCTTTGCACTTTACCAAGATGCAGGGATTGGGGAATGACTACCTTTATATATATACCACGGAGGAGCCCCGGCAGCCGGAGGCTCTGGCCCGCCGCCTGTCGGACAGGCACTTTGGCCCGGGGGCCGACGGTATGATCTGGATCTTACCCTCCCGATCGGCGGATTTCCGTATGCGCATCTTCAATGCCGATGGCAGCGAAGCGAAAATGTGCGGCAACGGCATCCGTTGCCTGGGCAAATATGTATACGACAACGGTCTGACGGATAAAACGGAACTGACCGTAGAAACCCTTTCCGGCCTGCGGCGGCTGACCCTGCATCCCGGCAGTGATGGACGTATTGCATCCGTTTCTGTGGAAATGGGCATGGCTCGGGTGGAAAAACCTTTGTCTCTGGCACTTCCGGAAACATCTCTGTCCTGTATACCCGTTTCCGTAGGGAATCCCCATGCCGTGACCTTTGTCAAAAACGTTTCCGCCGTGCCTCTTGCAGTCTGGGGGCCTCTGGTAGAGAAGCATCCCGCCTTTCATGGCGGGGTAAACGCCGAGTTTGTGGAGGTGCTTTCTTCCCGCTGCTTTCGCATGCGGGTGTGGGAGCGGGGCAGCGGCATTACGTTGGCCTGCGGCACCGGAGCCTGCGCCAGCGCGGCGGCGGCGGCGGTGGCGGGATACTGCCCGGCGGAAGAAGAGATAACCGCCCGGCTGGATGGGGGAGAACTGCAAATCCGGGTGTATCCCTCCGGAGAGGTCGTCATGACCGGACCCGCCGTAACCGTATATAAAGGAGAGATTGAGCTATGAGCCGCATGAATCATCACTACGGGGATCTGCCGGATTCCTACTTCTTTACCCAGTTGGGTGAGCGCACCCGGGCCTTTATGAAGGCGCATCCCGGGGAATCCATTCTGCGTCTGGGTGTGGGGGATGTAACGCAGCCCCTGTGCCCCGCCGTTATAGAAGCCCTGCATCGGGCTGTGGAGGAGCAGGCGCACGGAGAAACCTTTCACGGCTACGTGGCGGAAAACGGAAGCCGTTTTTACCGGGAGGCCGTTCGTGGCTATTATCTTCTTCGAGGGATAGAGCTGGATGCCGGGGAGATCTTTGCTTCCTGCGGCGCTGGAGATGAGCTGGGGGATGTGCTGGATCTGTTCGGCCCGGAAAACACGGCGCTGGTGCCGGAACCCGCCTACCCTGCCTATGTGGATACCAATCTGATGGCCGGGCACAAGGTCATTCGCCTGCCTGCCGGGCAGGAATGCGGGTTTGCCCCCTGGCCGGATCCTTCCGTACAGGCGGATATACTGTATCTGTGTTCTCCCAACAATCCCACCGGGGCCGTGTATACCCGGGAAAAGCTACAGGCCTGGGTGGATTACGCCAATGCCCGGCAGGCCGTGCTGATCTTCGATGCCGCCTATGAAGCCTTTGTGGGGGATTCGGCCCTGCCACGGAGCATTTACGAGATCCCCGGCAGCCGTACCTGCGCCATAGAGATCAGCTCCCTGTCCAAAACCGCCGGGTTTACCGGCACCCGCTGCGGCTACACCGTGGTGCCCAAGGTGCTGGAACGGGAGGGCATGTCCCTCCATGCCATGTGGGTGCGCAACCGGGCTACCAAGACCAACGGCGTTTCCTACATTCTGCAAAAGGGAGCCGCCGCCGCCTTTACGCCCGAAGGCATAGCCCAGACCCGGGCGGCCATTGCCGTATACAAGCAGAACGCCAGGGTACTTATGGAGGCGCTGGATCGCTGCGGCCTGTGGTACTGCGGCGGGGAAAACGCCCCTTACATCTTCCTGCGCTGCCCGCAGGGGATGGACAGCTGGACTTTCTTTGAGTATCTGCTGGAGCACGCCCGCATCGCCGCCACGCCCGGCGTAGGCTTCGGCCCCTGCGGGGAGGGGTATATGCGCCTTTCCTGCTTTGCCCGCCCGGAGGAGGCCCGGGAGGCCGCCCGCCGTCTGGAAGCGCTGCTCAAGCCCTGATTCACCCGCGCTCAACGCCCCGGATACCGCCCGGTTCCGGGACTTTTTTTCGCCCCGTTACCGATAGGCCGTTACTCCGGCTCATATGTGCGAAATTTGGGTTTATTTATGAAAATCATATGATTTCCAACTTTAACTTATTGACTTTTCCCCGCCGTTGCGGTACTCTATGCATGTATACAAGGGATACTGTCTCCATAGGTGGGAAGGTGTCTCTATTCATAGAACCGGAGCGGAAAGGAAACAAGGAGGATTCAACATGAGCAAGCGGAAAAAGAAGGGCGTAAGCACCAAGGTATTCCTGTCCCTGCTGGCACTGGTGCTGGTGGTGGGCTGTGCCGTAGGGGGCACCATTGCCTGGCTGACGGCCAAGACGGACCCTGTGGTGAACACTTTCACCTACGGGAAGATCAATATCGCGCTTACCGAGACAAAGCCCGAAAACAAACAGGCTACGATCATCCCCGGGGTAAACATCTCCAAGGATCCCAAGGTCACCGTTAAGGCTGGCTCTGAAGCCTGCTGGCTGTTCGTGAAGGTCGGGGAAGCCAACTGGCCTACTTTTACTGATAAAGATGGAAGAAAAGTTTCCTACACTATCGCAACCGGCTGGAAGGAATTGCCCGGTGAATCCGGTGTCTACTACCGCGAAGTTGAGGCCGTTACCGCCGATACGGGTTTCTATGTTCTCGCAGGCGACACGACCTATCCCAACGGTGTAGTTACCGTCAGCGAAAACCTGACCAAGGAAGATATTAAGGACTTGACGGAAAATCATCCCCAGCTGATCTTCACGGCCTACGCAGTGCAGAAGGACGGTATTAACACCGCCACCGATGCCTGGGCCAAGATAAAATAAGCAAAGTTTTCCCTACATCCATCGAAAAGGAGAAGGAATATGAAGAAGAAACTCACCGTTCTGGCTGTGCTGGCCCTGTGCCTGGGGCTGGCCGCTACCGGCACCTGGGCTTACTTTACCGCCCAGAAGCAGGTGCACAACGTCATCACCACCGGCAAGGTAGACATCCGCCTGCTGGAGTGGGCCGACGCTGACCGCACCCAGCCCTTCGAAAACCTCACCGGCATCATGCCCGGCATGGAGGTCACCAAGATCGCCGAGGTAAAGAACACCGGCACCGCCCCCGCCTTTATCCGCGTGGAGGTGATGGTAGACGTTTACTCCGCCGAAGGGAATCTGCTGGATTCCGCCCCCGTCAAGCTGGATTTCAACCAGACGGACTGGACCTATTACGACGGGTACTACTACTACAACCGCATCCTGAACCCCGGCGAGACCACCGAGCCCCTGTTCACCACCGTCAGCTTTGACGTATTCATGGGCGATGCCTATCAGGAGGGCACCACCTATGTAAACGTGCACGCAGGCGCTGTGCAGTCCGCCAACAACGGGGAGGATCCCCTGCAGGCCACGGGCTGGCCCTCCTTCGCCCCGCCTGAACCCACCATCGTGCCCCTCAACCCCGGCGCATAAGGGAGGTAAAGCATGAAAACAAAAGTAATTTCCCTGCTCCTGTGCCTGGTTATGGCGCTCAGCCTCGTCCCCGCCGCTCTGGCGGAGGGGGAGGATCTTTCCGTTTACAACGGGAACGAAGCCGTCACCGCCCGGCAGCTTGAAAAGAATACCGGCAAGACCCTCACCCTGACGGTGAAGGCCGAAGCTGCCGCCTACCAGTGGCAGATCCATATTGAGGGCGATCTGTGGGCCAACATCTCCGGGGAAACCGGCAAGGCCCTCACCGTCCATTCCGGCATGGTCTCCGGCCGGGGCAGCAGCGCAGAATTCCGCTGCCTGATGGATAAGACCCCCTCCGACACCGTTACCGTAACTCTGGTAGAGGGGCAGCCCGCCAAGGCCCCCGCCCCCAAGGCTCCGGAAGTGCTGAAGGAAGCCCAGCCCGTAGGCGAGCCCCAGATCGTGGAGCCTGCCGTTAAGGCCGCCCCCAAAGCGGAGGAGGCCCCTGCCAACGACCCCGCCGAAGGGGATGAAAACCCCGTAGCCCCCGCCGCGGAAGGGCAGGCAGACGAAACCTCCGCCCCCAGCACCAGCACCTATACTATTATAATCAACTATCAGTTTACAGACGGCAAACAGGCCGCCCCCTCCTGGAGCGCCACCGTAGCCACCGGCAGCACCTATACCCAGGACGTTCAGAGCCCCGTGGTGGTCGGGTATGCTCCCGATCAGGAGACGGTACATGTGGAAGCTTCCGAGGCCAAGACCTACACCGTCACCTATCAGCCCGCAGAGGTGGAGTTCACCGTTAAGCACTACCAGCAGAACGTTTCCAACGATCAATACACGCTGGTAGATACGGAAACCAAAAATGGCTTTACAGAATCTTTGGTAGGCAGCGATCTGGACAAGACCTATAACGGGTTTACTCGCTTGCTGTATGACACCACCACAGAGATCGCCGCCGATGGCAGCACCGTGGTGGAGATCAACTATGACCGGAAATACTACCTGATGAGCTTCAATCTGGACGGCGGCTACGGCGTGGAGCCAATCTACGCCCGCTACGGTGCGCCGATCAGCATCGGTACGCCCGAAAAGCCCGGCTATAGCTTCAACGGCTGGGATAAGAATCTCCCCGCCACTATGCCCGCAGAGAACAGCAGCTATACCGCACAGTGGCAGGCGGGTGATGCCGCCAAGGTCACCATCGTTGTCTGGGGCGAGAACGCTGACGACGAGAAGTACAGCTTCTATCATAACAGCGAGATCATGGCAAAGCCCGGTGAAAAGCTGACGCTGTCTGATCTTCAGGGCAAGCTTATCTGCGGCAAGGAAGAACATAAGCATAGTAACAGCTGCGGTGTGGACTGCAAGCACACCCATGACCTGACTTGCTACGGACTCAGTGCAAATGCACGGCCTGTAACGCCTGACGGCGAAGCATTGAAGTACTTTGCAAAGTTGCAGGGCGGCATACAGGATGGTTACATCTATTACTTTGATGATAACGGGTACAATGGCGATGGCGATTTGTACTACTTGAGGCTGAATGGGAATTACTATCAGTATAGTGCGAAACCCACCGCCAACATAGGAAAGCAGATCGGCTATAGAGTTTCATGCGATGAAGGCTTCCTTCATAGTACAGACTATTTTTACAAATATAATTTGAAGGTAACCTGCGTTCATACCCACACCGATTCATGCTATACTTGTGGGAAAGAGGAGCATACTCATACCTCTGCCTGCTACTATAATACCAGTTTCATGGATGATCCTGATCTGTGGAAGCTGGTTCGCTCCGATGAAGTAACGGTTGCGGCTGACGGAACCACCATCCTGAATGTGTACTACGATCGTGTAGAGTTCACACTGCATTTCAGAAAAGCGAATAGTCGGAACGACGACTACGGAACCATCACGAAGAAGTGGGGCGCAAATATTCGTGAAGCCTTCAACCAGAAATGCAAGAGCGCAGGTACGTCCAATTGGAGCGAAAAGAGCAATGCGGAAGGCCCGTGGACATCGTATCTGGATATTATGCCCACAGAAGGCCGGACATACTACGCGAATACAGAAAGCTATGGAACCTCAACAGCTTACTATTATGTGGAAGGACTTGATGGAAAAGACACGCTTTTCTACGAAAACAAGTCTACAGGCACCGGATACACGGTTACAGTAGAAGAGTTTATTGAAATTTCCGGATTTACCTTTGATGCGGAAAGAAGCGCAAAGGTTGGAGATTCCTTCAACGGCGCAAAATTCTACTACACCCGCAACAGCTACAACCTGAAATTCTACAACTACAATGCGTATGTAGATGGCAAGGGCGGCAGCGTGCAGTATGAAGCACCGCTGAGCAGCTACTATTTTGAGCCGGATTATCCCGCCGGCCTTGAGCCGAACGCCTATGTGTTCGATGGCTGGTACACCACGGCTGGCTGCTACGAAGGCTCCGAAGCGGATCTGAACACCATGACCATGCCCGCTTCCGATGAGATCCTCTACGCCAAGTGGGTTCCCAATATCCACACGGTCAAGGCGTATCAGACCAAGGACGCGCTAGAGAACGGCGCAGACCCGTTGCAGACGTGGGAAAAAGTGCCGCACGGAACAGCCGTTAATCCCCCGGAACAGCCGGAGAACGGTAACTACACCTTTGTCGGCTGGTTCTACATCAGCGATACCGGTGAGGAAAAGGCTTTTACCTTCTCCATGCCCGTGAACCGGGATTTGAACCTCTATGCCAAGTGGAGCTCCAATACGCTGATGACCTATACTGTCGAGTATAAACTGGAGGACGGCACGCAAATTGCACCTCCCACCACCGGCAGTGCGTTGGCAGGGACTACCAAAACCTTCAATGCCAAAACCGGCACAGAGCTGAACGAGGGCTACCGGACCGGCTACTTCCCCCAGGTCAGCAGCCACTCCATCACCATTGATATAGCGGATCCCTCGAAGAACAAATACACCTTCGTGTATGTGGCAAAGGACGAAGTAGAGTACACCGTCCGGTATCTGGACAAGACGACAGGCGAACCTGTTGTTGTAGACGGTGTTCCCACACCGGACAAAGTGGTAAAAACCCGCGATGCGGTCGTGACGGAGACCTTCAAGCAGATCACGGGCTACGCCCCGGACGCTTACCAGAAGCAGCTGGTGCTGGCCGCCGAGGGGAACGAGATCATCTTCTGGTATGTAAAGGACGATGCGCACGCCCCCCTGCAGATCATCCACTGGACGCAGAACATAGCGGGTGACGGCTACACCGAGTACCAGAGCAGCACGAACCTGAACGGCGTCATCGGAACGGAATATCCCGAGGAGCCGCTGACCATCCCGGGCTTCACCTACAACGGAACCAAGAGCAACGCCTCCGGTGAGCTGACCGCAGCAGGTCTGGTGCTGAACCTGTACTATGACCGCAACGAGTATCCCTATGCGTTCAAGTTCCTTGAACAGGGCACGGATAAGGAACTGGCAGATGCCGTTACCGGAAATGCCCGCTATCAGGCGCAGGTGACGCAGAAAGCAAAGACCATCCCCGGCTACACGCTGGTGAGCGCGGAAAATCAGTCCATTAACATTGCCATTGAAGACGACGAGACAGCAGTCGAGAATGTCAAAGTCTTCTACTATGCCGAGCAGACCGTAGACATCAAGTATGTGGTCGTCGGCCCCGACGGCTGCGGCACACTGGATAACTATCAGGACGTCCAGCTTAAGGTCACGACCGGTGAGGTGAAGGGTTCCGCGCCTACCGCCGCGGACGGATTCAAGTTTGTCGGCTGGTATAAGGACGAAGCCTGCACGCAGCCTGTGGATGCTGCTTGGGTTGCAGACAGCAAGCTGACCCCCGGCAAGACCAGAAACTATGGCACAGTGGAAGCACCGGTCATGGGTTATGCGGCCGCCACCTACTACGCCAAGTTTGAGTACGACGTGGCCGACCTGACCATCACCAAGTCCGGCGCAGAGGATATTGACGAGAACCAGTCCTTTATCTTCACCGTCACCGGCCCCAATAACTTCAGTGCCAAGGTGGTCATTCAGGGCAACGACTCCGTTACCATCAAGGGTCTGAAGATCGGTGAATACACCGTTACCGAAGATATCGGCTGGAGCTGGCGGTATACGCCGCAGGAAAATAGAAAGACGATCACGCTGTCGGCAACCGAACCCAACACCGTGACCTTCACCAACAAACGCAGCAAAGGCAAGTGGCTGGGCGGGGATGCGTATAAGCGTAATATACTTCGCCCGGGCGAGAAGGTGTAAGAAAGGGGGGCATGAATTATGGCTAAAGAGAACAGGGGCCTCAAGCCCTCTAAAAAAGTGATCCGTTGGAACCGCTCCTTTGTGGTGCTGGCCGCTCTGCTGGTGCTGGTGCTGGGCATTGTGGGCACCACCCTGGCCTGGCTGACGGATAAAACCAAAGATCTGACCAATACCTTTGAGTATGCCAAAGTCTCCTGCAATGTAGAGGAAACGTTCGAGAATAATGTCAAGTCTGAAGTGAAGGTGAAGAACACCGGCAATACTGATGCCTATATCCGGGCTACTTATGTGGTAACGATCAGAGATAAGGAAGGCAACATTCTCTACGATGCCTATGAGACCGAAAAATTCAAAAACTATATGGCAGATTTGGAACGTAGGATTAATGATGACGGATCTTGGCAGGAGGGTACAGATGGCTACTGGTATTACAGGCTGCCGGTGCCGCCGAACGGAGAAACCTATAAGCTGTTCAGAGAAAAGATTTACTCCGCGCACATAGAGATCAATGGAACTGGCGCGGATACGTACATAGAAATTCTGGCATCGGCTGTCCAAGCCATGCCCACAAATGCGGTAACGGAGGCCTGGGGGGCAACAGTTCAAACGGTGCAGGTGCCAGGGAGGGATTATACAATCAATCTTCTTACGGCGCCGGGTGCCAGTGCTGATATTCCAGGTAACTAAATAAGGAGGGGCAAGAAGATGAAGAAAAGACTTTCCAAGCTGGCCCTGGCGGCCCTGCTGCTCCTCCTGGGAACTGCCCTGCTGGGCTGCTCCCTGCCGGAGAAGATGGATCTGTTTACCCAGAGCGAGAGCATGAACTTCCGCAACCTTATGCCCGGGGACAAGCGGGAGGTGGTCATTCAGGCCGCCAACACCCTTACCGAGTATGATTATGTGGATGTGTATATGCGGGCCATTCTCCACGATGAGCAGAGCAACCACCCCGTGCAGGAGGATGTGACTTCTGTAGAACCCGGCGTGGCAGAGATGAATGAGTTCCTCAGCCACCTGCACATGACCGTGGATAACGTGAAGGACGGGGCACAGACCCGCATCTTTGACGGTCACGCAGCCGAAACCGACGGTCTCACCGAAAACGTGAAGCTGGGCTCCTACCGCAAGGGTGAAGTTGGGGAGCTGCGGGTGACCATCGAGATGCCCATTGATCTGGGCAACGAGTATGCAGACCGGGCCGGAGAAGTGGACTGGCTCTTCACGCTGGAAGGGAAGATGGATCCCAGAACCATTCTGGTCAAGAAGGTCTGGAACGACAAGGGCTATGAGAAGGATCGCCCCCACAGCGTGACCATCACCCTGTACCGGGACGGCGAAGTCTATGAGACCGTGGAGCTTTCCGCCGCCAACAACTGGCAGCATGAGTTCACCGACCTGCCCTATGAGGACGAAGCCGCCAATAAGGTCTATAAGTATGAGATCAAGGAAAAGGCGCTGGCCCGCTACAAGACCAAGTATCAGGTGGATGGAAACACCGTGACCGTAACCAACACCCGCAGGGCGCTGATCCAGACCGGTCAGCTGAACTGGCCCGTGTATGTGAGCGGCGGTCTGGGCCTGTGCATCCTGGCAGTGGGCGTTGTGCTGCTGCTGAAGCGGAAGAACGAGCATGAAAAAGCGTAAAGCCGGCATCTTGCTGGTATTGGTGGGAGCGGCGCTGCTGGGTGCGGCACTGCTCCTGCTTTTCTATAACCAGAGGGAGGATCAGGCGGCCGGAGAGGCCTCGGAAGAAGGTCTTGCGCAGGTGCAGGAGGCTATTCGTCAGGCAGAAGCGGCCCGCACCCCGGCCCCGGAAACGCTGCCTGCGGAAGATGGCTCCACCCCGGCTCCCACGGCACTGCCGGAAAACATGCCCGAGGTGATGGTGGATGGCTATGCCTATATTGGCTATGTGCGCATCCCGTCTTTGGAGCTGGAGCTGCCGGTGCTCAGTGACTGGGACTATGAAAAGCTGCGCATTGCCCCGTGCAGGCAGTTCGGCAGCCTGTATACGGAGGATCTGGTCATTGCCGCCCATAATTATGACCGGCATTTTGGGCATTTGAAGGAACTGGAGCCGGGCGCAGCGGCCAGCTTTACGGATATGGCGGGGAACCGGATGGAGTTTGTGCTGGCAGAGATCCGCATACTGGATCCCAACGACCCGGTATCCGAAGAGGACGTGAGCAGCAGCGGCCATGCCATGGTGCTGTATACCTGCACCAAGGGCGGGCAGTCCCGGGTGGTGTGTTTCTTTGACAAGGTACAAGCGTGAAGGAAAGAGGCTGTGATGAGCCTCTTTTCTGCGCAAAAGGGACTTGGTCTGTACACAGGTATGGGCCGCCGTGATACGGAGGCAGTGCGTATACGGAAGGCGGGGCGCTGGCTTTGGCGCCGCAGGCGCCAAAGGCCCGGCCGCTGCGCGGACGGGCGGCGGCGTTCCGCCGCCCAGCGCCCCCCACACCGCTTCCTCGTAAAAACAGGAGCGAGCGGAAGCGGCAACCTGCGGAAAAGCAGCAGAGGTCAACGCAAAAAGAAAAGCGTAAGGATCCTCTGTCTCTCTTTTTTGCAAGTAGCCGGCGTTGCCATGGCAACAAAAATGAAAGAAAGAATGATCTATAATGAGACCGGGAAAAGAATACAAGAAAGGTCTGTGTTATAGCGTTATGAAGAAAACCATCACCCTGCTTTTGTGCCTGCTTCTGACTTTGAGTCTGACAGCCTGCACGCCACCGGCATCCCAAGAGGCGCAAGCCACCGCTGTACCGACGGAAGTGCCTACCACTGCTCCCGCGGAAGAGCCGGCAGAAACGTCTGCACCTGAATCTAAAACCACCGTTCGCCTGGGCGGCCTTACGGGACCAACCACCATGGGCATGGTCAAGCTGCTGGAGGATAACGAAGCCGGAGAAACAGAGAACGACTATGCGTTCACCCTGGCCGGTTCTGCCGATGAACTGACGCCGCTGTTTGTTAAGGGCGAGCTGGATATTCTCTCCGTGCCGGTCAACCTGGGATCCGTGCTTTACAGCAAAATGGAGGGGGATGTGGAAATGCTCTGCGTAAATACCCTGGGTGTGCTGTATATTTTGGAAAAAGGCGGCGAAACCGTAACGGATATGGCCAGCCTTCGGGGCAAGACGATCTATGCCACCGGCAAGGGCTCCACTCCGGAGTATGTGCTTTCCTACCTGCTGGCAGAGAACGGTCTGAACATGGAGCAGGATGTGCAGGTGGAATGGAAAAGCGAACCTGCAGAGATTGTGGCGCAGCTTGCTTCTATGGAAAACGCCATGTGCATGCTTCCTCAGCCTTACGTGACCGTGGCCATGAGCAAGATAGAGGATCTGCATATTGCGCTGGATCTTACGGAGCAGTGGGATAAGCTGGGCAAAGGTACCCGGCTGATCACCTCCGGCGTGTTTGTGCGCAAGGCCTTTGCACAGGCAAATCCCGAGGCTGTAGCGACCTTTTTGCGGGAGCTGGCAGCTTCCGTAGAGTATGTGAACGCCAATGTGGAAAAAGCCGCCGTACTGGTAGAAAAGTACATCAATGTCAAGGCCCTCGTCGCCCAAAAGGCGCTGCCCTATTGCCATGTGGTATGCATCACCGGCGAGGAGATGCGGCAGACGGCAGAAGCGTATCTTTCCATCCTGCTGTCGCAGAAGCCGCAGGCCATAGGCGGTGCACTGCCCGGAGATGATTTCTATTATGCTCCCTGAAAAAAAACAAAAAATTTATAAAGCTATATCCGTAGCCCTGGCGCTGCTCCTTTGGCAGGCCGGGGCTACGGCACTTGATTCCGGTCTGCTGCTGGCATCTCCCTGGGAAGTGCTGGTACGGCTGACCACCCTGTGGCGGGAACCCGGCTTCTGGAGTGCCGTATGGTTCACCTTTTCTCGGATTGTGCTGGGATTCTTGCTGGCCTTTGTGCTGGGTACAGGGCTGGGTCTGCTGGCCGGGCGATGGAAAGGAGCAGAACTCTTTTTGTGGCCATATATGCTCACCATCAAAACGGTGCCCGTAGCTTCCTTTATAATATTGAGCCTGGTATTTCTAAAAGCCCGGCAGCTTTCCGTATTCATTTCGTTCCTTATGGTGCTGCCGGTACTTTATTCCAATGTGCTTCAGGGAGTAAAGTCTACAGACAAAGCCCTGCTGGAGATGGCGCGGGTATACAGAGTGCCCTACGGACGGCGGCTGCTGTATATCCATCTGCCTCACTTAAAGCCCTTTGTGCTTTCCGGGTGCAGCACGGCGCTGGGGCTGTGCTGGAAGGCGGGCGTGGCGGCAGAAGTTATTGCCGTTACGGCAGATTCCATCGGAGGACATCTTTATGATGCCAAGGTATACTTTATGACGGCGGATCTGCTGGCCTGGACAGTGCTTATCGTGCTTATAAGCGTAACCTTTGAAAAGCTGTTTCTGCGCCTGTTGAAAGGGGCTTATGCCCTGCTGGAGGGAAGATAATGGAAGATATCCGTTTGAAAGCTCTGACTAAGCGCTATGGAGACATAACGGCTCTGCCGCCGGTAACAGCCCGCTTTCCGGCCGAAGAGACAACGGTGCTTCTGGGCCCGTCCGGCTGCGGCAAGACCACGCTTTTCCGCCTGCTCATGGGGCTGGAAAGGCCAACCGCAGGGAGCATATCCGGTGTGCCCGAAAATATAAGCGCCGTATTTCAGGAAAACCGGCTCCTGCCGGAATTTTCCGCTCTGACCAATATTCGGCTGGTCACCGGAAACCGGGTGGGAGAGGAAGATATCCTTTCCCTGCTGAGGTCTCTGGGACTGGGAGACTGGGCCCATAAGCCCGTAAAAGAGCTCAGCGGCGGCATGGGGCGGCGCGTGGCCATTGCCCGGGCGCTGCTGCATCCGGCAGAACTGGTGCTTATGGATGAACCATTTAAAGGGTTGGACACTGAAACACGGGAGCGGGTCATGGCATTGGTACAGCGTTGCTGCCGGGCAAGGACGCTTTTGCTCATTACCCATGATCCTGCGGAGGCTGTGTTCTTCGGGGGGCAGATGCTGCAACTGGGGAATACCATGCAGCAAGGATAGAAAAGAAAAGTGCATAAACCGGCAGGCGTTCATCTGATTTTTGCAATAGAGGCTCCTTTGGCCCTGCAAGAATCCTGTATGAATGTCTGCCGCTCTTTATTGTGGCATGCGTTCATATTCCGAACAGGAGCTCTGAAAGGAGGACTGTTTTTGTGGAGCATGTATGAACAGGCAGGGCATTTAATATATATAGCAGGAGGAATTGTCAAGGCGGCAGGGGGGATGGTATACTGGAAACACACAAAAACAGGAGGGAAAGTATGGAATATTCTGCACTTTACAAGAGCAAACTGCGCACCCCGGAGGAAGCCGTCCGGTGCGTAAAAAGCGGGGATTGGGTAGACTATACCAGTCAGCTGGGCTTCCCCTATCTGCTGGATAAGGCTCTGGCAGGCCGCAGGGACGAGCTGCGGGACGTAAAGGTTCGGGGAAACCTGATGTTTCAGCGGCTGGAGATCGTGGAGTGCGACCCTGCCCGGGAGCATTTTATCTATAACTCCTGGCATTGCTCCGCTTATGAGCGCTCCCTGTGTGATAAGGATATGTGCAACTTTATCCCCATGGTGTTTCGCAACGTAGTGCCTTACTATACCCATTTTCTAACAGTGAACGTGGCTATGGTCAGCGTTACGCCCATGGATAAGAACGGATATTTCAATCTTTCCTGCGCCACCGGGGTGGCACGGGGGATCCTGCGCAAGGCGGGTATTGTGATCCTGGAGGTAAACGAGCATCTGCCCTGGGTCTGCGGCGGGTTTGACGAGGTGATCCATATCTCCGATGCAGACTATATTGTGGAAGGGGAACACCCGCCCATTTATGAACTGCCCATCCCCAAGCCCACGGAAGTGGAGAAAAAGATCGCCGCCAGTATCGTGCCTTACATCCAGGACGGGGCCTGCCTGCAGCTGGGGATCGGCGGCTTGCCCAATTCCGTAGGCACCATGCTCTGCGAAAGCGGCATAAAAGACCTGAGCATGCATACGGAGCTGTGCTCTGACGCCTATCTGGATCTGTTTGAGGCAGGGAAGCTCACCAATCGATGCAATACTCTGCACAGGGACAAGGGTATGTTCGGCATGGCCTTCGGCAGTAAACGGCTGTATGACTGGCTGGATCACAATCCCGGCCTTATGGCCTGCCCGCTGCAATATGTAAACGATCCGGCCATCATCGGCAGTATCGATAACGTGGTGGCCATCAACAACTGCATCTGCGTGGATCTGTATGGCCAGGTATCTTCGGAAAGCTCCGGTACCCGGCATATCAGCGGCACAGGCGGCCAGCTGGACTTTATGGATGGAGCAGCCCGGAGCAAAGGCGGTAAGGGCTTTATCGCCATGACTGCCACCTATACGGACCGGCAGGGGAATCTGCGTTCCCGGATCGTACCGCATCTGGGGGGGGACATCGTTACTACGCCCCGGAGCCAGGCCTATTATATCGTTACGGAGTACGGCATTGCCAATCTGGTGGGCAGAACCACCTGGGAGCGGGCGGAAAGCATGGTGGAACTGGCCCATCCGGATTTCCGGGAGGAGCTTATCCGCAATGCGGAAGCCCAGCGGATCTGGCGCCGTTCCAACAAGCGCTGAGAGCAGGGGTATACAGCATGCAACAGGTGTTTCTTCATTTGAGAAGAAATACCTGTTTTTTATAGAGAAAGACGGGAGTGCCTCTGCCTCTTTCCCCATATTCTGCCATAAATTCCCGCATAAGCGGAGAATATTAACACTTAGGTCATGAAGATTTTGCATACACGGCGCCTTGTCGCCTTGAAAAAAAGGGGGGGATTCAGTAAAATATAAGAAATCAATACGCACATGCTGCGGGAAAGCGACAAAGGAGAGCATGGCAGAAACCAATCGTTCCGACGATAAAAGCAAGCATACATCCGGATCCATCAACTGGAAAAAGGTACGCCGCCGTTTTAAGAAGAAGAGCCGCAAATTTTTGGGAGCTCTTGGAATGGGCGTCGTTTTCTGCGGAAAGAAGCTGGGGCAACTGGCAAAAAGGACCGTTCCCTTTTGGAAAAAGCTGGGAGACGACCTGTGCGCCGGGGGCCGCAGGCTCCATGAAAAGATACAGGGCACCAAGGCTGCTCCGGTATGCAACGCCATAGTTCGATTTTTTGCCGCTATGGGGCGGGGTTGCAAAGCCTTGAACGCCAGATTCAAAACTCTGGGCAAACCCTTGCGGCTGGGGATCAGTGCCGCTTCCCTGTTGTTGGTGGTGGGGCTGGTGCTGTCTGCCGCTCTTTCAGGCGGAAGTCAGAAGACTGCCCAGACCGATCTGCCCATAGAGGTTCAGGGGTCTCCTTCTCCCACCCCCGTGCCGGAGACCACTGCACTGCCCAGCCAGGAGCCGGTGGTGCAGGCGGCGGTTGCAGACCCTGTGCAGGATACCCCCGCTGCCTTCTCTGAGACGTATAAAAAGGGAGATGACGGAGCGATCATCGCCGATGTGCAGCTTCGGCTTATGGAGCTGGGGTATATGGACAGCGATGAACCTACGGAGCATTTCGGTTCTATTACGGAAGAAGCCCTGACATCCTTCCAGAAGCATAACGATCTGCCTGCGGACGGAGTGCTGCGGGAAGCCACCTATCTGGCGCTCATGAGTGAAAACGCCAAGGAATACGTCATGCAGGACGGAGACGAGGGCGACGATGTCCGGGACGTGCAGCAGCGACTGTATGAGCTGGGCTATCTGGCTAAAAACTGCATTACGGGCACCTTTGGGGATAAGACTCTGGAAGCGCTGAAGGATTTTCAGAGCAGCAACGGTCTCAAGGGCGATGGCAAGGCCGGGGTCAAGACTCTGGAGAAGCTGTATGATGAAGATGTGGTGGGCAATTTCTATCGCAAGGGCGATGTGAATGACTCCATCAAGACATATCAGCAGAAACTGGTCAAGCTGGGGTATCTTTCTTCCACCTATTCCCCAAAAGGGAAGATGGATAATGAGACCGTAGCGGCTCTCAAGAGCTTTCAGAATGTAAACGGCATCATTGCCGACGGTTGTCTGGGTGTTGTGACCATGGAACTGCTGGATTCCAAGAATGCCGTGGCCTATTCTCTGAGCCTGGGCATGAAGGGTTCCGATGTAAAGGATGTGCAGAAACGGCTGTACAAGCTGGGGTATCTGAAGCATTCTTCCCAGATCACAGGGTATTTCAGCGCTGAAACGGAAGACGCCGTGGAGGCTTTCCAGAAGCGCAACGGGCTTACCGCAGACGGAACGGTGGGGGCCAAGACCCTGAAGGTGCTGGAGAGCGATTCGGCCAAGAAGCCCAAAGCTACGGCAACGCCCAAGCCCACCAAAAAGGCTACGGCAAAGCCCGGCAAGGCTACGGCAACGCCCAAGCCTGGTACTAAGACGCCCAAGCCCACCAAAACGCCCAAACCGACCTCTGCCAGCACCTCCAAGCTGGATAAATTCATACAGATCGCAAAGTCCAAGGTGGGCAGCCCCTATGTCCGGGGCGCCAAGGGACCCAACAAGTTCGACTGCTCCGGCTTTGTATACTGGTGCCTGAATCAGGCAGGTGTGAAGCAGGGGTACATGACCTCCATCACCTGGCGCAGCTGCACCAAATACACTCGCTTTGACAGCATGAGCCAGGCCCAGAAGGGAGATGTGCTGGTGTTCAAGGGCAGCAGCATGTCTACCGGTCATGTAGGTATCTATCTGGGCGGCGGGAAGATGGTGGATGCCAGCTCCGGCGCAGGGCAGGTGCGTATCACCAGTTCCAACATCCTGACCAGCACATACTGGAAGACCCACTTTTTGATGGGATACCATATCTTTGATTAAAACAGCACAGATCAGACAGCCGCTCTGCAGCAGGGCGGCTGTTTTTGCGATCCGAAAAAACAGCGCAAAAAAAGTTGGATATTTTTTAAATTGCCTATTGCATTTTGGCTTTCATGTAGCTATAATACTCTATGCAGCAAGTGATCCTCAGTAGCTCAATGGCAGAGCACCCGGCTGTTAACCGGGTTGTTGTAGGTTCGAGTCCTACCTGGGGAGCCAGAAATCCGAAGCCGAATGACTTCGGATTTTTTTGTATATCTTCGCAGGCAGGCGGACCGGCTTTGGTTGAGGCACCCCTCAGCCATCGCTGTACGGTTTTATCGGTCTGAGCAATGGTATGTGCAGAAACAATGACCCTATCACTGAATCTTTATACAAGGCTGGTATAGACAAACACGTTTGCTCGAAAAAATGCAAAATTAGAAATAACATAATTTTGCCACTTTTTTACCGTGACATTCAGAGCCTTTTCCTTAAAAGCATACCATTTTGGTAGGATTTATGGACGAAAAGCAAAAACCGTCGAAACTAATTCTTTGTAAGAACCCTCTACATTTTTTTCACAAAAACGTCGATTCTTGTTGACAAATACCCGCCTACGGTATAATATAAATCTCAGGTATACGGAGTGAGGGTATACAAAAGAAGGGTATTTATACAGGAAATACCATCTTTTACATCTTATTTCGCAAAAGTATACAGTCCGTTCGGCTGACTCACAGCCGGCGGAATTATTGTTCTCTGATAAACGCATTCTCGGCAAGACCTTTTCCACAGGTACGGGCGGCCCTGGCGGCTCCCATCCAAAGCAGGAGGCTACGGCATGAAAAGACAACGGATATGGATCCCTTACATTTCCGGTATCTGTATGCCCTTCTGCGGCCTGAAGCAGAGTATGCACTTAGACGGGAACAGCTGTTCCTACGGCATAAAGAGCCGGGGTAACCGCCTCAACAATAGCAGCGGCATGTGCTGACACGCCGATACTATGGCAGCGATTGCTCCGGACTTTTTTATATAAGCAAATATACACAGAGCAAGCGAGCGCCTGGAGGGAGGAACCGGACGCATCGGGGTCACCAAAGGCAAGTCCCTCATGGAATGATGATTTGGTTCGAACGGCCCGTAAGCCGTTCAAGTAACACAATGAAAGGGGAGCAAGTATGAAGGAAAGATGGATCAAGAGAATTGCTGCACTGCTTCTGGCCGTGATAATGATTCTCGGAACCGCAGCCTGCATCAAGGGCGCTGAACCCACGGTAAAGGCTGACAACGACAAGCAGACCACCACCGAAGCCAACAAGACCACTCCCGACGAAACTACCCCCGAAACCACCGATGCTCCCGCAGAGGAGAAGCCCTTCGCCGTGTATGACAACGACGAGGACATCTACATGGCCAACCTGGGCGAATTCTATGAATTCCTCCAGCAGGCCCTGGCTGCGGAGAACGTTTCCCAGCGCTACGCCCTGCTGGCCGTAGCAGAAGCAAAGATGCTTGAGTCAGGCGTAGGGATGCCCTTCTCCGGCGGCAACGCCATCTATTACATGAGCCGTATCGTGTACGGCTCCGGCGGATACGCTCCCTGGAGAGGCACCATGTCGGATCTGAGCCAGTACGTGATCACCAACGAGATTATCCTGACGGAGGATTATAACCACCTGGTGGAGCTGCAGAAGGAGCTGGCCGGCACCGGCACCTATATGGCCACGGCCATAGAGTATCTTACCGAGAAGGGCTACACCTTCCGGGATACCTTCCAGAACACCTTCTCCGTTACGCCAACCTCCTGGGATATTTTTGCCGTTTCCAGCGCCAACGAGGTGCGGATCATCGATCCTACCTATGATTATCCCTTTGCCTACGATGCAGAAGGCACCATGCAGCCCCATCTGGCGGAAAGCTGCCAGATGAGCGAGGGCGGCAGGGTATTCACCCTGAAGATCCGCCCCGGCCAGATCTGGGTCGATTCTCAGGGCCGCAAGGTAGCAGACGTCACCGCCGACGACTGGGTGGCCGCCGCCCAGCACCAGGCCGATATGCAGAACAGCTACACCATGAACAACTACATTCTGGGCATGGTCGATTATGCTTCCGGCGAGATCACCGATTTTGGCCAGGTAGGCGTAAAGGCCCTGGACGAGCTGACCCTCCAGTATACCCTGAAGGAGAAAGCTCCCTACTTTATGAGCCTGTTCCAGACCAACGCCTTCGTGCCCCTGTGCCGGAGCTACTTCCTCTCCCAGGGCGGCGCCTTCGGGCTGACGGAGTTTGCAGATGCACGGGCCAAGGAGACCTATCAGTACGGCATCGACCAGAACCACATCGCCATCTGCGGACAGTTCCTCTGCACCAACATGACGGAAAAGAATTCCGTTACCTATGTGCTGAACGAGAACTACTGGAACGCCGCCAACGCCAATTTGAAGAAGGTCAGCTTCCTTTACAACGATGACTTTGACGTAAGCCGGGCCTATTACGACTTCATGCAGGGGAACGTAATGAGCTTTGGCATGAACGAACAGCGCATGGAGCTGGCCAAGCAGAAGGGAGATTTTCAAAAGTACGCCTATATCGGGGATGTGGGGCAGATCAGCTCCCTTCTCTGGTTCAACCTGCACCGGCAGACCTACGCCAACATGGCGGATGGTGCCGCCCCCTCCCGGAAGACCGACGCCGAGAAGGCCCTTAGCTGCGCCGCCATGCAGAACCGGCACTTCCGTCTGGCCATTGGCCATGCCATAGACCGGGAAAGAAATATTGCCCAGAGCGCAGGCGAGGAGCTTGCTCCCCTGAGCATCCGTAACACGCTGACTCCCGGCACCTATGTAAAGCTCCTGGAGGATATCACCATGGATATCAACGGCACCCCCACCACCTTCCCCAAGGATACCTGGTACGGCGCCATCGTACAGGCCCAGCTGGATGCCGATGGCATGGACATACAGGTCTGGGATGCCGAAAAGAAGACTACGGACGGCTGGGACGCCTGGCTCAATGTGGAGAAGGCCAAGGAGGAGCTCCGGCTGGCTGTTGAGGAGCTTAAAACCCTGGGCTATGAAGTCACCAAGGAGACGCCCGTCATAATCGACTACCCCTACACGGAGTACAATGAAATCGGCAAGAATAAAGCGTATGTGATGAAAACGAACATCGAAAACGCTTTTGACGGCCTGGTACGCTGCGATTTGATCCCCCTGAACAACGTTACGGAGATGATGAACGTGGCGCTGAACACCAAGTGCGGCGCAGAGGTGAACACGGATATGGGCGGCGCCGGGGCGCTTGGCTCCGACCACGGTGACCCCATCTGCTATATGGAAGGGCTGCTTCCCCACGGGGACGGCTGGCTGACTCCCTACCTGGGGCTGTGGTAAGAACAAGGGATTGCCGGGCGGAAGCCTGAACAGGGCCTCCTCCGGTTCGTACGGCTCGTAAGCCGTTCAAGTAACACAAAGAAAGGGGAACAAACATGAAGGAAAGATGGACCAAGAGAATTGCTGCACTGCTTCTGGCCGTGATAATGATTCTCGGAACCGCAGCCTGCATCAAGGGCGCTGAACCCACGGTAAAGGCTGACAACGACAAGCAGACCACCACCGAAGCCAACAAGACCACTCCCGACGAAACTACCCCCGAAACCACCGATGCTCCCGCAGAGGAGAAGCCCTTCGCCGTGTATGACAACGACGAGGACATCTACATGGCCAACCTGGGCGAATTCTATGAAGCCTTCCAGGCGGCCACCACCACTGCGGAGAATGTTTCCCAGCGCTATGCCCTGCTGGCCGTGGCAGAAGCCAAGGCCATCGAAAGCGGCGTAGGCACCCCCATGTATGGCGGCACGGCCGGTTATAACATGAGCCGTATCGTATACTGCTCCGGCGGATATGCCGGCTGGCGCGGCACCATGTCGGATTTGACCCAGTATGTAATCACCAATGAGATCATCACTGCGGAAGATTATAAACACCTGAAAAAGCTCCGCACCGAGCTGGGGGGTACTGGCACTTACATGACCAAGGCTGTAGAATACCTCACCGAGAAGGGATATACCTTCCGGGACACCTACACCGCTACTTTTGTAGATAACCCTACCACCTGGGATATCTTTGCCGCTTCCACCTCTAATGATTCCGGCATAATCAGCCCCACACTGGATTATCTGTATGCCTATGATGCAGAAGGTGTGCTTCAGCCCCATCTGGCTGAAAGCTGCGAGATCTCCGAGGACGGCAAGGTTTACACCTTGAAGATCCGCCCCGGCCAGATCTGGGTGGATTCTCAGGGTCGCAAGGTTGCAGATGTTACCGCCGACGACTGGGTGGCGGCCGCCCAGCACCAGGCCGACCTGCAGGATTGCTACGACCTGAACAATTACATCGAAGGGATGACCGCCTATGTTACCGGCGAGACCACCGATTTCTCCACCGTAGGCGTAAAGGCACTGGATGATCTGACTCTCCAGTACACCCTGAAGGAGCCGGCCACTTACTTTATGAGTCTGCTCCAGAAGATTGGGTTCCTGCCTCTGTGCCGGAGTTACTTTCTTTCTCAGGGCGGCGCTTTCGGTCTGGATGCCTTCTCCGAAGCTCAGTCCAAACCCTCCTACCAGTACGGTATCGACCAGAACCATGTTGCTGTCTGCGGTCAGTTCCTCTGCATCAACATGACGGAAAAGAATTCCGTTACCTATGTGCTTAACGAGAACTACTGGAATGCTTCCAATGCCAATCTGAAGGCTGTAAAGCTGACCTTCAGTGATAGCAGTGATGTATCCCGTTCCTATGACGATTTCATGAACGGCACTGTAGTCTCCATGTATCTGAACACCCAGCGTCTGGAACTGGCCAAGAAGAAGGGCGATTTTGAAAAGTATGCCTTTGTCAACGATGTAGGCCGGATCACCTTCCTGTTCTGGTTCAATATTCACCGCCAGACCTACGCCAACATGGCGGATGGTGCCGGCGCTTCCCGGAAGACCGAGGCAGAAAAGGCGCTCAGCTGCGCTGCTTTGCAGAACAAGCACTTCCGCCTGGCCATCGGACACGCCATCGACCGGGGTGCATATGTAAGCCAGAATGTGGGTGAGGATTTGTCTCTCCAGAGTGTGCGTAACTCCATCACCCCCGGTACCTATGTGAGCCTGGAGGAGGATGTGACCATCGATATCAACGGCACCGCCACCACCTTCCCCAAGGGGACCTGGTACGGCGCTATCGTACAGGCCCAGCTGGACGCCGACAACTTCGGCCTGCAGATCTGGGATGCCGAGAACCTGACCAACGACGGTTGGGATGCCTGGTACAACCCCGCGAAGGCCATGGAAGAGCTGCAGATCGCCATTGAAGAGTTAAAGGCAGCCGGCTATGAGGTTTCCAAGGAGAACCCCATCGTTATGGATTACCCCTACCCCTCCTACATGGAGGTAGGCCAGAACCAGTGCTACGTGCTCAAGACCTGCATCGAATCCGCCTTTGACGGCCTTGTGCGGTTTGATGCCCTGCCCCTGAACAACGTGACCGAGTTCCTCAACGTACAGAACAACACCAACAACGGTTCCGAGCACAACACCGACATGGGCGGTCTGGGCTGCATCGGTTCCGACCACGGCGATCCCATCTGCTATCTGGATGGCCTCCTGCCCTACGGCGACGGCAGGCTGACCCAGAAGCTGGGGCTGTGGTAAGAAACAGCGCAGGCTTTTGGCGCTAAAAGCTAAAGCAGTTTTCATGCTCACCGGGGAGCCATCCCCGGTGGGCTGAAATAGAGAAAAAGAAAGGGACTCACACATGAAGGTAAGATGGACCAAGGGAATCGTGGCGCTGCTGCTGGCAGTGATGATGATTCTCGGAACTGCAGCTTGCTCCAAGGGCGCAGAAAACACTGCGGCCAACGGAACCAGCGAAAACGACAAGACCCCCGCAACCGGAACCGACACTCCCGCCACCGCGGATGAGCCCGCCGGAACCGACACCCCCGCCGAGGAAGAGAAGACCTTTGCCGTTTATGACAACGACGAGGATATCTATATGGCCAACCTGGGCGAGTTCTACGCCGATTATCAGAAGGCTACCGAAGCTTCCAGCGTTTCCGAGCGCTATGCGCTGCTGGCAGTAGCAGAAGCTAAGGTACTGGAGAGCGGCGTTGCCACCCCCATGTATGGCGGCATTGCAGGCTATCAGATGAGCCGTATCGTATACTGCTCCGGCGGTTACGCTCCCTGGCGCGGCGATATGAGCGATATGTCTCAGATGATCATCACCAACGAGATCATTCTCGGTGAGGATCAGAATCACCTCCGTGATCTGAGAAATGAGCTCATGGGCACCGGCACCTACATCCAGAAGGCCGTGGAGTATCTCACCGAGAAGGGTTACACTTTCCAGGATACCTACACCTCTACCTTCGTGGATAACCCCACTACCTGGGATATCTTTGCTGCATCCACCAACACCGATGCCGGCATTATCGGGCCCACCTTCGACTACCTCTTTGCTTATGATGCAGAGGGCGTCATGCAGCCCCGTATGGCCGAAAGTTATGAGATCTCCGAGGATGGCACCGTTTACACCATCAAGATCCGCCCCGGCCAGATCTGGGTCGATTCTCAGGGCCGCAAGATAGCGGATGTCACCGCCGATGACTGGGTGGCTGCCGCACAGCATCAGGCCGACCTGCAGGATTGCTACGACCTGAACAACTTCATTGCCGGTATGACCGAGTACCTCACCGGTGAGACCACCGATTTCAGCACCGTTGGTGTAAAGGCCGTGGATGATCTGACCCTCCAGTACACCCTGAAGGAGCCTGCCACCTACTTTATCAGCCTGCTCCAGAAGCATGCATTCCTGCCTTTGTGCCGGAGCTACTTCCTCTCCCAGGGCGGCGCATTCGGCCAGGCCGAGTTTGCTGAGGCTCAGGCCCAGCCCACCTATCTCTACGGTACCGATCAGAACCATATTGCCATCAGCGGCCAGTTCCTCTGCACCAACATGACGGAGAAGAACTCCATCACCTACGTGCTCAACGAAAATTACTGGAACGCTGCCAACGCTACTCTCAAGGGCGTTAAGTATGTTTTCAGCGACAGCAGCGACGTGAGCCGTACCTATGATGACTTCATCAACGGCGTCACCATGACACTGGGTCTGAACACCCAGCGTTTGGAGCTGGCCAAGCAGAAGGGTGACTTTGACAAGTACGCTTATGTTGGCGACGTAGGCCGGATTACCTTCCTGTTCTGGTTCAACCTGCATCGCCAGACCTACGCCAACATGGCGGATGGCGCTGCTCCCTCTCAGAAGACTGACGCCGAAAAGGCCGTCAGCTGCGCTGCTCTGCAGAATGCACATTTTCGCCGTGCTATCGGCCATGCCATCAGCCGCGGCGCTTACCTGGCCCAGAACGTGGGCGAGGATCTGGCCATGATGAGTGTGCGTAACACTCTCACCCCCGGCACCTATGTAAAGCTGGATGAGGATGTGACCATCGACATCAACGGCACTGCCACCACCTTCCCTGCCGGCACCTGGTACGGCGCTATCGTACAGGCTCAGCTGGACGCCGACAACGTAGGCGTTAAGGTATGGGATGAGAAGAACCTGTCCACCGATGGCTGGGATGCCTGGTACAATGTGGATATGGCCAAGGCTGAACTGCAGCTGGCCATTGAGGAGCTCAAGACCCTGGGTATCGAGGTCTCCAAGGAGAACCCCATCGTCATGGACTACCCCTATCCCGCCTACAATGAAGTGGGCCAGAACCAGGCTTACGTGCTCAAGACCTGCATCGAATCCGCTTTCGACGGTCTCGTGCGCTTTGATACGCTGGTGCTCAACAACGTTACCGAGTTCCAGAATGTGTTCAATAACACCAACAACGGTTCCGAGCACAATGCCGATATGGGCGGTTTGGGCTGCATCGGTTCCGATCACGGCGATCCCATCTGCTACCTCAACGGCATCCAGCCTTACGGCGATGGTTGGCTGACTCCCCGGATGGGTCTTTGGTAAGAATTACCGGTCTCCAGCTTACGGCAACGTAAGCCGCACAAGCCGAATGGAGGGAGCGCTCCCTCCATTCGGTCATACAAAAAGGGGTTCGCGCTATGAAGTATTTTTTCAAACGACTGCTCCGGGGCCTGTTCTCGGTAGTAGTCGCCATGTGTATCATCATCATCCTGCTGTTCTTCGTGCTGGATAAGACCCTTATCTTTGCCGAGGACGAGCAGTATGTAAAGCTCTCCAACAACCAGAAGATCACCTACATGTATACCATGTGGGAGAAGTACGGGTATCTGACCCGCGTGACCTACAATGACTATCTCAACGGTCTGGTAGATGCAGGAGAGATTACTGAGGAGGAGAAATCCGCCGTGGCCACCATCGGAAGAACCGCTGAGAAGGATTCCGATGAGGTCCGCAAGTATGTGGATCAGTTCACCAAGCTCTACGAATCCAAGGGATATACCATCTGCCGGCTGGATGCGGTCATGGCCAACAAGAGCCGAATCGCTACCGGCGGCGGACAGACACTTTTTGCTTATTTGAATACTCCCGTTCTTAAAAGGCTGGGAAGCTTCTTCTCCGGTCTGCTCACCTTTGACAATATTCACTATGTACAGGAGGATATTGGGGAGCGGAAGCTGACCTTCACCTTCTATGACCCGGTTTACGGCGGTGAAAAATTCTCCCCCGCCATCATCGGAAACGGTACATATCATAAATACCTGCTGTACTGCAACGATCAGTTCCCGTATATACACCAGAACTTCGTTAAGCTCCGCCTGGGGACATCCTTCACGGTAAACAAGGGCATCGATGCCTTTGAAACCATGACCCAGTCCCAGGGCACCTATGTGGTACACACCAACTATTATCCCACCGGGTTGGTGGCGGAAAGCGCAGACGATCTGCACACCGCTACCTATATGGCCGGATCCAGAGAACTGAACCTGGTGTATGCCGATCAGTTTGACGACGATTACACCAATACCAATCTGGTCAAGGACAGCAGATCCAAGATCTACTACTCCTTTATCATCAGCATTCTGGGATCTTTGTTCACCTACCTGATCGGTCTTCCTCTGGGCATTCTCATGGCCAAAAAGAAGGATACCTGGGTGGATAATCTGGGCAACGCATATGTGATCTTCATGATCGCAGTGCCGTCTTTGGCCTATTACTTCATGTTCAAGGCCTTTGCCATCAATATCGGCCTGCCGGTCATCTTCTCTCTGGATAACCCGTCGGCACTTATGTATGTTACGCCGGTACTGGCCAGCCTGGCCGCTTCCGTAGCAGGTACCATGAAGTGGATGCGCCGATACATGGTGGATCAGATGAACTCCGACTATGTTAAGTTCGCCCGTGCAGGCGGTCTTACGGAGGGAGAGATCTTCACCAAGCATATCTTCAAGAATGCCGCCATCCCCACGGTTCATGGTATTCCCAATACCATCATCATGGCCCTGTCCGGTTCCATCATGATGGAGCGTATTTACGCTATCCCCGGCGTGGGCGGCCTGCTCATCCAGGCCATCGGCGCCTATGACAATGCCGTTATTCTGGGCGTAGCGTTCTTCTATGGCACGCTGTCCATTATCGGCTCGATCCTGGGCGATATCCTGATGTCCGTTATCGACCCCCGTATCTCCTATACATCCAAAGCGAGGTAAGCGCATATGATCGACACCAAAGAAAAACTGATCGACCTGAGCGACACGGGTCTTTCGGACGCAGAGCTCTTTGCCAGCTGTCCTCAGGATGCTTCCGCTGTGGAAAAGATCACCGCACCCAGGTATTCCTACTGGAAATCTGTGGGTCGGGTATTCTTCCATAAAAAGTCCAACATCGTGGTACTGCTGATGCTGGCTATCATCCTGGTGTTCACCTTTATCTATCCTTCTTTTGCAGGATTCGATAAATATGCCAACATCATGGATCCTTCGGCCAAGCATCTGACACCCGGTCAGGCCTTCCAGAAGTTCGGCTTCAGCATCCATTGGCTGTTTGGTACCGGCGAATCCGGCCAGTCCACCTTTGACGGCCTGTGGTACGGCGCCCGGATCTCTATTTCCATTGCACTGATCTGCGCCCTGATCAACTTTACCATAGGTATTCTGCTGGGCGCCGTGTGGGGCTTTTCCAAGAAAGTGGATATGGTGCTCAACGAGATCCGCAACGTTATCGTGGTGGTGCCCGGCACCTTCGTCACCTCCGTGCTGATGATGGTGTTCTCTCCCAGCTTCTGGACTTTGATCTTCTCCATGTGCATCACCGGCTGGATCGGTATTGCCTATTCCATCCGTACCCAGGTCATTATCATCCGGGACCGTGACTACAACCTGGCTTCCAAGTGCCTGGGTTCCTCTACACTGCGGATCGCTACCAAGAACATCCTGCCGTTCATGATCTCATTCATCGTGACTATGGCGGCCACTTCTCTGCCGGGTTACATCGGCTCTGAAGCCTTCCTGAGCTACATCGGCTTGGGTATTTCCGAGATGACCCTTGGTAAGATCCTCTTCAACTCTCAGGCAGCCATGGTTACCCCCGGCTGGGGCTGGGAATTCTGGTGCCCGGTCATGCTGTCCGCCTTCATTTCCATCGTTCTGTTCCTGGTGGGGCAGAGCCTGGGCGATGCGGCGGATCCCCGGACCCACATGCTGTAAGGAGAACCGGCTATGGAAGAAAAAAATGTTCTGTTGTCCATTAAGGACCTGTCCGTAAAGTTCCGGGTGCGCGGCCGTATCCTCACGGCTATCCGCAACGTATTCCTGGATATCTATGAAAATGAAACCATCGCCATCGTAGGCGAATCCGGCTGCGGCAAATCCGTGTTGACCAAGACCTTTGCGGGTATGCTTGACGGCAACGGCTTTATCGATAAGGGCGAGATCGTATTCAATGACGATTCCCTCACCAACATCTGTGCCCCCATGAACAAGGCGGCGGAGGTGATCATCCGTCAGGCTCGCAGAAAGCTGGATGAGTACTCCAAACTGGAGCTGGGCGCACCGATGTACCGGGCAATGCGCCAGCTGGAGAAGGAGCGGCAGGATCGCCTGACGCTCAGCGAAGAAGAGTCTGCGGCCTTTGAACTGCAGCGGCGGGAGTTGGTGTTCAACCGTACCGAAGCCCACAATCTGAAGCTGACACTGGACAGCAGCAGGGAGCGGGCGGAAATCCGGGAACTGAACAAGAAGATCGATGCGCTGGATAAGCAGATCAAGGCTCTGGACGAAAAGAAAAAGGCCACCATTGAGAATCACCGGAAAAAGACCACTCACGATGAATCCTATAACCGCGGCTACAACGAGAGGATGCAGGGACTTAAGGCCCGGTACGAAAAGGACTGCGCAGGGGAGATCTCTCAGCAGACCAAGGAAAGAAACAAGCGCTTGGCTAAAGAGGTGTATCTTTCCATCAACCGCTATCCGGCTCACAAGCGGCCTCAGCTGCTGAATAAGCTCTATAAGTCTCTGAAGAAGGCCATGGAGATCGGCGCTGACCTGAACAATGATGTGCAGCTGAATCAGATCTTTGAAAATGCCATCTTCCGGGTCAAGTATCTGGAAGAGGACGGGAAGTATATTCGCGGCACGGCCAACCTGAACCTGGCCAAGAATAACTGCGTGTGCGACTGGACAAATATCCGCGGCGAACGTATCGCCACCATTTTCCAGGATCCCATGACCTCCCTGAACCCGATTTTGACCATCGGCAACCAGATCACCTCCGTTATCATCAAGCACCAGCACGTTTCCGAATCGGAAGCCCGGCGCAGGGCTATCGTGCTGATGAAGAAGGTAGGTATCCCCAATGCCGAAAACCGGTTTGACGATTATCCCTTCCAGTATTCCGGCGGTATGCGGCAGCGCATCGTTATTGCCATCGCATTGTCCTGCCAGCCCAAGATCCTCATCTGCGATGAGCCTACGACAGCGCTGGACGTGACCATTCAGGCACAGATCCTGCAGCTGATCAAGGATCTGCAGAAGGAATTTCACTACACCACCGTGTTCATTACGCACGATTTGGGCGTGGTGGCCAACGTGGCAGACCGGGTGGCCGTGCTGTATGCCGGGCAGATCGTAGAGATCGGCACCGTGGAGGAGATATTCTATGATCCCCGCCATCCATACACCTGGGTGCTGCTTTCCTCTCTGCCGCAGCTCAGCGATCCTCAGGCAGAGCTGTATTCCATTGCCGGAACGCCGCCTTCCCTGTACAACAGGATCATCGGAGACGCCTTTGCACCCCGGAATCCGTACTGCCTGAAGATAGATACCCTCAAGGAGCCCCCCATGTTCAAGGTCACGGAGACCCATTACGCCAAGACTTGGCTGCTGGATCCCCGCGCCCCCAAGGTGGAGAAGCCGGAGATTATCTGCTGCATCAACGGAACCCTGAGAAAAGTATTCAACATATAAAGGACGAACCGCTATGGCTAACGAAAACAAGAAAAAAACTCATGCGCATAGCTTCCCCGAGCGCGGTCCCATTGCCGAAAACGGCAAGGAGATCCTCCTTTCCGTCCAGCATGTGGATATCAACTTCGGTAAGGGCGACAACCTGGTTCGGGCAGCCAAAGATGTGACCTTTGATATTTACAAAGGGGAGACCTTCTCCTTTGTAGGGGAATCCGGCTCCGGTAAGACCACTGTTGGCCGGGCTGTGATCCGGGCCAACCCCTGTGCAAAGGGCGCTATCTACTATAAAGGCGTGCGCATCTCCGGCAAGATCCCCAAGGCTTTGGACCGGCAGGTCATCCGAAACATCCAGATGGTGTTCCAGGATCCCGCCACTTCCCTGAACGAGCGGGCCACCGTGGATCAGATCATCTCCGAGGGTCTGCACAACTTCCATCTGTATGAAAACGAAGCGGATCGTGTCCGCAAGGTGGAAGAGATCATTGAGGAGGTGGGTCTGCTTCCCGAGCATCTGACACGGTATCCTCATGAGTTCTCCGGCGGTCAGCGCCAGCGTGTAGGTCTGGCCCGTGCCATGGTCATGGAACCGGAGCTGGTCATAGCAGACGAGCCCATCTCCGCACTGGATGTATCCATCCGCGCTCAGATCCTCAATCTGCTGAACAAGTTCAAACGGGAAAGAAACACTACCTGCCTGTTCATTGCTCACGACCTTTCCATCGTTCGGTATATTTCCGACCGTATCGGCGTTATTTACAAGGGGCAGATCGTGGAGATCGCTACCAGCGAGGAACTGTTCAACTACCCGCTGCACCCCTATACCCGATCTCTGATCTCCGCCATTCCCCTGCCGGATCCCCGGTTGGAGCGGAACAAGGTGCTCAACACCTATGATCCCTCTCAGCACAATTATACGGAAGCGGATCCTCCCAAGCTCACCCTTATCGGTCACGACCATTATGTGTATGGCAATACCGAAGAGCTGGAGGCATACAAAGCCCTGCGGGAAAAGAACGTGCCCCTGCACACCCTGTTCATCGTGGGCGTGAATGCAGAAGCACCGGAAGAAGGCCCTACCGCAGACACCACTTCCAGAGAAGTTATTCTGGACAGGCCTGCTGGCGACAGAGGCAGCTTCTTCTACGGCTTGCTGAGCTTCCTGCTGCCCATTCCGGGTCTGCTGGCCGCTTATCTGTTCCGTAAGCATAACTATATGCGTAATTACAAGGTATGCAGAAAGGGAGCACTGGCTTCCCTCATATGTATAGGCGCATTGGGACTGCTGCTGGGGTTGCTGGTACTTATCGCACTCAAATAAGCAAAGAAAAGATACTGTGTGGGGGTATGTCCCCCACACAAACCCATTTCAAAAAAATTGTAAAAAAATAAGTAAAAAAGTTTTACAAACCAGTTGACGCTATACCCGTGCGGGGTATATAATCAAGATGCTCCTAGAGGGTATACAGGAAAAAATATTGGCATACGGTTCAAAACCGATGCCGGATTATGGAGGTATCATGAAGCAATACAACGTAACCGGAATGAGCTGCGCAGCATGCAGCGCCAGGGTTGAGAAGGCCGTCACCAAGGTGAAGGGCGTCACCGGCTGCTCCGTGAGCTTGCTCACCAACTCCATGGGTGTGGAAGGCACCGCCAACCCCGCCGACGTTATCGCCGCGGTCACCGCCGCCGGTTATGGCTGCACCGAAAAGGGCGCCGCCACGTCTCAGAGCAGCTCTCAGGCTGCTGCCGAAGAGGCCCTCAAAGATAAAGAAACGCCACTCCTTAAGAAGCGCCTCATCTGGTCCGTCATCTTCCTGACCATCCTCATGTACTTCTCCATGGGCGTCAAGATGTGGAACTGGCCCTACCCCTCCTTCATGGCTGTCACCGCAGAGGATGGCGAGGTCATTTTCAACCCCATGATGGTCGCTCTCATTGAGATGCTGTTCACCATCATCGTCATGGTCATCAACAAGAAGTTCTTTATCAACGGCTTCAAGAGCCTCTGGCATCGTTCCCCCAACATGGATACCCTGATCGCTCTGGGTTCCACCGCCGCTTTTGTTTACAGCACCGAGCAGGTCTTTGAGATGACCATGGTTCTGGCAAAGGGCATGGTCCATCATGCACACATGATCGGTCACGGCCTGTACTTCGAGTCCGCCGCCATGATCCTGACCCTCATCACCGTAGGCAAGATGCTGGAAGCACGCTCCAAGGGCAAGACCACCGATGCTCTCAAGAGCCTGATGAAACTGGCCCCCAAGACCGCAGTGGTCATCCGCGACGGTCAGGAGCAGGAGATCTCCATTGATCAGGTGCAGAAGGGCGACATCTTTGTGGTTCGTCCCGGCGAGAATATCCCCGTAGACGGTATCGTTCTGGAAGGCCACAGCGCCGTAAACGAAGCCGCTCTTACCGGCGAAAGTATCCCTGTGGATAAGGCCGAAGGCGACACCGTTTCCGCCGCTACCCTGAACCAGTCCGGCTTCATTAAGTGCCAGGCCACCCGCGTCGGCGAGGATACCACCCTCTCCCAGATCATCCAGATGGTCAGCGACGCAGCCGCCACCAAAGCTCCTATCGCCAAGGTTGCCGATAAGGTTTCCGGCGTGTTCGTACCTGCCGTTATCAGCATCGCCATCGTCACCACCATCGTGTGGCTGATCATTGGTCACGAAGGCAAAATGGACGTTGGTTTCGCCCTGGCCCGCGGTATTTCCGTGCTGGTCATCAGCTGCCCCTGCGCACTGGGTCTTGCTACCCCCGTGGCCATCATGGTAGGCAACGGCATGGGCGCCAAGAAGGGCATCCTCTTCAAGACTGCCGTATCTCTGGAAGAAACCGGCAAGATGGATATCGTTGCACTGGATAAGACCGGTACCATCACCACCGGCGAACCCAAGGTCACCGATATTATCCCTGCTGCCGGCGTTTCCGAGAAGGATCTGCTGACCATGGCCTATGCTCTGGAAAGAAAGAGCGAGCATCCTCTGGCCCGTGCTATCCTGCAGAAGGCTGAAGAAGACAAGCTGGTTGCCGACGAAGTTTCCGACTTTGCGGCTCTCCCCGGCAACGGCCTGACCGCCACCTGGAAGGGCGCCAAGCTCACCGGCGGCAACTACAAGTTCATCAGCACCCAGAGCACTATTTCCAACACCCTGAAGGAGAAATCCGAGAAGCTGGCCGAACAGGGCAAGACCCCCTTGTTCTTTGCCAAGGACAATGACCTTATCGGTATCATCGCCGTTGCCGACGTTATCAAGAGCGACAGCGCCCAGGCCGTTAAGGAAATGCAGAATATGGGTATCCACGTTGTTATGCTCACCGGCGACAACGAGCGTACCGCCAAAGCCATCGGCGCCCAGGCCGGTGTGGACGAAGTCATCGCAGGCGTTCTGCCCGACGGTAAGGAAGCCGTTGTGCGTGAGCTGAAGAAGAAGGGCAAGGTTGCCATGGTAGGCGATGGTATCAACGATGCTCCCGCCCTGACCAGAGCCGACATCGGTATCGCCATCGGCGCCGGTACTGACGTAGCCATCGATGCCGCGGACGTTGTGCTCATGAAGAGCCGTCTCTCCGACGTACCCGCTGCCATCCGTTTGAGCCGCGCCACGCTGCGCAACATCCATGAGAACCTGTTCTGGGCCTTCTTCTACAACACCATCGGTATCCCCGTGGCCGCCGGATGCTTCATTTGGGCCGGCATCGAGCTGAACCCCATGCTGGGCGCTGCCGCCATGAGTCTGAGCAGCTTCTGCGTGGTTTCCAACGCTCTGCGTCTTAACTTCTTCAAGATGAATGACGCCAGCCACGACAAGAAGCGCAAGCACAAGGCTGTCAAGGCCGCTCCCGCTGGCCAGACCATCACCAAGACCATCAGCATCACCGGACTTATGTGCGGTCACTGCGAGAACACCGTAAAGAACGCTCTGGAAGCTATCCCCGGTGTGGAAGAGTGCGTAGCCAGCCACGAGAAGGCCAACGCTATCGTCACCCTGAGCAAAGACGTTCCCAATGACACCCTCAAGAAGGCCATTGAGACCTGCGGTTACGTGGTAAACAGCATCAACTAACAAGCTGACGCTGTGATATAAACCAAAAAAGAGAACTGAGAAGGGAGATTCAAGAACTATGAAGAAGCTCATGAAGATCGAAGGTATCCACTGCGGCGGTTGCGAAGGCCGTTTGAAGAGAGCTATGGAAGCCCTGCCCCAGGTAGAAGAAGCCGTTGCCAACCATGTGGACGGCACCTGCATCGTGACCCTCAAGGAAGCTGTTGCTGACGACGTTCTCAAGCAGACCGCCGAAGCCGCCAACTTCAAGGTACTGGGCATCGAGTAACAAAGTACTTGCATTCAACCAACAGAATTTTTTGAGAGGAGAATCATCACTATGAAGAAGCTCATGAAGATCGAAGGTATCCACTGCGGCGGTTGCGAAGGCCGTTTGAAGAGAGCTATGGAAGCCCTGCCCCAGGTAGAAGAAGCCGTTGCCAACCATGTGGACGGCACCTGCATCGTGACCCTCAAGGAAGCTGTTGCTGACGACGTTCTCAAGCAGACCGCCGAAGCCGCCAACTTCAAGGTACTGGGCATCGAGTAAGTCCATTCAGTAGTAGCCAAATTCATTTGATACCAGCAGGAGAGGCCCTGCCTGCCTCTCCTGCTGTGTATTTTTTAGAGAGAAAATTTTTAAAAGGAGCATCTCCCAATATGTCCATGGAAAAGCATGATCCGCTGTACGCTGCCTATATCCGCATTCTGGAAGCAGAGCTGATCCCCGCCACGGGCTGCACTGAGCCCATTGCCATTGCCTATGCAGCGGCTAAGGCCCGCGCTGTTTTGGGGACGCTGCCCGAGTCCTGTCTGGTGGAGGCCAGCGGGAACATTATCAAAAACGTAAAGAGCGTGGTGGTGCCTAATACGGGGCATATGCAGGGTATCCCTGCCGCTGCTTCTGCCGGTATTGTGGCCGGGGATGCGGATGCACAGCTTCAGGTGATCTCCAGGGTGAGCCCTGAGGCCAGAGAGCAGATAAAAGTTTACTGCGATACACACACCATTCAGGTGGTGCCCGCTCATAACGGAAAAGTTTTTTACATTGCCATCACGGTAAAGGCCGGGGATTCCAGCGTCCGTGTGGTCATTGAAGAGTTTCATACCAACATCACTCGGATTGAAAAGGACGGCGTTTGCCTCTTCTCCCAGGAGAGCACCGGGGCGCAGGCAGAGCAGCCCAATGCGGAAGCGCCTCACTATGAATGGCTATCTGTGGAAAAGATCCTGGAGTTTGCAGACTCTGTGGATCTCAAGGATGTGGAAGAAGTGCTGTCCAGGCAGATTGCCTACAACAGCGCCATCTCGCAGGAAGGCCTGAAGAACCCCTGGGGTGCCCAGATCGGTCGTACGCTGCTGAAGGAGCGGGGAGACGATATTCGGGTTCGGGCTCGTGCCATGGCGGCAGCAGGCTCTGATGCCCGTATGAGCGGCTGTGAGCTGCCTGTGGTCATCGTTTCCGGCTCCGGCAATCAGGGCATGACGGCCAGCCTGCCTGTGATCGCCTACGCGGAGGAGCTCAAGGCGGACAAGGATCTGCTGTACAGATCCTTGCTGGTGTCCGACCTGATCACCATTCACCAAAAGACCAGCATCGGCCGTCTGTCTGCTTTTTGCGGAGCTGTCAGTGCAGGCTGCGGGGCCGCAGCGGGCATTGCCTATATGCACGGTTACCGGCTGGAAGTAATTGCCCACACGGTGGTCAACACGCTGGCTATTCTTTCCGGCATGGTGTGCGATGGAGCTAAACCCTCCTGTGCGGCTAAGATCGCCATGGCTGTGGAAGCAGGCCTGCTGGGCTATGAAATGTATTTGAACGGAAAAAATCAGTTCCTGGATGGGGAAGGCATTATTAAAAAAGGCGTGGATAACACCATTGTTACCGTGGGCCGTATGGCACGCCTGGGAATGCGGGAAACCGACCGGGAAATCCTGGATATAATGACTGAAAACTGCTAACTTACTTACCCCTTCTGTTGCGGGATGTTTTGTCATGACTGCTCGTCCCCCTCATGGCAAAAACATCCCGCCTTTCCTGCTCAAACATAATGCAGGCCCATCTCCTTCAGAGAAAGGATGTACACAGCTTCAGCGCCCCTTTCCTGCAGAAGTGCGGCAATGTGCTCGCCTGCCTGCCGGAGCGCCGGCGTATCCGCCTGATTCAGGATAAATTGGGGATGATATGAGCCATAGCCTGCCCAAAGCAATTCGGCAACGGCGGCCTCATCTATGTTTTCCGGCAGTTTGGGGAGACGCTCCCGGGCCAAAGCCCAGCGATGACAGACCTGCTCTGCGGGGCGGTACAGCCCGCTTAGCCCGGCTACCACAAAAATGTGACGGATCTCCGGCAGGAGCACGGGTTCCGTATCGTTTGGAAATTTCAGCGGCAGCCGTCTGGAGCCGTCAGCCTCCACATACAGGCAGGGGACGGTGCTGACCAGCGTCTGCCATTGCGCTTGACCGCCAAAGGTAAATTTGCCCCCTTCCAGACGGCCGCAGACAGGCAGACGTCCGCTTTCAAGGATGGCAAGTATTTCTTCGGCTTTTGTCCCCTGCCACAAGGCCTGCCAGGATTTATCCGGGCGGAACATGTGGGTGGTGGTGGTCACGGCGGTCCTGCTGCCGGCGGCCAGAGCTTCCCGAGCCAGAGCATAGCATAAAGAGGTTTTTCCACCGCTGCCGCAAAGGGCCACAGGCCCCTGCCCGGGCGTCAGATTCAATAATGCATGAAGGGAAAGCGTATCCATGGGCGTCTCCTTAAAGTGCGTATATACAGTATATCTGCGCTTCTTCAGAAACGCAACGGAGGAGACACCCACAAAAACATCTTTAGCACAACAAAATTTAATATAGGTTGCATCTCGCCTTAAGACCATGATACAATAAAAACCTATTTTTTAAGTAAAACGTTGATTTTCCGGTTGAATTACCCCAGGGGCCATGCTAAAATAAAGTAGCATTGATACTCGGGTTGGCCCCCTTTTCCGGTTGCAGCATCCAAGAGGATGAAAAGATAGCAACAAAAACAATAAGGAGGAACCATTTTCATGAAGAAACTGATTGCCCTGCTCCTGTGCCTGGTCATGGTATGCGCTCTGGCTGCCTGCGCCGACGGGGAAGCAAAGAAAGGCGAAGAGGCAAAGTCTGATTTTAAAGTCGGCTTTATCTTCCTGCATGACGAAAACTCCACCTATGACCTGAACTTCATCAACGCCGCCAACGCTGCCAAGGCCGAATTGGGGCTTACCGATGACCAGGTCATTATCCGCAAGAACGTCCCCGAGGGACAGGAGTGCTACAACGCCGCCGCCGAGCTGGTGGATGAAGGCTGCGACATCATCTTTGCCGACAGCTTTGGTCATGAGGACTTCATGATTCAGGCCGCCAAGGAATTCCCCAACGTGCAGTTCTGCCATGCCACCGGTACCAAAGCACATACCGAGAAGATCGCCAACTACCACAATGCCTTTGCCCACATTTATCAGGGCCGTTACCTGGCAGGCGTGGCCGCCGGTCTCAAGATGAATGAGATGATCGCCGCCGGTAAGTTCACCGCAGAAGAAGCCAAGATCGGCTACATCGGTGCCTTCACCTATGCCGAAGTGGTTTCCGGCTACACCTCTTTCTTCCTGGGTGCCCGCTCCGTGTGCCCCACGGTCACCATGGATGTAACCTTCACCGGTTCCTGGTATGACGAGACCGCCGAGAAGGAAGGCGCTCAGGCTCTGATCGGCCGCGACTGCAAGCTGATCTCTCAGCATGCCGACTCCATGGGCGCTCCCACTGCCTGTGAGACCGCCGGTATCCCCAACGTCTCCTATAACGGCTCTACCGAAGCTGCCTGCCCCAACACTTATATCGTATCCTCCCGGATCGATTGGACTCCCTACTTCGTGTTTGCCATCAAGGCAGCCATGAACGGCGAAGAGATCCCCTATGACTGGTGCGGCGGCCTGAAGGAAGGCTCCGTTGTCCTTACCGACATCAACACCAATGTAGCCGCTGAGGGCACCGCAGAAAAGCTGGAAGAAGTTAAGAAGGGTCTGGAAGACGGTACCATCCATGTATACGATGTGACCACCTTCACCGTAGACGGCAAGCAGCTGGACAGCTACCTGGCCGACGTGGACACCGATCCTGCCTATGAAAAGGACACCGAGGTCATTCATGACGGTTACTTCGATGAGTCCAACTACCGCAGCGCACCTTACTTCGATCTGCGCATCGACGGCATCAACCTGCTGGACGAGAAGTATTAATCGCATAGCATCTTAAGTTGACGGGGAGTCCCGCCCTTATGGGACGGGACTCCTTTTCATATCCAAATCCCTCCGGCTATCCGGAGAAAAACAGGGGGACGCACTTGGAAACGAACATAGCGGTCAAAATGCGGGGCATTACCAAAGTCTTTGGCTCCATCGTGGCAAACGACAAGGTGGACCTGGACATCCGCCGGGGAGAGATCCTGGCGCTGCTGGGAGAAAACGGCAGCGGCAAGACTACGCTGATGAATATGCTCTCCGGCATTTATTTTCCTGACGACGGGGAGATCGAGGTAGACGGAAAGCCTGTTACCATCGGCAGTCCCAAGGATGCTTTCGACCTGGGCATAGGCATGATCCACCAGCACTTCAAGCTGGTAGACGTGCTGACGGCGGCGGAAAACATCATTTTGGGCCTTCCCGGAAAGCAGCGGCTGGACATGAAGGCCGTGGCGGAGGAAATCAAAAAGATTTGCAGCCAGTATGGCTTTGAGGTAGACCCCAACCAGAAGATCTATAACATGTCCGTTTCCCAGAAGCAGACCGTAGAGATCGTCAAGGTACTCTACCGGGGGGCAGACATCCTGATTCTGGATGAGCCTACCGCCGTGCTGACCCTTCAGGAGACGGAAAAACTGTTTGCCGTCCTGAAGAACATGAAAAAGGCTGGCAAAGCCGTGGTCATCATCACTCACAAACTCAACGAGGTGGAGGAGATCAGCGATCGTGTGGTAGTTCTGCGCCACGGGAAGTTTATCGGAGATCTGATCACACGAAACACCAACGCCCAGGAGATGACAAACATGATGGTGGGCCGGCAGGTAACGCTGAATATCGACCGGCCGGAGCCTGTGGATCCCAAGCCTCGTATTCAGGTGGAAAATCTTACCGTCCGCAGTGAGGACGGAGTGCTGAAGCTTAAGGATGTTTCCTTCACCATCAACAGCGGGGAGATACTGGGCATCGCCGGCATCTCCGGCAGCGGCCAGAAAGAGCTCCTCGAAGCCATTGCGGGGCTCCAACCGGCAGAAAAGGGCAGCGTCAGGTTTGTGGATGATGCAGGCCGGAGCAGCGAACTGCTGGGGCTGGATCCCCTGAAGATAGAAGAAAAGGGCGTGACCCTTTCCTTTGTGCCGGAGGACCGGCTGGGAATGGGGCTGGTAGGCAATATGGACCTGGCAGACAACATGATGCTCCGCTCTTTCCGTAAGGGAAAGACCGCTTTTACCGACCGCAAGACACCTTACAACCTGGCGGATCAGGTGGTAAAGGAGCTGGAAGTAGTGACCCCCGGCATCTCCACACCCGTGCGGCGGCTTTCCGGAGGCAACGTACAGAAGGTATTGGTAGGGCGGGAGATCTCGCTGGCCCCCAAGGTGCTGTTGACAGCTTATGCGGTGCGGGGACTGGATATCAACTCCTCCTATGTGATCTACGATCTGGTAAATAAGCAGAAGCAGAAGGGCGTGGCCGTAGTCTTTGTCGGCGAGGACCTGGACGTGCTGCTGGAGCTGGCAGACCGTATTCTGGTGCTTTGCGACGGAAAAGTCAGCGGCATTGTGCCGGGCCGCGGGGCAGATAAGCGCACCGTAGGCATGATGATGACCCGCCTGGGAGGTGAACAGACCCATGAGTAACAACCTGAAGAAAAAGAACCGGGAGCCCCTGATCCATATCACCAAGCGGGCGGCTCTTCCCTGGCCCAAAGCCTGGGCCATTCGTGGTATTGCCCTGATACTGGCGCTGATATTATGCGCCCTGATCACCACGGTGTTCACCGGTGAAAATCCCATTGCCGTATACAAGGCAATCCTGCAGGGGAGTTTCGGTACCCCCCGGAAAGCATGGGTACTGTTTCAGAACCTGGCCATTCTGCTGTGTGCTTCTCTGGCGGTGACGCCTGCCTTTAAGATGCGCTTCTGGAATATCGGCGCAGAAGGTCAGATCCTTATGGGCGGTCTGGCCAGCGCTGCCTGCATGATCTGCCTGCGGGATATCTTTCCCAACTGGCTGATCATTGTGTGCATGGTGGTTTCCAGCATTGCCGCCGGAGCCATATGGGCGGGAATTCCCGGCTTCTTCAAGGCCAAATGGAATACAAACGAAACTCTGTTTACCCTGATGATGAACTATATTGCGACCCAGCTGGTGGCATTTTTTGTCATCGTGTGGGAAGTGCCCAAGGGCGCCGGTAAGATCGGGATCATCAATCAGGGTACCCAGCTGGGGTGGCTGCCCCAGATCGGGAGCTACAAATATCTGCTGAACGTGCTGGTGGTGGCGGCTATCACCGTGTTCATGTTCATCTATCTGCGCTACAGCAAGCACGGCTATGAGCTCAGCGTGGTGGGCGAAAGCGAGCGCACCGCCCGGTATGTGGGCATCCACGTGGAAAAGGTAATTGTCCGCACCATGCTTCTTTCCGGAGCCATCTGCGGCATTACGGGTCTGCTGCTGGTGGGCGGCACGGATCATACTCTGACCACCACCATTGCCGATGGAAGAGGCTTTACCGCCGTAATGGTCAGCTGGCTGGCCAAGTTCAACCCGTTTTTGATGATCTTCACCAGTTTCCTGCTGGTGCTGCTGGGCAGGGGCGCTTCGGAGATCTCCACCAAATTTGGCCTGAACCACTCCTTTGCCGATATACTGACGGGCATCATCCTGTTCTTCATCATCGGCAGCGAGTTCTTTATCAGCTATCAGATTCACTTCCGCAAATCCGCAAAGAAGGAGGGCGCAGCCAATGTTTGATTTCTTTGCTTTCTTTCCCCGGGCAGTAGCCCAGTCCATCCCGCTGCTGTTCGGCAGCACCGGTGAGACCCTGACAGAGAAATCCGGCAACCTGAATCTGGGTATTCCCGGCATCATGTATGTAGGAGCCATCAGCGGCGTTATCGGCGCCTTCTTCTATGAGCACTCTGCGGGAGCCGCCAATATGAACGCTTTTCTGGCTATCGGCATTCCGATGCTGTGCTCCCTGCTGGGATCCTTTCTCATGGGGCTGCTGTACTGCTTCCTGACCGTAACGCTGCGGGCCAACCAGAACGTTATGGGTCTGGCCCTGACCACCTTTGGCGTGGGCTTTGGAAACTTCTTTGGAGGATCTCTTATCAAGCTTACCGGCAGCGAGATACCTTCCATTGCTCTTTCCGCTACCAGTCTGTATTTCAGCCGTTCCCTGCCTTTTGCCGATAAATTGGGCGTGGTGGGCAAGCTGTTCTTCAGCTACGGATTCCTGGCATATCTGGCGGTGATCGTTGCGCTGATCACTTCCTATATACTCAAGCGCACCCGTATCGGACTGAACCTGCGGGCTGTAGGCGAAAGCCCCAAAACGGCGGATGCAGCGGGCATCAACGTGACCAGGTATAAATACGTTGCCACCTGCGTGGGCAGCATGATCGCCGGTCTGGGCGGCCTATATTACATCATGGACTATGCCTGCGGCGTGTGGAGCAACGATGCCTTTGGCGACAGAGGCTGGCTGGCCATTGCACTGGTCATCTTCACCATCTGGCGACCCAATGTGGGGGTGCTGTCCTCCATTCTGTTCGGGGGATTGTACATTCTGTATCTGTATCTGCCTACCGGCGCCAACTTTGCGGTAAAGGAGCTGTATAAAATGCTGCCTTATATTGCCACTGTTATCGTGCTGGTGGCCGTATCCCTGCGCCGCCGCCGGGAGGATCAGCCTCCTCAGAGCCTGGGTATGCCTTATTTCCGGGAGGAGCGTTAGTCTGCACAGTACATACACGGGAGCCGGGTCATTCCGGCTCTTTTTTCATGCCCGGGAAGGGGTTCGGGATGGCGCTGTGTGGAAAACGTTTATATAACGGTCTACTTTACTAACGGTTTGTAAGAACCGCAGTTATGTGAGAAAGCGGCATTTCATAGACTTTTGCAGCATTTTGGCACATGTTCGCTCAACCGGAAAAGCAAGGTGCGGCTAAGCCTACCGGGAAAAGACACAAAAGCGGGGCTTGCCGCTTAAATGGAGCTTCGTACGTTCAGTTCGTTCAGGTAAAGTGTAAAAGCACAAAAAAGCCTCCGGAAGTGCCGGAGGCAGGGAAAGAACCAAGGTCAGCGTTTGCGGTGCAGCAGCAAGGCCGCCAGCAGGCAGGCAAGACCTACCAATGTCAACCCCAGAAGTATATACAGAGCAATGCGCAAGGGCGTTGGGCGGGCAGCTGGAAGGGGATCCGCTACAGTTTGAAGCGTTTGAACGCTGGGGACGGCTGAAGGAGAGGAAGGCAGAAGCAGGGGCCCCGAGGCCGTGGAAAGCATCGTATCGGAAATAACCTGTCCCTTTGCATCTGCAAAGGTCAGAGCTGCATTCTGGATAGAAAAGATCAGAGCATCTCCCGGGAGGGCAGACTCCTGAAGGGCAAAATACAGGGTCAGCACAGCCTCTTCCGTCCGGCAGGGAAAACCACTGGCAAAGGCCAGCCGCACCGTTCCCGGTTCCTGCCCGTTTACCACCCAGGTCTGGGGTTCCTCCTGCCCGGAAGCAGGATCTGTGTACCGGCAGCCGTAAGTTTGCGCAAGTGTTTCCCCCGTTCCCAGGTAGGTCAGCCGGGCGGCGTCATAGCCAATGTCCAGCTGTGCACTGCAAAGAAACAGGGTCTCATTCAACCCATCCCCCGCAAGCCGCAGGGGCAGGGCCAACACATCCTGCCCTTCCAGCAGCTGCATATAGACGCTGCCGTCTCCCTGCGGCAAAGAAAGGGTTAGGCCAGTCTCACCATAGGAAATACGAAGGGGCAGACACAGCAGCAGGCATATGCAGCTGGCAGCCCAAAGCCGTTTTATGGATGTAAGCAATCGTTTCATGGGTTCATGGTATCATAAAGCGTATAAAAAGCAATGGAAACGGGGGAAAGTTATCACTTCCGAAACAGTTTGTACGCATATTTGCGCCGAGTTTTCCCTGTATTTCCGGAAAATGGATATTGCATTACTGATTGACGGTGAACAGCGAATAGAAATACCCCTTCCGGGCCATCAGCGTTTCAAAATCACCCTGCTCAGCAATGCGGCCGTTCTTCAGGCAGAGAATGGAATCGCAGCGGCGGAGCATACCGCCATCCATATTGTGAGTGACTAAAATGCGGGTCATCCCTTCCAGCTCCAAAATGGATTCCGTAACGGTGCGGGCTGTTTCCGCATCCAGGGCGGCGGTGCCTTCATCCATCAGCAGCACAGGGGAATGGCGCAGCAGGCAGCGGGCAATGGAGATCCGCTGCTTTTCTCCGCCGGAAAGGCCGCAGCCATTCTCTCCACAATGGTAGTCCTCGCCCCGTTGCTCCAGAAGAGGCCTTAAACCGGAAAGCTCTATGGCACGCTCTACCTCCTCTTGAGGGAATTCCCGGAACATGGTGATATTGCTGCGGATGGAGCTGTTGAAAAGGAACACATTTTGCTGGACCTGAGAAACAAGCTCATAAAGGGAGGCGGTGCTTACGGTGCGCAGTTCCCGGCCATCGTAAAGAATATCCCCGGTGTAATCGCTGCTGGCCCCCATAAGCAGGTTCAGCAGGGTGCTCTTGCCGGAGCCGGAAGCCCCTACCAGAGCGTAGCTTTTCCCGGATGCAAAGGCTGCATCTATATTTTGAAGAACAGGGGTATCCGCTTCATAGCCAAAGGTCACCTGCCGCAGCGTGATCCCGGAGTTCAGGACTTTGGGGATATCCGTCCCTTCGTCCCGGAGATTCGCACTTAAAGCGGTATCCAGCTTCCGCATCAGGCCTCTGGCGGCTCTGAGGTTGGACAGCGTTTCAGGAAAGTCGGTTATGGTGGACATCATCTGCCCCATCAGGTTCCCAAAGGCAATAACCATACCGGGGGTCACGGCATTGCCGGTATGGGCCAGCCAGGCGCCAAAGATAAATACACCCAGCTGGGCGGTGATACTGGCCATGGAACTGATACAGTAAATAAGGATGGACAGGCGCATACGCCGGGCTTTAGCGGCTTCCGCTTCCCGGCTGCTGATTTCGTACTGCCGCAGGATCTGCTTTTCCGCCTTAAAACTTTTTATTATGGAAAAACCCGCCAAAGCATCACGAAGCGTTTCCATATAGCCGGCATTTTTATCGGAAACGGCCTTTTCGGCAGGAGCCATGCGAGCGCCGGTGGCAAAGGCCGCCGCCAGGGGCAGCAGGGAGAAGACTATGGCAGCCGCCGTCAGCAGGGGGCTGTACAGCAGCATGGTGGCCAACATCCCTACTCCATACAGGATATAGGAGAACAGCAGGGTAAGGCCCCGCACATATTTTTCTTCAATGATGGCAGCATCGTTGCTCAGGGCAGAGAGATATGTAGCTGTGCCTTCCCGGGAGAAAGCGGCTATACTCTTTTGCAGCAGCCGGGAAAAGGCGGCTTCCTTATATTGCCCCATGGCCCGGGCCTGGAACCGGGGACGAAAAAATCCCCACACGCCGCCATAGAGCAGCAGCAGCCCCAATAACGCTGCCGTCAGCCATAACAGCGTCCCAAAGGGGAGAGCGCTCCCGCCGTCCAGCATGGAATCTACGATCAGCTGCAGCAGCACGGATAGGAAGAGCGTCAGCGCAAGATCCAGCAGCAAACCCAAAATACTCCCGGCCAGATTCCCAAGGTTCTTGCGAAACAGTTCATTTTTTAAAGAAGAGGAAGCGGTGTTTTGAATTGCGGAAGATTTCTTTTTCATAAAACGGATCCTTTCCTGCTTTGATGATTTCAGCATACGGAAAGGAAGCGGTTTATACAAGCAACCGGCCGTTGGACAGGGCACGCAGGAGGATACCATTGGTTACCTTTGCTTCCAATATCAGGCAAAGACCTTCAACCTGGGGTTGAAGGTCATCAGAGCAAAGGATATGGGGACGTCTGTACTTAAAAAACAGTACTGCCAGTATTACAAATAATTGTCCTGATGGTATGAGCAGTGTGTTTTCATTCGGACTGTCATCCGTTATAATAAAAGCAGTAAAAGAAAAGGGGGCGGTCATATGACTATCCAACTGGCACAGAATATCCGTACTTTCCGCAAGCAGCGGGCTCTGACCCAGGAGCAGCTGGCCGAGGTGCTGGGGGTCACGGTGGGTGCGGTATATAAGTGGGAAGCGGGCCGGGGATATCCGGGGATCGATTCGCTTAAAGCCATTGCCAAATACTTTTCCGTATCCCTGGATTCTCTGCTTTCCTGCGATACGGTGCTGGCCATTGCAGAGGAAGACGGCAGGCAGGCGCAGAGCCGCACCTGCAGTCTGGTTTTTGGCTTATTGGATATAAGCGGAGTGCTGCTGCTCTTTCTCCCTGTCTTTGGAGAAAGGACGGAAGACGCAGTGAGGAGCGTTTCGCTGCTTGTCCTGCAGGGAACATCTCTTTATATGCGGGCCGCCTTTTTTGCGCTGATCGCCGTCTCACTGCTTTGGGGAATATTGCTTCTGACCCTGCAAAACAGTGCCTTCTCTTTCTGGCAGCGATGGAAGGACAGGGGGTCTCTTGCCTTGAGTGCCGCCGGGACGCTGCTGTTTATGGTAGGCCGCCAGCCTTATGCAGGCGCTCTTACTCTGGTTTTTCTGCTGATCAAGATGCTTTTGCTGCTGAAACGCTCCTGATACGTTTCGTATCCCTGTCGTGACGACAGGTTTCTTTTCTTTTTCATTCCCGGCTGGCAGACTGTAGGAGACATCTGCCATACATGGAGGAGGAAAGAAACATGAATCGTCACACGGAACAAACAACTTTTTTTCAGGCGCTGGGTGCATTGGCTGCTTTTATACTGTGGACGGCGGCGATCTGCTATGTGGACGTGCGGCCCATAGGGCCGGAAGGGTCCTGCGGCGCTGAACAGCGCCTTTCACCGATTTACAGGGGTACATATGGAGCTGTATGTCATTACGGACTGGCTGGGGCTGTTCCCTGTAGCCGTTAGCTTTGCCTTTGGGCTGCTGGGCCTGAAACAGCTGCTGCAGCGGAAGCGTTTGCAGCTGGTAGATCCGGACATACTGGCGCTGGGGGCCTTTTATCTGCTCGTTATCGGGATGTATCTGCTGTTTGAAAAGCTGGCTCTCAACTACCGGCCCGTACACATCCAGGGGATTTTAGAGGCATCCTATCCTTCTTCCACCACGTTGCTGACCCTGTGCGTTATGGGTACGGCCCGTATGCAGCTGAAACGACGCATCCGCAGACCTCGGCTGCAGAAAAATCTGTTGTGAGCGGTGGATCTGTTTACCGGCTTTATGGTAACGGGCAGACTTTTTTCAGGTGTTCACTGGCTCACGGATATTGTGGGCGGCATATTCCTCGGCGCAGGGTTGCTGTTGCTGTATCGCTGGGCAGCAGAGTTGCTTTCCAGGAAACTGTGCGGGCAGAACCGATCCTGATGTGCACACGGGCACAATAAGTGGGTGCCGCCGCAGCATAAAAACGCCTTAAAGAGGCGATTTCGGGCAGAAGGCTTTTTGTATAGCTGCACCGGTTCGTCTTTTAAGGCGTTTTGAGCATATAGGGATAAAATTGACAGGGGTGATCTGCGGGGTTACTGACGGTAGGTGCTTAAAAAGTCACGCAGGGAAACGGCCGCTTCTTCCAGCACTTCCATGCGGGGCAGGTAGACCACACGAAAATGGTCCGGGTGGATCCAGTTGAAGCCGCTGCCATGCACGATAAGGATCTTCTTTTCCCGCAGCAGATCCAAGGCAAAGCGCTCATCGTCCATTATATTGAACTTCTTTGCATCCAGCTTGGGGAAGATATAAAAGGCGGCCTTGGGTTTCACGGCACTGAGCCCGGGGATATCGTTCAGCGCCCGGTATATATATTCCCGCTGTTCATAGATGCGTCCGCCCGGTTCCAGATACCGCTCCACGCTTTGATACCCGCCCAACGCCGTTTGAACGATGGACTGAGCCGGTACGTTGGAGCACAGCCGCATATTGGAGAGCATGTTGATTCCCTCTATATAATCTTTGGCCACACTTTTGCGGCCGCTGAGGATCATCCAGCCAATGCGGAAACCCGCTATCATATGGGACTTGGAAAGCCCGCTGAAGGTCACGCAGAACACATCCGGAGCCAGGGAAGCGATGGATACATGCTTTTCCCCGTCCATGACCAAACGATCATAGATCTCGTCAGAAAAGAGGATCAGGTGATGCAGCCGCGCCAGTTCGGCGATCTGCTCCAGCAGTTCCCTGGGATACAGGGCGCCTGTGGGATTGTTGGGGTTAATGACAACGATGGCTTTGGTCCGGTTAGTGATCTTCCGGCGGATATCCTCTATATCCGGGTACCAGTCGGCACTTTCATCGCAGATATAGTGTACGGCAGTGCCCCCCGCCAAAGTTACACAGGCTGTCCACAGGGGATAGTCCGGAGCGGGGATCAGCACTTCGTCTCCGGCGTCCAGCAGGGCAGACAGACTCAGGTTGATCAGTTCGCTGACGCCGTTGCCCGTATAGATATCCTGTATCTCTACCCCTGGGATCCCTTTAAGCTGGGCGTACTGCATAATGGCCTTCCGGGCAGAAAACAGCCCGCAGGAATCGGAATAGCCTTCGCATTGGGTAAGCTGCTGCCCCATGTCATAGATCACTTCATCCGGCGCACGGAACCCGAAGGGAGCGGGATTGCCGATGTTCAGTTTGAGAATATGGGTGCCTGCCTGCTCCATGCGGGTGGCTTCGTCCAGCACGGGTCCCCGGACGTCATAGAGCACATGCTCCAGCTTGCGGGATTTGCTGAAGGAATAAGACGGCTCCTCTTCCTTTTGTTCGCGGAAAAGGGGAACTGCCGGAGCGGGTGGATCCAGCTCCACCTGTCCCAGAAAATAGGCGGGATGGGTGCCCAGTACTCCCGCCAGACCTTCCAGCACGCCTTTGCGGGGAAGTGTCTTTCCGGAAAGGTACTGGCTTACCTGGCTTTTGCCTAACTTCAGCCCCCGGCTGTCAGCCAGGCGGATCAGCTCCGCCTGTGTGAGTCCCCGCTGTTCCATGGCCTGCCGAAGTTTATCCGAAAAGACTTTTGCGTTCATTTTTAACCTCCCATAAAGAAAAAACAGTTCAAAATGCAGATAATATATTATTTATTGCCCATGATACCATGAGAAATGCAGACTGTCAATCTGAAATATGTTCATTTTTATAAGGGAATAGTTCAGAATGAAACAAGAATGAAACATTCAGTACAGGAGCGTGCCGAAAAACAAACCGGATAAAGCCGCAATGAGCGTGCAGAGCAGGGCGGCCGGCAGAGTATACCGGGAGCGTCTTATGCCCGCTGCGCCGAAGTACAGTCCCAGCGTGTAAAAGATGGTTTCCGTAGAGCCCATGAGCACCCCCGCCAGATGCCCCACCAGCGAATCCGGCCCAAAAGCTTCATACAGCTCCGCCGTCATGCCCGCCGCCGCACTGCCGGAGAGAGGCCGCAGCAGCAACAGGGGCAGCAGACGGCTGTCCAGCCCCACTTTGCCGCACAGGGGTGCAACCCAGGTGCAAAAAGCATCTAAGGCTCCGCAGCTGCGAATAAGAGAGATGGCCGTAAGCATGGCGGCCATAGAGGGTAGGATGCGGCCCAACAGAGGAAGGCTTTTGGCGGCGCCTTCCAAAAAGGCAGAGAATACAGGAACCTTTTTATACAGCGACCACAAAAGCAGCGCCATAATAAGCAGCGGCAACAGGGCAGAACTCATGCTTTTTTCCTCCCCAACAACAGGCACAGAAGTATGGCCGCTCCCGTGGCGCAGGCAGAGGAAAGGAGCGTAGGCAGCCATACGGAGGCAGGGTGCAGGCTGCCGTAGGCCTGACGCATGGCCAGCTGACCGGTGGGCAGCAGCTCCAGACAGGCGGCGTTAAGGATCAGCAGGGCGCACATTTCATGAGTAGCGGTGCCGGGAACGGGGTTTTCCTGCTCCATCAGCTCCATGGCTTCCAGACCAAAGGGGGTAGCGGCATTGCCCATGCCCAAAATATTGGCGGCCAGATTCATGGTGATGGCGGGGGCGGCCTTCCCTGCCCGAGGAAAAAGCTTTTTAATGACGGGGGCCAGAAGCCGGGAAAGACCTTCCATAAGTCCCGCCCGGCTGCCTACCTCCATAAGCCCCAGCCAGAACATATAACCGCCCCACATTTTCAAGCAAAGAGTTACGGCTTCGCTGCCTCCCTGCAAAAGGGCAGCCATGGCTGCTTCTCCGCCCTGGGTAAGCAGCGTCCACAAAATACCTGCCAGCAACAGTCCCACAAACAGAATATCCATACCCATGGGTATGCTCGAACAGAAGCAAAAAAGCATACTTTTTGCAAATTATTTTCTATGGGGGTGCAAAACCGGGGGATTCTGCTATAATGACAGTATGTATACGTATAAACAAACAGAAGGGGCCGGGCGCTCCCCACATATTGGCGCATGGAAGCGGAAGGGCATTGTGCTTCTGGCTTTGGTGCTGCTGCTTTCCGGCGTTATTCCCGGCTGTTCCGGCAGCAGGGGGGACGGTACCGTGGTCTGCCTGCAATTTGTGCAGCTGCTGGCCATGAAGGACTTTGAGGGGGCGTATGCGCTCATTGACCCGGAGATCCAAAACAATACCGGGGAAAAGACCCCTTCCGGAACCAACAAGGTCTCTCTGGCGGAATTCAAAGAGAAGTACACCAGTATCTTTGATGCCATGGGTCTGACGGATGTGGCTTACAACGTGGTCAGCACAGCCGGGGGCACCATCACTGCTTCGGCCGATTATGACATGACCTATTATACGGAGCTGGCGGGAAACCTGACTTACCGCTTTACCATTACCTCCGAATACCGGGAGGGATGGTATGTGCAGTGGAGCCCGGCACTGATCTTCCCCACCATGGAATGGGGCGATAAGATGCTTTCCGGCATCAATTATCCCCGCCGGGGTGAGATCTTTGACTGCAACGGCAATCTGCTGGCCAGCAATATCAACTGCGTTACCGTTTACTGCCTGCCAAGCCGCATCCAGCTGGCGGGAGACAATAAAGCGGTCACGGATGTGAAAACGCTGTTTAAAGCCAACGATGAAGATCTGACTCCTGCCCAGCTGGAAGAAAAAAGCTGGTATCTGCCCTTTGAGCAGCAGCTTGCCTCCATCCCGGAACTGGGGCTGACGGAAGCGGATGTGCGTAATGCCTTTGCTCGCACCTATCAGGACTTTTGTAAGATCGCCACCCTGTATCCCGATGAGCTCACCGATGAACTGGAAGCAAAGCTCACAGCCACAGAGGGTATCGGCGTGGATACCAAAAACTACGGTACCGTCCGTTCTTATCCCTATGGGAAAAGCCTGTGCCACCTGTTGGGCTATGCCGGCGTCATTCAGAAGGAGTATCTGTATGAATATGACGATAAAACCGGGGAAAAGAACGAAGAATGGCTCAACGATCCTTTTTACGATGGTGACAGCTGGCTGGGCTATGCGGGTCTGGAAAAGCATTATGAGAATATCCTTCGGGGCGAAAAGGGCAGCTTTGCCTACATCCAGGGGGCTAGAGGAAGCGCCAAGCAGGTTCTTTATAACATCCCGGCCAAAAACGGCCAGGATCTGCACCTGTCCATAGACATCAATCTGCAGCAGCGGACGGAGCAGGTCATCAACAACATTGTGTATACGGACGATTATACCGGCGCCGTGCTGGTGATGAATCCCAAGACCGGCGCCGTACAGGCCATGGTCTCCTTCCCGGGATATGATCCTAATGCCTTCTCCCGGGGCGATCTGACGGATGATGACTGGTCGGCCATGTCCAAAGACCCGCAGGAGCCGCTGTTCAACCGGATCATTCAGGGCCTGTATCCCCCGGGATCCACTTTCAAGCCCCTGACGGCCATTACCACACTGGAATCCGGCACCATGACTACGGAGGATGCTTTCCCGGAGGATGAAGAACATCTGCGGGGAGACGATGTAATCTGGAATCCTTCCAAAAGCCCCACCATGGCCTATACGGGGGTCACCAAGGTTACCCGTACTTACAGCACCAACCGGCGGGGCCCCATGAACATGAAAAACTGCATGATCCAGTCGGACAATATCTACTTTGCCTACTGTGCCATGAAGATTGGCTGGGATACCTTCAAGAAATACCTGACGGTCATGGGTATGGGGGAGAGCATTCCCTTTGATCTGCCCACCCAGAAATCCCAGATCAAAAACGAAAGCAGCGATGAATCCTATGATCTGCTGGCCATGACGGGGTATGGCCAGGGCGAGCTGCTGCTGACGCCTCTGCAGCTGGCGGCCTACATCGGGGCCTTCCATAATCAGGGGCAGGCCTGCAGGCCTTATGTGATAGAGAGCACCTGGCAGCAGGAGAATACGGAATACAATCTGGTTTCTCAGCACGAAACGGAGGTGTGGAAGACCATCTGCGCACCTTCTACCGCCGCCACCATCAACGATATGCTGGAAGGCGTGGTAGCCCTGCCCCGCTCCATGGGAAGGGGATATGACGGCTTTGGAACCGGCCGCTTCCTGGGGGTGCGGCGTACCTATCTGTGTGCGGGCAAGACCGGAACGGCCGAGTTGGACAAGGCCCAAAATGCCAAGGAAGCCAACAAGGAGATTGCATGGTTCGTGGCCTACCGCAGCGCCAAACTGGATGGAACGGAGCTGAAAGACAGTGAAGAGCGTCTGGTGCTGGTCATGCTGGAAGTGGATATGACCAAACAGGTCAGCGAGTGGACGCAGATGAAGTTCCAGATCGCCCAGGCACTGCTCAAGGATGACACCCTTACGGAGGAGCCGGTGACGGAGGATATTATGACCGCCGGCATCACCCTGGGGAACGTCGGCGCATAAGATACAAAAAACATAAAAGCGGGGGCCTCCGGCATCGGGAGCCCCTTGTGAATGAGGAGAGGGAAAATGAAGACCATAGTCTTTACCGGCGGCGGCACGGCGGGCCATGTGACCCCCAACCTGGCGCTGATGGATAAGCTGGACAAAAAGGAATGGAACATCCACTATATAGGCACCAAGGAGGGCATAGAGCGGCAGCTCATCGAGCCGCTGCCTTATGTGACGTATCACGCCATAGCCTGGGGAAAGCTGCGGCGATATTTCTCCTGGAAAAACTTTACCGATCCCTTTCGGGTGCTTAAGGGCTATTGTCAGGCCCGCCGGATCCTGAAGGAGACCCATCCCGATGTGCTTTTCAGCAAGGGGGGCTATGTGAGCGTTCCCGTAGCGGCAGCGGCCAGAGGGCTTTGCCCTGTGCTGTGCCATGAGAGCGACTATACTCCCGGGTTGGCCAATAAGCTGGCCGCCCGGTATGCCGACAGGATCTGCGTGACTTTTGAGGATACATTGGAGTATGTGCCGCGGGGCAAGGGTGTTTGCACCGGTACCCCCGTGCGGGATTCTCTTTTGCAGGGAGATAAGCAAAAAGGCTTGTCTTTTGCCGGGCTGGAAGGGAAAAAGCCCGTACTGCTGGTCATGGGCGGGTCCTCCGGGGCGCAGGCTCTTAACGAAGGCCTTCGGGCGGCGCTGCCTTTGCTGCTGCCGGAGTTTGACGTGATCCACCTGTGCGGCAAGGGGAAACTGGATCCCAAAGCCGCTCAGCCGGGCTATGTACAGTTTGAATATATAGATAAGGAACTGCCGGATCTGTTTGCGGCGGCGGATATTCTGCTGTCCCGGGCGGGGGCCAATGCCGTTTTTGAGTTTCTGGCCCTGCAAAAGCCCGCATTGCTGGTACCCCTTCCTCTAAGTGCCAGCCGTGGGGATCAGATCCTGAACGCCCAGTATTTTGAAAAACGGGGCTTTGCGCTGTATCTGGATCAGGAGAAGATGACGCCGAAGCGTCTGCAGGAACTGCTGGAAAAGCTGTACCGGGAACGGGAGGATTTTGCCGAAGCCATGAAGGCCTATCCCAATGCCAACGGTACGGAGAACGTGCTCAAGCTGATCTTTAAGGCGGTGGAGAAGTGACGGCCGCTGCCTATGTAAAAGAATTAACGGGCCCGGAAGCTGCACAGGCTCTGTCGGCCCTGTGCACACTGGCCAAAAGCAAGGAGGGCCGCCGGGAAATAGAGGCGGCTCTAGAAGGGCATACCCTGCTGCGGGAATGCACCTGTTCCCGGGAGCCCAAAGTGCGTAAGAACGCGTACCGGCTTTTAGGAGCCCTGGGAGATATTACCGATGGCCCCTGTCTGGCGGAGGCTCTCCGGCAGGAAGAGACCTTCTTTGCCATTCCCAGCCTGCTGCTGGCCCTGGGAAGCCTGGGGCAGGAGGCGGCTTTGCGAGCCTATGTGCCGCCTGTTTCTACGGGAGAGGCTATGGACAAGCATGTGGCCGAAATAGCTCTGGCCCGTCAGAAGGCACTGCAAACCTTTGAAAAGCGGGAACGGAAGCCCATTGACCGACTGGATCAGCCTCGGGAGGTGCTGTGTTTTGCCCCTCAGGGCTTTTTGTTCTGCCTGATCAGCGAGCTCAGGGCTCTTGGCTTTGCCCCGGAGGAAAGGGGAGAGGCCGCTCTGGTGACAACAGATCGGATGGATATACTCTTTCAGGCAGACTGCCTGACGGAAGCGCTGCTGCCCATTGCCCGGGAGGTGCCTCTGGAGGTGGACAGACTGGCTGCTGCTGCAGGCCCCATGCCCTCCACACCTTACCGCATAGAGCTGCGGGGCTTTACCCGGGACAGGCGCAAACTCATTCGCCTGCTGTCGGATGCCCTGGAGGGAGAGAACAACCCCTCGGACTACGACTGGGAACTGCGGGTGGACTGTCATATGGATACAGCAGACCTTTACTGGAAGCTGTGCAACGGTGTGGATGCCCGCTATCCCTGGCGGGTGCGTTCCCTGCCGGCTTCCATGCATCCGGCACTGGCAGCCTGCTTGTCCCGGTATGCCATGGGGCTGGGCCGGGTAGGGAAGCCGCGGGTGCTGGATCCTTTCTGCGGCAGCGGGTCCCTGCTTTTTGAACGGGAAAAATGGGGGAACTGCAAGGCCCTTATTGGGGTAGACAAAAGCGGCAGCGCGGTGGAAGCGGCCCGGGAAAATGCCCGGGCGGGAGGATCAAAAGCTTCCTTCGTTACCAAGGACATTCTGCGCTTTGAATGCAGGGAAGGGTTTGATCTGATCCTGAGCAACATGCCCTTCGGCAACCGGGTGGGAAATCATCAGAGCAATAAGGAGCTGTATCAGCGCTTTGTCCGGCGGCTGCCCATGCTGTTGACGGAAAAGGGCACTGCGGTGCTGTATACCATGGAGTACCGCCTGCTGGAGGCCTGCCTGAAGAATGTCCGGGGCCTGAAGCTGCGGGAGGTTCGCCGCACGGAGGCCGGAGGCCTGCTGCCCTGGGTGTTTGTTATCGACCGGGAGCCGGGCGATTTTCATTGACAAAGAAATTGGCCGTTGCTACAATTATGTATTGCAGTACAAGTAAAAACAGGCCCCTTATCCGGGCATTTACAGGGAATGGAGAGGATACATACCATGGAAAAGAAACCGTACTTTATTACCACGGCCATCGCCTATGCTTCCGCCAAGCCGCACATCGGCAATACCTATGAGATCGTTCTGGCGGATGCCATTGCCCGCTATAAGCGATATGAGGGCTACGATGTGGTCTTTCAGACCGGCACAGACGAGCATGGCCAGAAAATCGAAGAAAAGGCGCAGAAAGCAGGGGAAACGCCCCAGCAGTATGTAGACAGGATCGCCGGAGTCATCCGCAGCAACTGGGATCTGATGCATACCTCCTACGATAAGTTCGTCCGCACCACGGATAAGGAGCATGAGCGCAAGGTGCAGGAGATCTTCCGCCGGCTGTATGAGCAGGGAGATATCTATAAGGGCGCTTATGAGGGGATGTATTGCAAGCCCTGCGAATCCTTTTTCACCTCCTCTCAGCTGGTCAACGGGCGCTGCCCCGATTGCGGCAGCGTGGTGGAACCTGCCAAAGAGGAAGCATACTTCTTTAAGATGAGCAAGTATGCCCCCCGGCTCATTGAATACATTCGTACGCATCCCGATTTTATCCAGCCCGAAAGCCGAAAAAACGAGATGATGAACAACTTCCTCCTGCCCGGGTTGCAGGATCTGTGTGTGTCCCGCTCTACGTTCAGCTGGGGTGTGCCTGTGGACTTTGATCCCAAACATGTGATCTATGTGTGGCTGGATGCTTTGACCAACTACATCACCAACATCGGCTATGAGCCCTGCGGCGAGAGCACGGAGGAGTTCAAGCGTTACTGGCCTGCCGATCTGCATCTGATCGGAAAGGATATCATTCGCTTCCATACCCTTTACTGGCCCATCTTTCTTATGGCGCTGGATCTGCCCCTTCCCAAGCAGATTTTCGGCCACCCCTGGCTGCTTATGGGCGATGGAAAGATGAGCAAGAGCAAGGGCAACGTGCTGTATGCCGATGAGCTGGTAAAGGTGGTAGGCGTAGACGCCGTGCGCTATTTCCTTCTTCACGAGATGCCCTTTGAAAACGACGGTTCCATCACCTGGGAGCTGCTTATTGAACGCACCAACGGGGATCTGGCCAACACGCTGGGAAATCTGGTGAACCGTACCGTGGCCATGAGCAACAAATACTTTGGCGGACTGGTGGAAAAGACCGGAGCAGAGGAGCCGGTGGATGGGGAGCTTAAGAGCACTATCCTGACCCAGTGCCAAAAGGTCACCGAGAAGATGGACAAGCTTCGTGTGGCCGATGCCTTAACGGAGCTGTTCAACCTCTTCAAGCGCTGCAACAAGTATGTGGACGAGACCGCTCCCTGGGCCCTGGCCAAGGATCCGGAAAAGCAGAGCCGCCTGAAAGAAGTTCTGTATAACCTGACGGAAGGGATCACTATGGGCGCAAGCCTGCTGAAACCTTTCCTGCCGGATACGGCCGATAAGATCCTGGAGCAGCTGCATGCACAGAGCCGCAGCTTTGAGAGCCTGAATACCTTTGGCCTGTATCCTTCCGGCAATAAGGTCAGCGACAAGCCAGAGATCCTTTTTGCCAGACTGGATCCCAAAGTGATCCTGCCCCAGGTGCAGCCCGCACCGGAAGAAAAAGCCCCGGAAGCCCCTGCGGCAGAGGAGAAGCCTCAGGTGCCCATCAAGCCCGAGATCCTCTATGAGGATTTTGAGAAGCTGGATCTGCGTCTGGCCAGGATCGTGGCCTGCGAAGAAGTGAAAAAATCCAAAAAGCTCCTGAAGCTCACCGTGCGGGTAGGAAATGAGGAGCGTACCATTGCTTCCGGCATTAAAAAGTGGTATAAGCCGGAGGATCTTTTGGGCAAGACCGTGGTCATCGTGGCCAATCTGAAGCCGGTGACCATGTGCGGGGTGGAAAGCAAGGGCATGATTCTGGCGGCTTCCGATGCCGGGGATGAACACCTGAGCGTTATCGGGCCTTATACGGAACTGCCGGACGGTTGCACCGTGCGCTGAAAATCATTTGCAGAAAAGTGGGTGGCGATGAGCCATCCACTTTGACGATAAAGGCGGTAGATTTATGCAGATTTTCGATACCCATGCCCATCTGCTTTCCCGGGAATTTGATGCTGACCGGCCTCAGGTGCTTCGGGAGATGCAGGAGAAGGGCGTTTCACTGGTCATGGAGGCCTGCTGTACGGAGAAGGATATTCCCGGTATCCTGGCTTTTACCCGGGAAAACGATTTTGCTTACGGAGCGCTGGGTCTGCACCCGGAGGAACTGTATCATGTGGTCCCGGATGCGCTGGAACAGGTGGAAAAGAACCTGATGCAGCCCGGAATACTGGCGGTAGGAGAGATAGGGCTGGATTATCACTGGGAGACCAATCCGCCCCGGGAGATGCAGAAACAGTATCTGGACGGCCAGCTTTCCATGGCGGCAGCGTATAAAAAGCCTGTGATCCTTCATGTGCGGGATGCCCACGGGGATTGCATGGATATTTTACGGGCTCATCGGCAGGGACTGGAAGGGGTCATGCACTGCTTCTCCGGCAGTTACGAAACAGCCAGGGAGTGTCTGGATTTGGGCCTGTATATAGGCGTGGGAGGGGTACTGACCTTCAAAAATGCTCGGAAGTTGAAAGAAGTGGTGCAAAAAGTACCGCTGAACCGCCTGGTTCTGGAAACGGACTGCCCCTATATGGCGCCGGAACCTTTACGGGGTACCCGAAACTATCCCGGAAACCTGATATATGTCCGGGCCGCTCTGGCCAAGCTCCTGAACATGGAGGAGGAGGCTCTGAGCTGCATCCTTTTTGAAAACGGGAAGCGGCTTTTTCATATGGAATGAGCGGCCTGCCGCAATAACCGGAGAGAAGCAATGCAGATAGAACAGTTTGTAATGGCATATGAAGCGGAGCAGGACAGGCTCCGGGCTTTGCTGCCGGAAGGATTTGTATCCCTGCGGCCCGTTTTGCGCATCAACGCCGAGATCCGGAACGGAAATGAGGGGTATGTGGAGTTTAATACACCGGTGGAACGGGACGGAGTAAGAGGCTGGTTGAATATAGGTTTCTGGAAAGGAGTTCCTTTTGCAAAACAGGGGAGCATAACAGTATTTCAGACGGATTTTCTGAAAATACAGTTTACCGGTACAGGCATAGAAGGAGGTTGCCCGGCAGAAAAGGACGACGCCGGCTGCTTTTTTCTGGAAAATCCCATTCGGCTGCAAAAGGCCCCGATCATTCTCAATCGAAAAGAGTTTTGCGATTGTCGCTTTGCCTGGAAATATGCGGAAAAGGATGCTCATGGGGCAAGTATCGCATACCCTGCTGAAGTCATCCATGTATATGAAAAGGAGACTTTTACACCGGAAAATGCCGCCAGGATCCCCTGCCGGCAGGTTCTGGGCGCCTACAGGGTGCTGTTTGATGCGGAAGCATAGCGGAGCCCGGTATGGAGGATGAACGCCTGCGGGCTATCGGCAAACCGGCGTTGTTGAACAAATCGGACCATGCAGAGGAAAATAAAGTGAATCATGTAATGCGGCTGGCCCCTTCCCCTTTTGAAATGATTGAAGCCGGAACAAAGACAATAGAGCTGCGATTGTTTGATGAAAAAAGAAGGAACCTTCATGTGGGGGACGTCATTGAATTTATCCATACCGAAAACAGCAGCAAAACGCTTCTGGTAAAAGTAGTGGATCTGTTTGTTTTTGATTCGTTTATGACCCTGTATGAAAACCTTCCCCTTTTGGAATGTGGGTATATGGAAAAAGACATTGATACTGCCTCGCCAGACGATATGGATGCATATTATTCAAAAGCCGAGCAGGAAAAGTACGGCGTGGTAGGGATAAAAATAGCGCTGCTGTAAGTTTCGGCCGGCGAAGCCAAAGTAAATAGAATTCCCTGTAAATGCACCTTCGTATATGTGCAGCGTACGGAGGCGTATTTGTTTTGCGACATAAAGATCCGGCTCAGGCAGCTGCCTGAGCCGGATGCATATGAACCGTATTTATTCGCCGTCATGTTCGCCTTCGCCCGGGTCGGGGGCGGGAGTAGGCGTAAAGCTGTCTCTTATACACATCTGACGCTGCCGACGATACTCCTTGTGTAGA
>OWIO01000159.1_pt1 | contig 58932 bp, 54 predicted proteins | sample 1733011 | NCBI WGS metagenome assembly OWIO01 (sample SAMN05065779, study PRJEB22554) | human gut metagenome | biome: ENVO:2100002; feature: ENVO:00000062; material: ENVO:00002003 | host: Homo sapiens | place: USA | reverse complement strand
GTCCGTGCCCGGACAGGGCAGTTAGGAAGGACTTGCGGTAAAAGCCGACGATTACCGCTCCATTTTGTCTCTAATTCCTATGGCGCCAGCCGTTCCAGCTTCCACGAAAAATCCTCTTGCAGGGAGTACCGCAGCCTGTCGTGCATCCGGTTCGGGCGCCCCTGCCAGAATTCGATGACCGTAGGGCGCACCAGATACAGGCCACAATGCGGGGGACGGGGTACGTCCTGCCCTTCGTATTTCTTTTCGAACTCTTCCAACCGTTTGTCCAGAAATTCCCGGGAGGGAACGACTTCGCTTTGGTCGGAGGCCCAGGCACCCAATCTCGATCCGCGGGGGCGAGTAGCGAAATATCCGTCCGAAGCACTTTCGGGGGCTATTTCGGCCGTGCCCTCGATGATGACCTGACGTTCGAGCGCATCCCAGAAAAAGGATAGGCACACCGCCGGGTTCCCGGCAATGTCGCGGCCTTTTTCGCTGTGGTAGTTGGTATAGAAATAGAATCCTTCCCACGTAAAGCGTTTGAGCAGCACTACGCGTGAGCGGGGAGTGCCTTCGGGGCGGATGGTAGCCAGGGTCATCGCATTTGCCTCTTCGATCAGGTCGCTTGCATCCGCCATATTGTACCAACCCTGGAAGAGATCCATGGGGTTGTCTGTGACGGAGCGCTCGTCCAGATGGAATTTTTCATATGAGCGGCGTTCGTTGCTCAGGTCGAGGTCTTGTTTCCCATCCATATCTGTATCGGGTTTTCGGTTATTCTTTTAGTAGGGCCTGTATGATGTGGGCGGCGGCATGTAAGCCGAATGCGGCGGGCATGTACGAGATGGTCCCGTAATAGGACCGTTTATATTCCTCCCCTTCGACGGTTTGCATGCTTGTTTCATCGGGCAGTTCTTCGCTGTACACGGCGTAGAAGCCCCGGGGCTTTTGTCCGGTCTCCTGGCTCAGCCGCTTGCGGATGCTGCGGGCCAGCGGGCAGTTTTTGGATTTCGAAATATCCGCTACCCGTATAGCGGAGGCGTCCAGCCGCCCTCCGGCACCCATCGCACTGACCAGCGGTATCTTTTGATCCATGCAGGAGCGTATCAGGGCCAGTTTGGGGCTCAGGCTGTCGATACAGTCGGCTACGTAATCGTATTTTTCTTCCACCAAAGCATAGGCATCCTGAGGCTGGAGGAATTTCTCCACGACGGTCAATTCGAGGGTGGAGTTGATGTCTTTCAGACGTTCGGCGATCACACTCGCTTTGGAATGTCCTACGGTCGAGTGGAGGGCGGCTATCTGGCGGTTGATGTTGGTTATGGAGACAGTGTCCGCGTCCACGATAGTCATCCGGCCTATACCGGCCCGTGCGAGGAATTCTGCGGCAAATCCGCCTACGCCTCCCAGCCCGACGACCAGGACGTTGGCATCGGCCAGGCGGTCGATCCCCGGGTCTTTCACCAGCAGGCGCTGGCGGTCGTTCCACTGTTCGTTTTTTTCCATCGGTTTCAGGGTGCAAATTTACGCTAAAAAACCGGAAATACGCCGGGTTTCTTCGCTTTCCTGCGGGCAATGCCCCCAACAGTGCGCGGCAAAGCCGCGCTCCGGCGGTACGCCGGAAAATACACGGTGAGGATGGGCGTAAATTAGGAAAAGCTAAAAGCCCGCTCTTTTTAGAACAGGCTTTTAGAAATGAGATATGGGAATACTACAGGCTGTATTTGCCCAATTCGATTACCAGCGTATTGTAATTATACGATAGTTCATTGAACTCGTCCATATTCCGATAAACCGGGTCCAGTTCGGTGAAGTATTCCAGAATAGTCATACTTCCGGCATCCAACGCTTTTTTCAGCAGGGCGGATTTTGCGGCGCCGTCCCCGCTTTCCCGGTAAAAACCGGACATAGCAGCCAACCGTTTGGCTTGCGAATACTTGGTGTTCACTTCAGTGGTCAGCGTGGTTTGCAAGGCATGGGATACGGCTTCTGCTTCCGCCAGGCGGGCGCGGGCCAGTTTGATAGTGTTCCGGCTTTCGAAGATGGGCAGGCTCATGCCGACCGTCACTCCGTTGAACTTGAATCCGTCCGAAGAGGAGTATTTGTAACCTGCGCTGAATTTGGGCAGGGCCAGCGAAGTGGCGAGTTTGCGTTCCATCAGGCTGGCTTTTTCCGTCGCTTTAGCACCCGAGAGGCCCGGATCGGCCGCATAGGCTTTGTTCAGGGTTTCATCCAGTGCCGCAAGAGCGGGAAGGGGTATCGGGACGATCTCCGTGTCTTCCGTCAGGGCAGTGCCCGCCATGGCCGACAGGGTAGCCAGCGCTGTTTCCAGAGACATCCGGGTACGCACGAGGTTGTTGCGGGCTGAAAGGGTTTGGAATTCGATCCGGTTCTCCTCAATTGAAGTAATATCGCCTGTTTCCGCCTGTTTTTGGGCGATACCCTGGGCAAATAGGGCATCGGCCAGGCGGAGGCTGTCCGTAGCCATCCGCTTTTTCAGGTAGACGATTTCCTGTACGGCCAGCCGGGCCTGGAGCAGGATACCCATGCGGAGTTCCCGGTAGGCAGCGTCGGCAACTTCCGTTTTAGCCTTGGCGGCTTTTCCCCGTTGCAGGTAAGCGGTGGGAAAATCGAAGCCCTGCGAGGCGGTGAATTCGTCCTGTCCCGATGCCCCGGAAGAGCCCCACTGGTGGGTGTATCCCAATTCAGGGTCCGGCAGGGTATTGCCCGTGCGGGCTTCCAGACGGCCTGCTTGGGCAGTTGCCTGGGCGCTTTGGAGGGCCGGGGAGTGCTGTTCTACGGCCCGCAGGATATCCGCTTCGGAAAGGCTCCGGTTCTGGGCGGCCGCGCCGCCTGAAAAGACGGCCACGACGGCCAGGGAAAATATATATTTTATCATATCGTTCGCGGTTTTCGGTTGATCAATGTATATACGATCGGGATGATGAAGATGTTGAGCAGGGTCGAGGTGAGCAGTCCGCCCAGAATGACCTTGGCCATCGGGCTCTGTATCTCGTTGCCGGGCAGGTCTCCTCCCAGAGCCAGCGGGATGAGCGCCAGAGCGGAAGATAGGGCCGTCATCAGGATAGGGTTCAGTCGGTCCATCGAGCCGTGCATCACAGCCCTGTCGAGGCTTTCCCCGTCCGCAATCAATTGGTTATAGCGCGATACCAGCAGGATGCCGTTGCGGGTGGCTATACCCAGCAGCGAGATGAACCCGATGATGGCCGGGATACTGATGATCCCCGAAGAGAACCAGATGGCCGCCACACCGCCTATCATAGCGAACGGCATATTGAGCATGATGATTCCCGATAGTTTTACGCTTCGGAATTCCTGGTACAACAGCAGGAAGATGATGATCAGCGACAGGAGCGAGGTGAGCGACAGGGTATTCGAGGCTTCCTGTTCGCTTTCGAACTGTCCGCCGTACTCCACATGGTATCCCTGTGGCATATCCACCTGGGTGGCGATGATCTTTTGGATGTCGTTCACCACACCGCGCAAATCGCCCGAGGATACGTTGGCCGAGATGACGATCTTACGCCGCACGTTCTCCCGCGATATGGTGTTGGGCCCGGCGGCGGAGCGTATCTCTGCTACCTGTTCCAGCGGCACTTTCCCGCCGGGGGAATCGATGTACAGTTCCGAAATAGCTTCGATGGAACCCCGCGATTCGTCGTCCGATTTCAGGGTTACGTCGTATGTGCGGCCCTGGTCGTACACCTGCGATACTACACGGCCCGAGAGGGAGGTCTCGATGAATTCCGAGAATTCCGCCAGCGTGATGCCGTATTTGGCCAGCATGTCGCGGCGCGGTACGATCTGGAGCTGGGCGCGTTCGATCTGCGGTTCGACGGTCAGGTCGGCTATGCCTTCCACGCCGCCTATTTTGGACTTGATGTCCTGCCCGATGGCGAACATCTTGTTCAGGTCGTCCCCGAAGAGCTTGATGGCGATATTGGCCTTCGTTCCCGAGAGCATGGCATCGATACGGTGGGAAATGGGCTGGCCTATTTCTACGTTGATACCCTTCACCTGGCCGAGTTTTTCGCGCACGTCGGCCATGAATTCCGCCCGGGAGCGTTTGTCGAGCACGAAAGGCGCTTCGATCTCCGAGGCGTTCACGCCCAGGGCATGTTCGTCCAGTTCGGCGCGTCCCGTCTTGCGGGCTACAGTCTGTATTTCGGGTACGGTGAGCAGTATTTCCTCTACCGTTTTCCCGATCCGGTCGCTTTCCGGCAGGGAAATACCGGGCATGGTCGCTACGTTGATAGTCAGCGAACCTTCGTTGAAGCCCGGCAGGAAGCTGCGCCCCATGGTCGTAAAGGCTACGATAGCCGCCAGGAAAAGGACGCACATGGCCGCCAGTACGGCGCGTTTGCGGGCCATCACCCATTCGAGGGCCCCGCGGTAACGTTTTTTCAGCCACGCGGATACCGGCGGTTCCTTTTCGGCCTTGGTCAGCGTTTTATCGCCGGTGAGCAGCACCGAGCAAAGTACCGGGGTGAGGGTCACCGCGACGATCATCGAGGCAAAAAGCGATACGATGAATGCGATACCCAGCGGGCGCAGCATACGTCCCTCCATGCCCGAAAGGAAGAACAACGGGATGAATGCCACGATGGTGATGATGGTGGCATTCACCACAGAACTCCGTATTTCCACCGAAGCGTCGAATACCACAGCCAGGTTGCCTTTTCGCTGGTCTTTTGGCAGGGAATGGTTCTCCCGCAATCGTTTGTATACGTTCTCCACGTCGATGATGGCGTCGTCTACCAGCGAACCGATGGCGATGGCCATACCTCCCAGGCTCATCGTGTTGATGGTCATTCCCATCGCTTTGAGCACCAATATGGCGGTAAGCAGGGACAGCGGCAGGGCGATGAGCGATATCAGGGTGGTGCGGGTGCTCATCAAAAAGAGGAAGAGCACGATCACCACGAATATGGCCCCTTCGAACAGGGCTTTCTGTACATTGTCTATCGAACTTTCGATAAAGTTGGCCTGCCGGAAAATGTCGGTCGACACATGGATGCCCGCCGGCAGTTTGGACGACAGTTCGGCAATGGATTCATCCAACTTTTTGGTCAGTTCGATCGTATTGGTAGACGGCTGTTTGGTCACGGTGATTAGCACTGCCGGGTGTCCTTTCTCCGAGGCCAGTCCCAACAGCGGGGTTTTTCCGCCGGTGCGCACTTCGGCCACGTCGCCCAGGGTTACCGGCTGTCCGTCGACTGTCTTGATCACGGCGCGGGCCATTTCTTCCGGTTTATCGGTAGCCGTTACCCCGCGGACGATGTATTCGTTGCCCCATTGGTAGAGTACTCCGCCGGAGGAATTCTGGTTGAATCCTTGCGTGGCTTGGGTAATCTCGTCGAGGGTTACGCCGTAATACTTCATCTTGGCCGGGTTCATCAGGATCTGGTATTCTTTGATATCCCCGCCTATCACGGTAGCCTGCGCCACGCCGCTGGTAGACAGCAGGCGCGGACGGAAAGTCCAGTCGGCGATTGTGCGCAGTTCCTCCAGCGAAGTGCTGTCCGAGGTGAGCGAAACGATGAGCATTTCCCCCAGAATGGAGGACTGCGGGCCGAGCGTGGGTTTGCCTACCGTTTCCGGAAATTCATCCGTCACGGTAGACAGTTTTTCGGAGACGATCTGCCGGGCTTTGTAGATGTCGGTACCCCAGTCGAATTCCACCCACAACACCGAAAAACCGGTGGTGGAGGAACTGCGGACGCGGCGTACGTCGGTGGCGCCGTTCAGCGCCGTTTCGAGGGGGAAGGTAACGATCTTCTCCACTTCTTCGGGGGCCAGACCCGGCGCTTCGGTAAGCACCGTGACGGTGGGAGCGTTCAGGTCGGGGAAAATATCGACCTCCATGTTCCTGGATACGACCGTCCCGGCTACGAGCAGCAGGGCGGAGGCCAGGATGACCAGTATACGGTTGTGGATACTGTAATGTATGATCTTGTTGAGCATCGTGTTCGAAAAGATATATTACGGTATCCGCTTAATGTTCGTGTCCGTGGGGAATGGCGCCCGAAGCTGAGGCCAGTTTCACCCGATAAGCCCCCTGGCTGACGATTGTTTCCCCTTCGTGGAGTCCGGAAAGCACTTCGGCCCGCAGCCCATCGTTTTGTCCGAGCGTTATGGGGCGCTTCTGGTAGCCTTCTTCGTCCAATTGTACATAGACGAAATACGAACCCTGTTCTTCCGTGACCGCGCTCATCGGGACGGTAATCGTCTCTTTTTTGTCTTTCAAACGAAGGCTCACCTGTACGAAGGCCCCTTCCGGCACGTCGGCTACTCCGTCGTATTCCATCGTGAGGGTCAAAAGGCCCGACGGCGATACGGAACGGGAATAGGATACGACTTTGCCCCGGAGACTGTCCGTATCGTGTACGGCCGAATCTTCGGTGGAAAATACCGCCGAGGCCACTTGGGGCAGCAGGGAATAATATTTCTGGGGGACGTCCGCCCGCAGATGGCTGCGGCTGGTCTTCACCATGGAGAGCAGTTGGGTTCCTTTATCCGCAAAAGCGCCGGACGAGACGTCCACGCTCTTGATATAACCGGAGAACGGGGTACGGACGGCGATGCCGGATGCATCCGAACCTTTCACCGCTTCATAGGCCAGACGGGCGGTTTCGTAGTCTTTCTTGGCCTGCCGGTATTCGCTCTGGGTGATAATACGGTCTTTTATCAGTTTTTCCGCGCGTTCCCATTGGGCGGCGGCATATTCGTAGTCGGCCTTTATACGGGTGTAAGTATCCCCGTCGGCCATGTTTTTCGAAGATATGTGGAGCAGGGGAGTACCGGCGGCTACGTAAGCCCCCTGACTGATCCCGTTACCCAATACGACCACACCGGCCGAAGGGGCTACTACCGCCCGGAAGTCGGATGGGGAGGACAGTATCTGCCCGCTCGCTTTTATAACGGGAGCGAATGCCGCTTTTTCGACTTTCGCCAATTCGAAGAGGCCCATTTCGGCCTGCTTTTGGGTAAATACGATTTCGTCGGTATGGGTTGCGCCCGCACTTTCCGCTCCATGGTCGTGGTCGCAGGGGCCTTCGTGATCGCTGTGTGCATGATCTGCTTCGCCTTCCGCATGGATATGTTCAGCGCCGTGATCGTGGTCGTCGTGGTCGTTTTGGGCGACTTTGGGGCTGCCGCAGGCTATGTAGCACAGAGCCAGGGCCGCCAGGCAATATTTTTTCATCGTTTGGTATTAAAACTAAGATTTGATACATAAAATCGACTGCCTCAGGAGAAGCTCCTGGGGTAGGGGAATGGACTTAGAAAAGTCAGATGATGAAAAAAGGAGGTGCGCGCAGACCCGATGCCTGTGCAATAAAATCCTGGTGGGAACGGACGTAAATAGCTGCAAAACGGGGTCCGTTTCCTACATGGGACGGCATAGGAGCCGCATAGGCATAAGGCAGGATGAAGTATGCGAAACCGGATTGAATATCGTTGCCTGCCTGGTCGGCGACAGCGAATTCAATTTGTTGTTTGTCCTGTTGCTGAAGATAGTAAGTAACGTTGAGGATGCAATGTACTTCCGTATCGGTATGGTTATCCCCATTTTGTTCGTGGTAGTCGTTGCCCGGCATTATTGCACCGTGGTCCAGACAATGGGTGATGTCCATGCATACGGATTTTCCATGGTGGTGATGCGGCAAAACACTACCTGTAAGCATCATGACTGATGCCAGGGCAGTGAAAAAGAATGCTGCGGTCGCTTTGATGCGTTTGCCGTTCATGGAACCTGTTATTGCATATATTGACAAATATAGGTTAAATAGCCGGCGATGTCAAGCATCGGATGTTTTTTTCGATAAATTTTTTTTGATACTACAATCCTGCCGAAAAAGATTTCGCCGTGAGAAATATCCTTAAGCCTGTTTTATTTACCCAGACGGGGCATAAAGGCAGGGGTGACGAAAGAGAAGATGCCCTTCTGTTTGGAACGGATATCCACTACCATACGGAATGCATCCGGGTCGAATTCATCGATGATTTCGGTGACTTTTTTTTCCGCTTTCCGGCTGATGACCGTTTCGATGATATCTACGCCCGATACGGCGCCTTCTCCTTTAAGGAGTGTCGAACCGAAACCGTTTTTGTTCAGTAATTTTGTGAGTTCGGTTCCGCTTTTTTTCGTGTAGACGCGGAAAAGCTGAAATCCGAACGCGATCTTGTTCTCTACCAGGATACCCACGTAGTTGCCTGCTGCATATCCGGCCGCATAAGCCAGATAAGCAATGATATCGTTGGCATGGGAGAATATCTGGGAAATGATCACCACCCAAATGAACACCTCGAAAAAGCCGACGATGGGGGCTTTTTTTCGCTCCCCTTTCGATACGAAGATAATGCGCAGCGTGCCGAGAGTCACGTCGCAGATTCGTCCGAAGAAAATAACGAGGGGCAGCAGCCAGGGGTAGAGTTGGAACAGTTCGGTCATGGTACGGTTTGGGTTGATTCGCAGTCACCGAATGTACCCCTAATATCCGGATATTCCAAATAAAGCAGTGTATTTTAATGGCTCCTAAGCGATCACTTCAAAACTTTCAGGTCTTCCGCCTTTTTTACATCTTCTTCGGAGCCGATCACCACCGTCGGGCCCGACACCGCCCAGCGCTTGTTCGCCCAGATACGCCGTGGTTTGAACCGGACGATCCACAGGCGGTTTCCCGGTTTGACGGCCCCCAGCATGAAATACACATCCTCCCCGATCATTTGCCGGATGGTTTCCAGTTTTTCGGCATAGGATGCGTCGTACAGCGTATCCGCTTTGTCCGAATAGCGGGCAAAAAGCTGTTTCCCTTTTTGGAACATCGAATCTTCGAACGCAATCCAGGTTTTCCGGTCTGTACTGTCCAATTGTTCCCTGACGGCTATGTGGTCGTCGATATAGCCCATTACCATTTTATGGGTCCAGCCGTAAAAGCGGTTTTCGACTGTCATGTATTTTAGGGGGGGGGCGGTAAGCATCGTGCCCTCGTCTCCCTGATATTGTGAATAAATACTTAGTTCAAGCCCTTTCTTATCCACACAAAGACCATCAAATAACTGCGCGTACGCACCTTGGTAGAGGAGCATTCCCAGTACGGCCAGCAGGAGTCTTTTCATTTTATTCGGGATTGTTTCCCACAAATATAAATTATTTCGGCCGGTTTTCTTTGATCCGGTTAAAAATCTCCTGCACCCCTGCGTCGAGCGTATCCCCGTTTACCACCATCGCCCATATTTCTGCGAATACTTCCTGGATGTATGTCGTATAGTCTTTTCCCCAATACGTCCGGGGGTAATGGCTTACGTGGCTGTAAATGTAGGATTCGTCAGCTCCGTCCGCGATCCTTTTGTCCGGGTGGAGGAATGAGTCCGGATAGGTGGCCCGGTGTTCGTTATGGCCCATTTCGTGGTTGAACCGGTGGTATTTGCTGGACGTGGAGGCTTCGCCGCGGGATTTGGCTTGTTGGCTGTCCTGTTCGAGGGTGTTCAGGTTAAAGCCGGGAACTATCTCCATTTTTCCAAGGTAAGGGACTTCATTCCCGTTGTAGGGAATAGTTTGTTTCAAATTAGTATTTGCAGCAAATACGGCCTGGTATTTTATGTTTGGATTTTTGGATTCTAATTGTTTTGCTGAATTATCAGTGAATTGTATTTGCTGAGGAAGGGTAACAGTGTAGCTGTACAATCGGGCATTATTTGCATAATTTGCCAATGCCCTATTTAAATAATCGACCTCATCTCTGGACGCGTTTTTTATATCTACTACATATGGAATTAATTTTGTAGTATATTGGGATGCCTCCCATTTATCCTTGTATTTCGCGGGGTCATATACCAGGTATTGCCGCATCTCTCCCGCCGGTTTAGGCGCCGTATCCATCAGCGCCGGCCCTTGTTTCTTTTGCTGGAGCAGGGCATCTACCTTCCGGGACAGCGAGTTTTTGTCCGGCGTCATTTTCGGGGCCGTTGGGGTAGTGCCCAGTTTTCCCTGCGGCGTATCCAGCGAATCGATATACTTCCTCGCTGCTTCTGAAACGGCCTTCATTTCCTGTTCTGTCGGAATCACCCGGGGCGCCGGTATCTGATTTTGCCCTGTAATTCCTGTTCCGCCGGGACCACCCGGCTCCTGCTGTTTCTTTTGCCTTTCCCGGGCGAACATCTCCCGCAGGTCCGCCCGGAACTGCGCATGTTGTTGTTTTGCCCAGGCGATCATAGCGGCTTCTTTCGCTTTTCTGGCCTGTGTCTTGGCGCTGGGTGCTTTTGCTTTCTTCATCGTCTTCTTCTAATTCGATTACATATTCTCTAATATAGTCAAAAAAGAAATAAAGAGCAAGTGGTTTTCTCCTTTTTCCCGGCAGGGCCTGAAAAAAGCCGCACCCAAAAGGGCGCGGCTTTGCCGTATGAGGACGTGAGTCGGTTTACTTGCGGTAGAATGCGAGTTCGTCCAGCGAGAACTGGCCGATGAAGTTGGCGTGTTTGTCCACTTCGGCCTCAGCCCAGCGGGTGAACACGTTGGCCGATTCGCCGAACAGTTCGGCGTTCTGCGAAGCGTCGCGCACCAGCAGGTGAGCCATGATGATGTAGGCGGACATTTCCACCAGACGGCGGGCGAAGAACTCGATCTGCTCGTTGTCTTTGTTTTCGGTGGCTTTGTTCACGGCCTGCTCGTACTTGTCGGCCATGGCTTTGATGCGGTTCATCAGCCCTTCAAACTCGGGGGCTACCTGGGTGGTCTGTTCGAATTCGCGCATGCGGGCCAGGTAAGCCTTCGTGGTGACGTAGCGGATAGCGGCTACGACCTGGAGCTGCGTGGTGCCTTCGTAGATGGAAGTGATACGCGCGTCACGGTAGATGCGTTCACAGGCGTAGTCTTTCATGAATCCGGAACCGCCGTGCACCTGGATGCAGTCGTATGCATTCTGGTTGGCGAATTCGCTGCCCATACCTTTCACCAGCGGGGTGAAGGAGTCTGCCAGGCGGGAATAAGCCTTCGCTTCGGCCTTTTCTTCCGGCGTGAGCGCGCGTTCGCGGGAGATATCGTCCAGCGCTTTATAGATGTCCACGTAACGGGCCGTTTCGTAAAGCAGGGCGCGGGAAGCGTCCAGTTTGGCCTTCATTGTGGAGAGCATATCGTATACGGCCGGGAATTCGATGATGGATTTCCCGAACTGTTTGCGGTCTTTGGCGTACGACAGGGCCTCGTTGTAGGCGGCCTGCGAGATACCTACCGACTGTGCGGCGATACCCAGGCGGGCGCCGTTCATCAGGGCCATCACGTATTTGATAAGGCCCAGGCGGCGTTCGCCGCAAAGCTCCGCTTTTGCGTTCTTATAAACCAGTTCGCAGGTCGGCGAACCTTTGATACCCATCTTGTTCTCGATGCGGCGTACCGTTACACCTCCCTGGTTGCGGTCGTAGATGAACATCGAAAGTCCGCGTCCGTCTTTGGTCCCATCTTCCGAGCGGGCCAGAACCAGATGCACGTGGGAGTCGCCGTTGGTGATAAAACGTTTTACACCGTTGAGCAGCCAGCAGCCGTCCTTTTCGCTGTACGTAGCCTTGAGCATTACGGACTGAAGGTCGGAACCGGCGTCCGGTTCGGTCAGGTCCATCGACATCGTCTCTCCGGCGCATATGCGGGGTATGAAACGGGCGCGCTGTTCTTCGTTACCGAATTCGTAGAGCGTTTCGGCGCAATCCTGCAGGGCCCAAATGTTTTCGAAGCCGGCGTCGGCACGGGATACCATGTCGGCGGCGATCAGGTAGGGGGTAGTGGGGAAGTTCAGCCCGCCGTAACGACGGGGCATCGACATACCCATCAGCCCGGCGTCTACCGTAGCTTTGATGTTTTCCTGAGTGCCGGAAGCGTACTGTACGCGTCCGTTCACTACCTGGGGGCCTTCGTGGTCTACGCCCTCGGCGTTGGGGGCTATCGTTTCGGCGCAGATCTCGCCGACGATCTCCAGCACTTTGTCGTAGCTGTCGATGGTATCTTCGTGGTCTACCGGGGCGTAATCGTATGCGTCCTTATCGGCAAATCCGCGTTCTTTCAGCTCCACGATCCGCTTCATCAGGGGATTGGCGAGCTGGAACTTCAGTTCCGGGGTATCTGTATAAAAGTTTGCCATTTTCTTACTTCGAATTTTGTTTGTAATACTTGATCATCTTGGGAACGACTTCCTCTACCGGGCCGTTGATCACATAGTCGGCGATCGCATTGATAGGCGCAGCCGGGTCGGTGTTGATGGAAATGACCATCGAACTTTCCTGCATGCCCGCGATGTGCTGTATCTGCCCCGATATACCGCAGGCAATGTACAATTTGGGACGAACGGTTACACCCGTCTGTCCGATCTGGCGTTCGTGTTCGCAGAAACCGGCGTCCACTGCCGCGCGGGAGGCGCCCACTTCGGCTTTCAGTACGTCGGCCAGTTCGAAGAGTAGCTGGAAGTTCTCCTTGGAGCCCATACCGTAGCCCCCCGAGATGATGATGGGGGAACCCTTGATATTGACTTTCGATTTTTCCACGTGGCGTTCGATCACCTCAACGATGAAGTCGGTGCCCGGGATGTATTTTTTCACGTCGTGGTGTTTAACCTCACCCTGGTAGTTCTCGGCCAGTACCTGTTTTTTCATCACACCTTCGCGCACGGTAGCCATCTGGGGGCGGTTTTCCGGATTGACGATCGTCGCAACGATGTTTCCTCCGAATGCCGGGCGGATCTGGTAAAGCAGGTCTTTATACGATTTGCCTTCCTTCTTGTCTTCGTGGTCGCCGATCTCCAGCGCCGTGCAGTCCGCCGTCAGTCCGCTCTTCAGGGCGGAGGAAACGCGGGGACCGAGGTCGCGGCCGATCACGGTGGCGCCCATCAGGCATATCTGGGGTTTTTCTTCTTTGAAGAGGTTCACCAGTGCCGAAGTGTGGGGCAGGGAAGTGTAAGGGGCCAAGCCCTTGCCGTCGAATACGTGCAGGACGTCTACGCCGTATTTCATCACCTGTTTTTCGATGTCTTTCAGGTTTTCGCCGACTACGATGGCCTCGAGTTTGCAGCCCAGCCTATCGGCCAGCGAGCGCCCTTTGGTGAGCAGTTCGAGGCTTACCTCGCGGACAACGCCGCCTTCTATTTCGCAGTATACAAATAAGTTGTTCATGTCTTTTCCGTTTTTTGCTAGGTTAACCGATAGTGTGATTGGCCAGGAGTTCTTTGACCAGGTCTTCGACCTCGGTGTCCGAAGCGGAGATGGTCTTGTTCTCTTTCGCCTGGAAGACGATGTTCTCCACGGTCTTCACCTTGGTAGGGGAACCGGCCAGGCCGCACTGGGCCAAATCGCCGTTCACATCGGCCACGCTCCATTCGGCCAGGTTCAGGTAGTCGCGCTTGTCGCAAAGACCGATATAGTCCGTGGCGCCCTGCTGTTTTTCCGTAATGGTTTTGGCGTGTTTGTATTTCTGAACGAGTCTGGCGTTGCGCGGACGGCAGGGGGCTGCTGAACCGTTGACCGTTACCACCAGCGGCAGGGGAGCCTCAACGACTTCCACACCGCCGTCTATGCGGCGTTTTACCGTAGCGCGGCCGTTTTCCACTTTCTGGATCTCTTCGGCATAGGTCACCTGGGTGATTCCCAGTTTTTCCGCTACCTGAGGGCCTACCTGAGCGGTGTCGCCGTCGATAGCCTGGCGGCCGCCGATGATCAGGTCGAAATCCTTGATCTTCCGGATGGCCATGGACAACGCGTAGGAAGTGGCCAGCGTATCGGCTCCGGCAAAAGCGCGGTCGGTGAGCAGGTATCCGCCGTCGGCTCCGCGGAAGAGACCTTCGCGGATGATGTCTGCGGCGCGGCCCGGGCCCATAGTGAGCACGGTCACGGTCGAGCCGGGGTGGGCGTCTTTGATACGCAATGCCTGTTCGAGGGCGTTGAGGTCTTCGGGGTTGAAGATAGCCGGCAGCACGGCACGGTTGATAGTACCGTCGGCCTTCATGGCATCTTTGCCCACGTTCCGGGTATCCGGCACTTGCTTGGCCAATACTACGATTTTCAAACTCATTGTATTTACAGTCAATTGGTTATTACTCTGTTTTCCGGCCGGAAGAACGGCGTTTAGACCGATTATGCCGTACAGGTATTCCTGTGCGGTATTCCGAAAGCCGGCGCGGCAAATTTACTGAAAGTATTAAAATTGCGAAAATTTATATTGTGAAATTTGGCCTTTCACCCATTTAAGGGGCGCTGGGCCAATAAATTGACAAAGCGCCGCCCTCCCGAGGAGAAAAACAGCGCTTAGTCGTCCTAACAACTAATTATTCTATTATAAATTGAATGTTTCGTTTTTGTAGAGCAGGTTTCCTTTGACCATCGTGCCGGCCACGTTGAATTTGTCGTCCAGCAGGGCGATGTTGGCCTTGAAACCTTTTTCGATCTTGCCCACTTCGTGCAGGCCGAGGCTCTGTGCCTGGTTCCAGGAGGTGGTCTTTACCAGTTCTTTCAACGGGATGCCTGTGATCTCGTACACGTTGCGCAGCCCGTACTGGTAAGGCAGCGTGCTGCCCATCAGGTTACCCGACGGCAGGCGCGCTTCGTGGTTTTTAAGGATCATCTCCAAGCCGCCCATCACGTATTTCCCGTCCGGCAGGCCGGAAGCAAGCAGCGAGTCGGTGATCAGCAGGATCTGTCCCACTGGTTTTACGTTGAACACGATCTTGATGATATCCGGTTTTACGTGCAGTTTGTCGCAGATCAGCTCGATCTTCACGTCGTTATCCGCAAATCCGGCGCCTACCAGTCCGATTTCCCGGTGGTGAAGCGGGGACATTTGATTGAAGAAGTGCGTCAGGTGCGTCAGTCCGGCCGCTTTGGCCTGGATGAAATCGGCATATGTCGCTCCGGAATGTCCGGCGGATGTAACGACACCCATTTCCCGCATATCGGAGATGAATTCCATCGCGCCCTCCACTTCCGGGGCAACCGTGACGATCTTCACCGGGGCGATGGCGTTGAGCTGCCTGATCTCTTCCGTATCCGGCAGGCGGATGAATTCGGGATTTTGCGCTCCCTTGTAGGCGCAGTTGATGTAGGGCCCTTCGATGTGCATACCCGGCGCTTCCGCCCAGCGTTCGTTGCGGCGGTATTCGGCCACTGCTTCGGCCGCTTTTACCAATACGTCGTTCGGCTGGGTAAGGGTGGTGGGTAGGAACATCGTAACACCTTCTTTCAGGCGTGCTTCGGCGATTTTGTCCACACTTTCGGCCCTTCCGTCGCACACGTCGTACCCGACGGCTCCGTGGGTATGTTCGTCGATAAATCCCGGGTAGGCTATAAGGCCTTCCCCCTCGATGATGTCGTCGAAGTTCTCGGGATTGACCTCCTTTTCAGTGACGGATTTGATATATTCCCCGTCGATGATAATGTTAGCGTATTTATAATCGATATCGGGGGATATCACCCGTACGTTCCTTATTAGTTTCATATTTGAATCTCTCCTTATTTCCTTTAATACTTCAAAGATACGGCTTTATAGCAAAAACAGCGCCCGTATTGCGATAAAATGCATAAAATATTCGATGAATGTCGAATATTTTCCTATCTTTGCCCCGGCAAGTCCCACACGACCAGCTCCTGTCCAACCCCCCAGGGTGGGAACGCAGCAAGGGCACGACGGTCGTAGCGGTGCGATGTGGGTCGCTTGCCATTTTTTATGCCCTTACCTCAAAAAATTAACATTCAGGGATTCTTTCCGTATTTTTCTGTTTATGTCCTCCTTTTAATCCTTATCATACTTTTCTTTCTGCCCTGTCCGGGCACGGACTTAACTTTCTTTTGTCTTGCCAAAAGAAAGTTACAAAGAAAACTCGCTTTTGCCCTGCGCTGACAGTTTCCCTCGCTTGCTACCGCTGCGTGAGGGAAACAGACGCTCCGGGCGGGTGAACGAAAAGGGCCGCTGCGTTTGCAAGCGAACAGCCCCGGAAGGGCTGGAACACGACGCCCAATGCTTTAAGGCCCTTTCGGGGCGTAAAGAGAGCGATGCAAACCATCTGGCCCGCAAGGCTGTTTTCTTTGCCACTTTCTTTTGAGCCAGCAAAAGAAAGTGGAATCCGGGTGACCCCGACGGGACGGAAGAAAACGCCTTGCGGTAAAAACCGACGATATTATTTCCGGATAATCGTCACCCGACAGTCGTCCGTCAGTTTAATGATGGTCGACGCCTGGGCTTTGCGGGTATCGCCCCGGCGATAATTCACCACATAATCGGCACCGGAAAGAACCTCCGGATCTATCTCGGCAAAACAAGCCGGGGAGGGTTGTCCACTTACGTTGGCGGAGGTCGATATCAAGGGCCGGCGCATTTTTTCCAACAGCCGGCGGCAGAATTCGTCGCTCGTCATCCGGATACCGAGGCTTCCGTCCTCGGCCAGGGCATTTTTGGCTACTCCTACGGGATGATCATAGATGATGGTCACCGGGCGTTCCGAATATTGGATAATGTCCCATGCTGGTTCCGGAACTGTTTTTACGGTGCGCAGCAGGCCGTCTTCGGAACCCACCAGCACGATGAGGCTCTTGCTTTCTGTCCGTTTTTTCAGGGCGAAAACTTTTTCCACGGCCTTTTCGTCCGTCGCGTCGCAGCCTATCCCCCAGATCGTATCCGTAGGGTAGACGATGATCCCTCCCTGGCGGATGACCTCGGCGGCTTTCTGTGCCTCACGCTCGATCGTTTCCCGGTCGTTTATTTCCATTTCTTGAACCATGAATTGACCTTGAGGCGTATCACCCCGAAAGCAGCCTCGAAGAAGATGCCCCCGCTCATTTTCGAGGTGCCGGCCGTCCGGTCGGTGAACACGATAGGCACTTCCACGATATTGAAGCCGTATTTCCACGCCCGGAATTTCATTTCTATCTGGAACGCATAGCCTACGAATTTCACCTGGTCGAGGCCAATCTTGCGAAGAACCTCCGCCCGGTAACATACGAACCCGGCCGTAGCGTCGTTGATGCGCATACCGGTGATCAGCCGCACGTATTTGGACGCGAAATAGGACATCAGCACCCGGCGCATAGGCCAGTTGATCACGTTCACACCGCATACATACCGGGAGCCTACGGCTACATCCGCCCCGTCGTCGTGGCAGGCGGCATACAGGCGGGGAAGGTCGGCCGGATTGTGCGAGAAGTCCGCATCCATTTCGATCATGTACGGGTATCCGTGTTCCAGGGCCCAATTGAACCCGGCAATATAAGCGCGCCCCAGCCCGTTCTTTTCACTGCGGGACAGCAGGTGCAGGCGTTCGGGAAATTCCCGCTGGAGCCTTTTTACCACATCGGCCGTGCCGTCCGGGGAATTGTCATCCACGATCAGGATATCGAACTGTGGGGAGGGGATATTGATCACCGCCAAAATGATGTTCTCGACGTTCTCTATCTCATTGTAGGTAGGTATGATAACCAGGGGCTTGTCCATAAATGCGCATTTTGCTATTGACAATACAAAATTACGCATTATATCTGTTTGGGCGCCTAAAAAATTTCGATATACGCATTTTACTTTTGATTTATTATGGCGACATTTACCGCCGGAAAAAAGAAGACAAATGAAACTGGAATTCTCGAAATATCAGGGTGCCGGGAACGATTTCGTGATGGTGGACGACCGCCGGGGGATTTTCCCCCGGGAGGATACTTCGCTGGTGGGACGCCTGTGCGACCGCCGGTACGGCATCGGGGCGGACGGCCTGATCCTCCTCCGGGAGGATCCTGCGGCCGATTTTGCCATGGTATATTACAATAGCGACGGCCGGGAGAGCACCATGTGCGGCAACGGCGGCCGCTGTATCGCTGCTTTTGCGCGCGATCTGGGCATCGGCGACGGCCAAGCGGTGGAATTTCGGGCTGTGGATGGGATGCATAAGGCCGTTTTCAAAGGAAAGGCCGTACAATTAGGGATGAACGACGTAACATCTGTAACAGCAATGGAGAATGGTATATCTTATGAGGATATTGTTCCTCTGTGGAATTGTTTCCTCGATACGGGCTCTCCGCACTATGTATCGATGATAAAAGAAAGCTTGGCATCGCTGGACGTAGCCCGCTTTGGCCGGGCTATCCGAAATAATGAGCATTTTGCTCCCAGGGGCGGCACGAACGTCAATTTCGTTCAGGAGGAAAATGGAAAACTGCTCCTGCGCACATACGAACGCGGGGTGGAGGATGAAACGCTCGCCTGCGGGACAGGTACAGTCGCGGCGGCAGTGGCGGCCCACAGTATGGGAGTTGTATCGGGCGAAAAGGTGTACTTAAAAGCTCCGGGAGGATGTCTGGAAGTGGATTTCCGGCTGGAAAGCGGCGGCCGATATACGGATATCCGCCTGACCGGGCCGGCTGAGAAAGTGTTCGACGGGATTTTTTGCAACGAAAAGGAACGATGATAAGGCTTCAATCAAAAAAACTAGTGCTCAGGGCTCTGGAGCCCGACGACCTGTCGTATTTCATGCAGGTAGAGAACGATTCGGACATGTGGAGCGTATGCGATACCCGGGTACCGTTCTCGCGGTTCACCCTTGAAAAAATACTGGAGGCTAAAGTGCCTGACTTCTTTGCCGAAAGGCAGTTACGACTCGTTATCTGCCTGCGCCGGGGAGGCCGGGCCGTCGGGTTTGCCGACCTGTTCGACTTCTCTCCATTGCACCGGCGGGCCGGTGTGGGCGTGGTGATATATCCGGCCGGGGAGCGGGGGAAAGGTTATGCCGACGAAGCCCTGACACTGGTAATGGAATATGCTTTCAGTGCATTCAACCTGCACCAGCTCTGGGCCGAAGTCCCCGAAACCAACGAAAGGTCCAAGGCCCTGTTCGACCGGCTGGGGTTCAGCCTGTGCGGGATCAACCGCGACTGGATGCTGGTAAGCGGACAGTACACCGATGTAAACGTATATCAGATCATAGCCGATGAATTTGCGGCCCGTAATCCGGAAAAACTATAATGGCAAGAAAGAAGAAAAATAAGCGGATAGGCCTCGCTGTATTGGCCGTGATACTCATTCTGGTGGCAGCCGGCGGTTTTACCGCCCGTGCGGTCTTCGGGCCCAGCGTAGAGGCCGGGGACAAGGGGATCGCGGTTTATGTCCCCACCGGAACTACTCCGGAGGGATTGGCCGAACTATTGAGACCCCATCTGCGCCATACGTTCCTGCTGGGAAAAATGACGGAATATGCCGCCCGGAAAAAGGGCGACGTGCATGCCGGAAAATTCATTTTAGAGGACGGAATGAGTACCTACGAGGCTATCAAGATGTTCTTTGTGGGGCATGGAGTGGAGGTCGCCGTACGGTTCAACGGCACGCGCGGGCTCCAAACGCTGGCCGGAACGGTGTCCCGCCAGATAGAGGCCGATTCTTTGTCCCTGATGGCGGCGTTCCAGGATAAGGCCGTGCTCGACAGCCTCGGGTTGGACAGCCTGACCGTACTGAGCGTTTTTATCCCCAATACGTACAATTTCTACTGGAACACTTCCGCCGAAGAGTTTTTCGGACGGATGCTGCGCGAATACGACCGTTTTTGGAACGAAAGCCGCCGGGAAAAGGCCGCAACCGAAGGGCTGACGCCGATCCAGGTTAGTACCCTGGCCTCTATCGTACAGGCCGAAACGGCCAAAACGGATGAGCGTCCGGTGGTAGCAGGCCTCTATATCAACCGCCTGAAAAAAGGGATCCGCCTACAGAGCGACCCGACGGTCATTTTCGCCATGCGCCTGTCCGGGAAATACACGGAGCCCATCCGCCGGGTCTACCTGTCGGATCTGAAAATAAAATCGCCGTTCAATACCTACGCGAACAAAGGCCTTCCGCCGGCACCCATCAACATTCCGGATATTTCTTCGATCGACGCAGTGCTGGACTATACGCCCCACAAATACATCTATATGTGCGCTTCGGTCGACCGTTCCGGATATCACGAATTTGCTTCTTCGCTGGCAGAACACAACAAGAACCGGCGCAAATACATCCGCTGGGCCAACGAGAACAACATCAAATGAGGTATCGTCAGCCGGGAAGTTAAAAAAACAACAAAACTACACGGTTTTGATAGTACAAGTAACGGATATGCAACGTATATTTGCACGTTGAATAAAAATCGAAAAACAAAAATTTACCGGAAATGAAAGTAGCAGTAGTAGGAGCTACGGGCCTGGTGGGCTCGAAAATGCTCCAGGTGCTCTCGGAGCGCAACTTCCCGTTGACAGAACTCCTGCCGGTGGCTTCCCAGAAGTCCGTCGGGAAAGAAATAATCTATAAAGGCAAGGCGTATAAAGTGATGGGAATGGCCGAGGCGGTCGCTGCCCGGCCCGATATCGCGATCTTTTCCGCCGGTGGCGGCACGTCGCTCGAATGGGCGCCTAAATTCGCCGAGGTAGGCACTACCGTGGTGGACAATTCGTCTGCCTGGCGTATGGACCCGACCAAAAAACTGATCGTGCCCGAGATCAACGCCGATGTACTGACCAAAGAGGATAAGATCATTGCCAACCCGAACTGCTCGACCATACAGATGGTACTCGCCCTGGCCCCGCTGCACAAACGCTACGGCATCCGCCGGGTAGTGGTCACCACGTTCCAGTCGGTCACCGGTACCGGAAAGGCGGCCGTAGACCAGATGTTCGGTGAACGCGAAGGCAAGCAGGTGGATAAAGTATATCCTTACCAGATAGACCTCAATATTCTGCCGCACATCGATTCGTTCCTGGACAGCGGTTATACCAAGGAAGAGATGAAGATGGTCAACGAGACTTGCAAGATTCTGCGGGACGATTCCATCCGCACGACTGCTACGACCGTACGCGTACCGACTATCGGCGGGCACTCCGAATCGGTGAACGTAGAATTCGCCCAGGATTTTACGATGGACGAAGTAAAAAAGATCCTCTCCGAAATGCCGGGGGTGGTGGTACAGGACGATCCGAAAAGCAATGTCTACCCGATGCCGCTCAACGCGCACGAAAGGGACGAAGTGTTCGTAGGACGTCTGCGCCGGGACGAATCGCAGCCCAATACCCTGAACATGTGGGTGGTGGCAGACAACCTGCGCAAAGGCGCGGCGACCAATGCCGTACAGATCGCGGAATACTTAGTGAAAAACAAGCTGGTGTAACATCCGGCCAATAGTCAAAGCCCCGCTATTCAGCGGGGCTTTTTTATCGTATAAGGTTTTGCGTTATTTCCAGTCTTTATAAGGATTTTTGGAGAGGGAAGCGTTGTAGTACCTTGCATCGCCTGTGACTTCTTTTCCCAGCCACGCCGGGTGCTCGAAGGCCTCGAGCTCGTCCTCCAGTTCGATTTCTGCTACGACAAGCCCTTCGTTGTCCCCGTGGAATACATCCACTTCGAACGTGTGTTTTCCGGCCGGTACATAATGCCGCGTTTTGTCAATGATCCCCGCCGTGCACAGGGCGAGCAGTTCTTGGGCATCCTGCGCCGGAATTTCATACTCCCATTCATGTCGGCTGGCGCCCGACGCGTTTCCGGCGCCTTTCAGGGTGAGGAAGCCTTTATCCCCTTTCAGCCGTACCCGGACGGTTTTCTCCGGATCGGTGCAAAGGTACCCTTGGGCGATGCGCTGTGACGTGCGGACAAACGGACTGAAATCGCCGGCGACGAGAAATTTGCGTTCTATTTCGGTAGGCATTTTGTTCTTTACTTTATTTATTTAGAACCGGTGGTATGGCCGGATATTATCCTTTCGCCCAGCCCGGGCACGGGCCGCTCCCAAGGCTCGATCTCTCCGGGTACCACGGTGAACAGCGGATGGACTGCAGGTGTTCCCTCCCTCTTGAGCCGTTCCATCGCCGGGACATCCCGTACGGATAGTTTCCTGCGCAAATGTTCCCGTTCGTAAAGAAGCTGCCCCTCTGTGACCGCTATCCGGGGTATTTCCGGGCAATGGGTTATCTTGGAGGCGTCGAAGCAGTATCCCCGTTTTACCGCCTCGTCCAATATCCCACCGAGATAGGCTTCTATCGCAGCCAGCGGGTCGGGTGCACGGCGAAAGCGTTCGAGTTGGGGATGCTGTTTATAGCCCGATGTTTCACCCCGGAGCACGCTGCGGGCCAGAAGCCCCTCCCGCCAGCAAGCGGTAAGGCCTTTGGCGTCGAGATAACGCGGATGGAGCGACCATAATCGCATCAGCAGTAGCCGTCTATCTCCACCACACCCTCTTCGGGCCACACGCTATGGGGCTTCAGCCGAGCGATGATTTTCGGATCGGAAAGCTCGCGGGCCGATACCCGGCCGATGCGGCGCGTATGTTTATCCGGCGCGGCGGCCATTTTTTCAGCCAGTGAAAGGGCGTACGGATGGATGAAAGTAGATCGTTTGCCGATCTGCCGAAGGGCCCAGTCGATCGCTTTGCCCACCATCGGACGCGGGTCGCCGCTGTAATGCTCGATGATGGCCAGAAGTGCCTGGAACGCTTCGTCCGGCATATCCTTACACCGTACCGCCATCCGGGCGATCAGCGAAAAGCCGGCCCGACGGACGAATTCCCGGTCGTCCTTTACCCAGTGGAGCGCTTTGCGGAAGGCCAGCGGATGAACTGCGATTTCCCCGCAGAAAATATCGCACGTGTCCCACGAATCCAACGTGGCGGCCATATCGTCCATTTGTTCTTCGGAAAGTTCCTCGCCCCGCATCACGACAAAGGCCAATATGTGGGCCTCGTGGTATTTCTCCCGCATCAGCTCCAGGGCCAGCGGCGTGCTTTTTCCAATCTTTTTCGCCAGGGCGCGGACATCCTTCACGCTGACGCCCAGGGCATTTTTCGTGTTGATTCCGAAATGCGCCATTCCGGCGGCGTTTACCGGGTTTTTCAGGCTTTCGAGGGATTTTACTGCATCCCGGGCCGTTTCTTTTACGTCGGCGATCTCTTTCTTTCGGGTACTCATAGTCTTTCGGCGGTATATTTTTTGGCTTCTTGTTCCGTGATGCCCCGGCGGCGGGCATAGTCCCGTACCTGATCTTCCCCGATGCGTCCCACATCGAAATAGTGAGCCTCGGGCCGGGCAAAGATAAGGCCCGATACGCTGGCTTCAGGTTTCATCATATAATTTTCGGTCAGGCGGATACCGGTTGTCTTCTCGGTGCCGAGCAGGTCGAAGATGATGCGTTTTCCGGTATGGTCGGGCAGGGTGGGATAACCGCAGGCCGGGCGGATACCTCCGTCCCCGAATTTCCACAGTTGCGTCCGCATACGTTCGAATATTTCTTCCGAGAAAGCCTCCGCCAGCCGGTTGGCCAATATTTTGGCCGTAATGGAGCCATAATCGTCCAACCCCCGGATATAGTCGTCCAACCCTATGCCTGCGGTAGCGGCGAACGCACCGATGAAATCCCCGTCGGGGGAAAGGAAGTCGGACAGGCATTTGAAAGAGGTGGTCTGGTTGCGCAGATGGGGGTACACGGTGCCGTCTTCCAGCACGATATCGTCTCCCTGTGCCTTTGCGGAAAATATCCCAGCTACCGCATTGGCTTTCAGTGCTTTTTTGGCGATTATATCATCCAGTACCGCATTCGCCTCCTCGTGGATCCGGCGGGCTTCTTCGCCTTTTTCCAGATCGGAAAGAAGGGCGGGATATTGTCCCCGCATGCCCCATTCGTAGAAATAATAGGTCCAATCGATCCGTTGGCGGAGTACCTCCAGAGGGAAGTCGATGAATTCGAACCGTCCTGTCTGGGCCGGATGAACTGCCTTGGAAAGGTTATAGGACGGCGCTTTGGCGCGGGCCTGCTCGATAGGGACGAGCGGTTTTTTCTCTTCGGATTGCTTTTCATAAGCAGCCCTTATTTCGGCTTGCTGCGCTTTGATATCCGTCCCGGCCAGCAGATCGGCCGCCAGGCGCACCGTGTGCGAAGCGTCCTTGGCCCGGGCGACCGTACCGCCGTACAGCGGGGCGATCTTTACGGCCGTATGGAGTTCCGAGGTGGTGGCCCCCCCGACGATGACGGGCACGTGTACGCCGGCCTCTTCCAACGCGCGTACCGTAGCGGCCATTTCTTCCAGCGAAGGGGTGATAAGGCCTGAAAGTCCTACCAGATCGGCTTTGGTCTTGCGGGTCTGGCAGACGATCTCTTCCGGGGAAACCATCACACCCAGATCGGTTACCTGGTATCCGTTGCAGGCCATCACGACTGAAACGATGTTCTTCCCGATATCGTGTACGTCGCCCTTGACAGTGGCGATAAGCAGTTTCTTGTTTTCCGACGTGTCTTTTTTCTCCATGAAAGGCGTGATGGCATCGACGGCGCGTTTCATCACCCGGGCGCTTTTGACCACCTGGGGGAGGAACATTTTGCCCTGGCCGAACAGTTCACCTACTTTTTCCATGCCTTTCATCAGCACCTCGTCGATGACTTTTACCGGGGCGCCTTTTATTCGGAGCGCTTCCAGCGCATCGGTATCGGCCCCTTCGGGCAGCCCCTTAACGATCTTGTATTGCAGGCGATCGCACACATCGGGGTAGAGGGACTCCGGAGTGGCGGTTTCCGCCGCTTTCCGCGTCCCCGGTTCGCCCGGCTGCATGTGCTGGGCATATTCTATCAGCCGCTCGGCCGCGTCTTCCCGCCGGGCAAGGATCACATCCTCTACCAAAGAGAGGAGCTCGGGCTCTATTTCGCTGTACACCTGGAGCATTCCCGCATTGACGATGCCCATATCCATGCCGGCAGCGATGGCGTGGTACAGGAATACCGAATGCATCGCCTCCCGGACGGTATTGTTGCCCCGGAAGGAGAAGGAAAGGTTGCTCACACCTCCGCTGACCTTTATCAGCGGGAATTCCTGTTTGATGTCCCGGCAAGCGCGGATAAAGTCGGCCGCATACCGGTCGTGTTCTTTCATGCCGGTGGCTACGGCCAGTACATTGAGGTCGAAAACGATGTCCTGGGGAGGGAAACCGTCTTCGGTGGCCAGGCGGTACATGCGCCGCGCCACCTCCATTTTACGTTCGTAGGTGTCGGCCTGTCCTTTTTCGTCGAAAAGCATCATCACGGCGGCACAGCCCATGGCGTGTATCGTCCGGGATTTTTCCAGAAAAGCCGCTTCGCCTTCTTTGAGCGAAATGGAATTGACGATATGCTTGCCCTGTACGGACTTCATGCCGTCCATGAGTACCTCCCACGAAGAGGAGTCTATCATCAGCGGCAGGCGCGCGATATCCGGCTCCGAAGCCAGCAGCCGCAGGAAATGCGTCATCGCCTCGCGGGCTTCGATCATCGGGGCGTCCATGCACACGTCGATCACCTGGGCACCGTCCTCCACCTGATGGCGGACGATCTCGACGGCTTCGTCCCATTTTTCCTCCCGGACCAGGCGGGCGAATTTGGCGCTTCCCGCTACGTTGGCCCGTTCGCCCACGTTGACGAAATTGGCCGAAGGTTCTATCGTGAGGGGTTCCAGCCCGGCCAGCACCGTTTTGTGGGATTCTTCGGGAATGGCGCGGGGCGGATATTTGGCCGCTATTTGAACGAGATATTTTATGTATTCCGGCGTCGTGCCGCAGCATCCCCCGATGATGTTTACCAGCCCTTGCTGCAGGTATTTTTCGACCGAAGCGGCCATCTGGGACATCGTTTGGGCATATCCGCCGAAGCCGTCCGGAAGGCCGGCGTTGGGATGGCAGGAAACGGGCAGGGCGGCGATACGGGAGAGTTCCCCGATAAAGGGAAGCATCTGGTCGGCCCCCAGGGCGCAGTTCAGGCCTATCGAAAAGATCCCCGTCCGGGCGAACGAAGCGTAGAAAGCCTCGATGGTCTGCCCGGAGAGCAGGCGCCCGCTGGCATCGGTAATAGTTCCCGACAGCATCACGGGCAACTCGCAGACGCTTTTGGCAGCGCGAACGGCCGCTTTGGCGTTCAGGCTGTCGAATACCGTTTCTATTAAAATCAGGTCGGCGCCGTTGTCGGCCAACGTCCGTATTTGGCTGCTATACGTATCGAAAAGTTCGTCGAAAGTCACATTGCGCGCTGCCGGATCGGCCACATCGGGAGAGATGGACGCTGTACGCCCGGTAGGGCCTACGACTCCTGCTACGAAGCGCGGTTTTCCATCCGCAGCGAATTCGTCCGCCACACGGCGGGCGATGCGGGCCGCTTCGGCATTTATTTGGGGTACTAAATCCGACACCCCGTATTCGGCCAACGATATAGCGTTGGCATTAAACGTATTGGTGGATATTATGTCCGCTCCGGATTCCAGATATTGTCGGTGTACTTCGGCGACGGCTTCGGGACGGGTGAGGCACAAAATATCGTTCAGTCCCCGAAGGGAGCCGTATTTTTCCAGGGTAAAATCGTCTTCCTGCAACCCGAGGGTCTGAATAAGGGTGCCGGTAGCCCCGTCCAGCACCAGGATGCGCTCCCGTATCTCTTTTCTTATATCCTTTCGTTCCATTTGTCTGAAAAGCACTATATTCTACAAAGGTACGCTTTTTGCGGCCCAGCGGCAAAAAATAACAACAAAAACGCCGCCTGTGATGTCTTATCGGCAAAAAAATCCCATCTTTGCAGACAGAAAACGAAAGGAAGACATGAAGATCACGGAAAAATTCCAACAGGGACGCACCCTGTTTGCCTTCGAACTGCTCCCACCCCTGAAAGGGGAGACTATCGCGTCCATTTACCGGACGATAGACGTGCTGCGAGAGTATGCCCCGTCTTATATAAACGTTACCTATCACCGCGAAGAAGTCAAATTCATCGAGCGGGAGGGGGGCTTGCTGGAACGTAAGGTCGTCCGCAAGCGTCCCGGAACAATCGGCATATCGGCTGCCATTACCGCCCGGTACGGGATTGATGCCGTACCTCACCTGATATGCGGGGGGTTCTCCGCCGACGAAACGGAAGACGCGCTGATCGAGATGAATTTTCTGGGGATAGACAATGTGCTGGCCTTGCGAGGGGACAACATAAAGGGCGAACACACGTTCCGCCCGCATGGGAACGGTCATACGCATGCCTGCGAGCTTGTCCGCCAGATCGCGGGGATGAACGGGGGAAAATACCTTTCCGGGGAAGTGGAACACCCGGCACCGACCGATTTCTGCATCGGGGTGGCGGGATATCCGGAAAAACACGCTGAAGCGCCCAACGTCCAGTCCGATATCGACCATTTGAAAGAGAAAGTGGAGGCCGGTGCCGGTTATATCGTCACCCAAATGTTCTTCGATAACAGCAAATACTTCGCATTTGTAGAAAAATGCAGGCAGGCAGGTATCGATGTGCCCATCGTAGCCGGACTGAAACCTTTTTCCACCAAGGCCCAACTATCCATGCTGCCCCAGATATTCGGGGTGAATATTCCGGAAGAACTATCCCGGGCAGTAGAAAGCGCGCCGGACAACGAAGCGGTGCGCCAAGTGGGTATCGAGTGGTCCGAAGCCCAATGCCGGGAACTGATCAAGGCTGGTGTACCTGCCATTCATTTCTATACGATGGGCCGTCCGGACAACGTAGCCGCCATTGCGAAAAGCGTTTTTTAAAGGTGGAATATTAGAAAATATAGAATTGTTGCCAGTAGTATGACTGGTAAAAATCAAGATATAGCTTATCTCATTTTCCGCCAAGGCGCTGAATAAGGCCCGTGTTCGGCTGATACCCAACAGGAAACAGAAAATAGCGGCGCTCATACCTGTCAAAATGAGGATCCTAATCCCGGAATCGCAAACTTGTCCAAGGCAGACCGCATCGGGGCCGGTACCGGCCCATGAATTCATCACCACAATTACGGCAGGAATGCATTTTCATTTTGAAAAGGGAGTTATTATTGTTTAAACGGCAAAATCAAGCAAAATCCGGGTGAAATTTTAGGAATCCGGCTACTTTAGCCTATGCTAAAAATCATTACTTTAGCACCGCTAAGTAATCCTAACAAAAACACATAAATCGCATGCAAGAACCTTATCAAAATCCGGCAGACCAGGCGTATTTCCAGTCGGCCCCCAACGAAAAAGTGATGACCGTCGGCCAGTGGCTGGGCACGATGTTGCTGATGCTCATCCCGATCGCCAATTTGGTGCTGCTCATCGTATGGGCGGTGAGCGATACGGAAAACCGGAACCGTTCCAACTGGGCCAAGGCGTATCTGATCATGATAGGCATAGTGATCTGTCTGTACATCCTGATCCTTATATTAGCGCTTGGAGTTTTCGCCACGGCGGATGTCTGGTAATTTTCTGAAAGATCCTTTTAAAGCGCACAGACATTCTCTGTGCGCTTTTTTGACGATAAAACAGAGGCTCAGCCAAGGGTAAAACGGCTCTGAAGATCGACGTTAATTAAGAAAATGTGAAAATTCGGTGTTTTACCAGATTTTTTATTTGTTTTATCCCGGACTGATTGCCGGGGACGGCAAAAATCACTACCTTTGAAAATCAAAACAAAAGGGATATAGATCGTCTATGAGCGCATCCGCGGCAAATCAGGCTCCGGACACCTCGTCGCAGTTCGACGCGGTGATAGAGCGATGTCACAGCCTTTTTTCCAAAAAACTGGCCGACTACGGTCCGGCATGGCGCATCCTGCGCTTGCCGTCATTGACCGACCAGATATTTATTAAAGCACAGCGCATACGTTCCCTGCAGCAATCCGGCATCCGGATGGTGGACGAGGGGGAAGTTGATGGTTTTGTAGCAATCGTCAATTACTGCATCATCGCCCTGATCCAGATAGAGAAGGGTGTGGCCGAACGGCCGGATATGTCCCATGCAGAGGTGGATGCCCTTTACCTTAAGTTTGCCGCCGAGGCCAAAACTTTAATGGAGCGCAAGAACCACGACTATGGTGAAGCCTGGCGTTCGATGCGCATCGCGTCGCTGTGCGATATTATCCTGCAAAAGATCCTGCGCGTAAAACAAATAGAAGACAACGGCGGCCTGACAAAAGTGTCTGAAGGTATCGATGCCAATTATTACGACATGCTCAATTATTCGGTATTTGCGCTTATAAAACTAATGGAAAACGATGAGTGGCAATAATAAGGACGCAGGCATGATCCGCGGTCGGAAAAAGACCGCCACAACAGTTATCCGGATCGTGCTGGGGCTGTTGTTCGTGTTTTCGGGTCTTATAAAGCTCAACGACCCACTCGGGCTCGTTTTTAAAATAGAAGAATATTTCTCAGCCGGTATTTTCGACATATCTGTTCGCCCTTCTTTTGTGGTGGATATGGCCGGCATGCTGATAACCCTCGAAATCATCCTGGGGGCTATCCTGCTAATGGGACGTTTCAAAACATTCGCCCTTTGGACGCTTTTGGCACTCAATGCCGGTTTTACGTTCCTCACGTTCTATTCGGCTGTCACCGGCAACGTATCGGATTGCGGTTGCTTCGGTGAGGCGATCAAACTGCCCCCTTGGGTTTCTTTCGCGAAAAACATCTTGATACTGGCGGCCGTGATCGTGCTGATCATGTGGCAGCGTTTTATCAAACCGAGCGTGGGCTTCCGTAAGTCGATGAGCGTGATCGCATTGATATTCGCTTTCTCGCTGGCGGTCATTTATTATGTGCTCCGCTATGAACCTATTGTTGATTTCCGCCCTTACAAGGTAGGCGTAGATATCAAAAAATCCATGGAATTGCCCACGGGCGATAATGCACCGGTCTTCGAACATGTCTGGACTTACCTGGTAGATGGGAAGAAAAAGAAATTCACGGACGACGAGGAACCCTGGAATATACCGGATGCCCAGTTCGTATCGCGCGATACCCGGCTGGTAAGCGGAAAACTGCCGGAGATCACCGGATTTTCGGTCATGGCGCCCGACGGGCAGGACATTACCGATTCCCTGCTGGCGATGGACCATGTGTTGCTGATTACTTGCTTCAATATGGCCGAATCCAAAGCCGAAAAGTGGAAGGCGGTCAACGCTTATGTGGCCCTGAAAGGTATTCCAGCCTATTTGCTGTCCAATACCGACAATAATATCTATATCGAGGAATTCGGCATCGAAATACCGGTATGTTTTACCGATCCGGTTACACTTAAGACGATCATGCGGGCCAACCCCGGTGTGGTAGAACTCAAAAATGGGGTCATTGTTTCCAAGCGGAGTTGTTACGAACTCCATGATTGATGTAAAGACGACAAATGTTCAGACTCGCACTTAAGAAAATACTGCAGGCCCTGGCGACGCTTTGGGGACTGGCAACCATCGTTTTCATCCTTTTTCAGGCCATTCCCTCCGATCCGGCGCGGATGATGCTGGACCAGCGGGAAGACGAAGCGCAACTCCAGGCGATCCGGGCGAAATACGGGTTCGATAAACCGCTCCCTCTCCAGTACCTGTATTATATAAACGACCTTTCGCCGATATCCATCAACAGCAATACTCCCGGCAATTATACCTATCCGGGCGATAAATATTCCTATGTAAAACTGCTTCCGCTGGGCAAATACAGCCTTATCCTGAAATTCCCTTACCTGCGCCAGTCTTATCAAAGAGACGGACTGAACGTGAGCAGCGTGATCGGGCAGACCCTTCCCAATACAGTCGTGTTGGCCATCGTGGCGATGGCTTTGGCTATGTTGCTGGGCATCTTCATGGGTATTTTGGCGGCTCTGTGGCGCGATTCGTGGTTCGACCGGGCCGTATCGGTATTCGGAAGTATCGGGATGAGCCTTCCGTCGTTCTTTGCGGCCATTATCGTAGCGTGGATATTCGGATTCCTGCTGCACGATTATACAGGGCTGTCGATGACGGGGAACCTTTATTCGATCGATAATTTAGGCCGGGGGGAATACCTTACCCTGGCGGCGATCATCCTGCCGGCGCTCACTTTGGGGATGCGCCCGCTGGCGGTAGTGATACAGCTGATGCGCGGTTCGCTGCTGGACGTAATGAGCCAGGACTATATACGTACCGCCCGTGCCAAGGGTTTGAGCACCTATGCCGTGATTCTGAAACACGCCCTGAAAAACGCCCTGAACCCGGTGATAACCGCCGCTTCGGGTTGGTTTGCCGGTATGCTGGCCGGTGCGGTGTTCATCGAATATATTTTTGCCTGGAACGGTCTGGGCAAGGCGATCGTGGATGCCCTGAATTCGATGGACCTGCCGGTAGTGATGGGTTCGGTGCTGGTGATCGCCAGCATATTCATCGTGATAAATATATTCGTAGATATCATTTATTCGTGGCTCGATCCGCGCATCCGCGCCTGACGGGCCGAATCACATAGAAAAATAACCATAAAACGATAGAAAAATGAGAAGAAAAATTGTAGCAGGAAACTGGAAGATGAACAAGAATCTCCAGGAGAGCATCGAACTGGCCAAGGAAATAAAAGCCTCCATCGCCGACTGGCACATGTGCGGGGTCGAAGTGGTGGTAGCCCCGGTGTTCACCAACATATATCCTGTCGCACAGGAACTCAAAGGTACGGTAGTGGCCGTAGCCGCCCAGAATATCTATCCGAAGCCCAGCGGCGCCTACACGGGTGAAGTATCGGCTCCTATCGCCAAATCGGCCGGCGCCTCCAAAGTGATCCTCGGCCATTCCGAACGCCGCCAGTATTTCGGCGAGACCGACGAATTCCTGGCTGAAAAAGTAGATGCCGCCTTGGCAGAAAATATGGAAGTGATCTTCTGTATCGGCGAAGTGCTGGCCCAGCGCGAAGCCGGAGAGCATTTCAAGGTGGTGGAAGAGCAGATCCAAAAAGCTTTGTTCCACCTTCCGGAATTGGCCTGGAACAACATCGTCCTGGCATACGAGCCCGTATGGGCCATCGGAACGGGCCTTACCGCCACTCCGGAACAGGCCGAGGAAATGCACGCCCATATCCGCAAGGTAGTGGAAAACAAATACGGCAAACAGGTAGCCGAGGATGTATCCATCCTGTACGGCGGTTCCTGCAACGCCAAAAACGCAGCCTCTCTGTTCGCCCAGCCCGACGTGGACGGCGGCCTGATAGGCGGCGCTTCCCTGAAAGCGGACGAATTCAAGGTGATCATCGCTGCCCGCGGCTGATCCCGCTTGATATTACCCACTAAAAAGGCCCTGAAAATTCAGGGCCTTTTTTATTGTGCGAAGTTCTTTTCTTTCCGTTATTCCCGGACGGTCATTTCGTCCACCAGATAACCGGCGCCGCCCAGTTTGTCCATCAGGAACAGCACATAGCGGATATCTACCATGATATTCCGGCAGATGGAAGCATCGTAGCTCAAATCGCTCATCGTGCCTTCCCACAGGCGGTCGAAATTCAGACCGATCAATTCCCCATTGGCATTGAGCACCGGCGAACCGGAATTCCCGCCCGAGGTATGGTTGGTCGCAATGAAACATACCGGCAGACGCCCGTCCTGGCCGTAACGGCCGTAATCCTTGTTTTTGTACAATTCTATCAGTTTTTCCGGTACGTCGAATTCCCGGTCGCCCGGAACGTATTTCTCCATCACACCCTCGAGGAACGTCTGCGGCAGATAGGCCAGCCCGTCGCGCGCCTGCATGCCTTTCACCTGCCCATAGGAGGCACGGAGGGTCATATTGGCATCGGGGAAGAAAGCCTTGTCCGGGAAGACCTCCATCTGGGCTTTCATATAGTCCTTCATCAGGTAGGCGATTTTGGTGTTCAATTCCCCATAGCGGGGAGCCACCTCTTTATTATACTCTTCGATAATGGAGCGGAAGAAACGATAAGCGTCGTCCCCGTTCAGGTAGTCGGACAGTTTTCCGGCATCCTTCATCTCGAACACCCGGTCCAGCCCCTGGGCCGAAAAGAGCGGGGAAGCGTATAGTTTTTTACCCAATGCCTCGAAATCGCCTTCATAGTGCTGCATCTGTTCTTTTACGGCTGCAGGAAGGAATTGTTCGGGCATCGCACCGCAATAGAAAAGAGTAAGCAGGGGGAATGTTTTCCGGTCGATGGCGACAGTGCGGGGATCGGCAAATGTCAGCGCCCGTTTTTTCAGACTATCCGTCCGTTCGGGGGTAGCTTTGCCCTGCCGTACGAAGGTCAGATAACGCGAAAGGGTACCCATTAATGCGCAGGCATCGTTCAGGTAATTGTATTCCGAGGTGGCATCGTACGCCACACCATAGGGCAACAACTCTTCGTAAGCTTTATAAAGGTCGGGCAAAAGGTGCCCGTAAACTTTCCCCAGTTCCGGGTATTTAGCCAGTGAATCCCGGAATGCAGCTTCGTAAACATCTTTTTTTTCGGTGGCGCGGGTGCGGTTGAGTCCCTGCGACTCGCCTTGCCATTTCTTCCAGGCGTTGGCTGCCGAAACGTAGCGGTTGGCCAGCAGGAGTTTGATCGTATCGTTGGCGGCCATCTCCTGGTTCCATGATTTCAGGGCAATGTCGCGCAGGCCTACCTTTACCGGATTGCGGTGGTTGGCCGTTTGTTCCAGGGCGATACCCGGAAGGTATTCGTCGGTGCGGCCGGGGAAGCCGAATACGAGGGTAAAATCGTCCTCGGAAATGCCGCCGAGCGAAACAGGCAGGAAATAATCCGGACGGTAGGGGACGTTATCCGCCGAAGGATCTGCCGGCCGGTTGTCCTTGTCGGCATAGATGCGGAATACCGAAAAATCACCGGTATGGCGGGGCCATACCCAGTTGTCCGTCTCGGAGCCGAATTTTCCGATCGAGGCAGGCGGGCAGCCTACTAACCGCACGTCGTTGAACGTCTCGCGGACGAAAAGGAAGTAGCGGTTGTCCTTGAAAAAAGGCTTGAGTTCTACGTTCTGCCATTTTTCGATCTTGGCGTCCTTTTTGACCTTTTCGATATTCTCCTTTATTTTCTTTTGTTTTTCGGCCGGGGTCATCGATTCTTTCACCCCTTTGAGCACCTGGTCCGTTACTTCCTCGATCCGCTTGACGAATGTAACCGAGAGCGACGGGTTTATCAGTTCTTCCGATTTGTCTTTAGCAAAAAAGCCGTTCTCCAGGATATTGTTGTCCAAGGTAGAGTGGGAGGCGATGACCGAATACCCGCAGTGGTGGTTGGTCAGCAGCAGCCCCTGGGGAGAAACCACTTCGCCGGTACAGCCCCCGCCGAAAAGCACGACGGCGTCCTTGATGCTGCTCCGGTTGAGGCTGTAAATATCCTCGGCCGATATTTTCATCCCGAGGGACTGCATCTGCGATTCGTTGAGCTTTTTAAGGAACAGGGGAATCCACATGCCTTCCGCCGCAAAGGCGGCCGGCGCGAAAAAGAGGGCAACTAAGGCCGAAAGAACGATCTTGCGTAGCATATATTGGCTTGTTTATAAGAGTTAAAAAGCAAAGATAATTTTTTTTGGGCGTCCGTTTTGAAAAAATCGCGGTAAAATACGTAATTTCGCAACCTATCAATAATCATTCGAACGAAAATGGCTGAGGACAAGGAAAAAACAGCTCCGGAAGCGGAAGGCGCCAGCGCCCCCCTGAATTTTCTGGAGAACATCATAGAGGAGGATGTGGCAAACGGCAAGAACGGTTCGCATGTGCGCACCCGTTTTCCGCCGGAACCCAACGGATACCTGCATATCGGCCATGCGAAAAGCATCTGCCTGAACTTCGGGCTGGGTAAAAAATTCGCTTCGCCGGTAAACCTGCGTTTCGACGATACCAATCCCGCCAAAGAAGAGCAGGAATACGTCGATTCCATCAAACGCGACGTCGAGTGGCTCGGCTTCCATTGGGATGGAGCGGTGCGCTATACTTCCGATTATTTCGACCAGCTCTACCTGTGGGCGGTGGAAATGATCAAGAAAGGCAAAGCCTATGTCGATAAACAGACCAGCGAGCAGATAGCCGCCCAGAAAGGCGAGCCGACCGAACCCGGGCAGGAAAGCCCCTACCGCAATACGCCGGTGGAGGAAAATCTCGTGGAATTCGAGAAGATGCGCCGCGGCGAGTATGCCGACGGAGAGGCGGTACTTCGTGCCAAGATAGATATGGCCTCGCCCAATATGCATATGCGCGACCCGATCATGTACCGGATCATCCATAAGTCCCACGACCGTACCGGAGACAAATGGTGTATCTACCCGATGTACGACTATGCTCACGGTCAGTCCGACTATATAGAAGGGATCACCCATTCCATCTGTACGCTGGAATTTGAAGTGCACCGCCCATTGTACGAGTGGCTGCTCGATCAGGTATATACTCCGGGCGATATCCGCCCCCGCCAGTATGAGTTCGCCCGCCTGAACCTATCTTATACGGTGATGAGCAAGCGCAAATTGCTCGAGCTGGTAAAAGGAGGCTATGTCAACGGCTGGGACGACCCGCGCATGCCGACCGTATCGGCCCTGCGGCGCAGGGGATACACGCCGGAATCCATCCGTAAGTTCTGCGAGACGATAGGCGTAGCCCGCCGCGAGAACGTGATCGACGTCGCGTTGCTGGAATTCTCGATCCGGGAACACCTGAACCGCGTGGCCCCACGTATCATGGCCGTGCTCGACCCGGTCAAGGTAGTGATAGACAACTATCCGGAAGGAAAGAGCGAAATGCTTCGCACGGAAAATAACCCGGAAGACCAAGAGGCCGGATCCCGGGAAGTGCCTTTCTCGCGCGAACTGTATATCGAGCGCGAAGATTTCAAGGAAGAAGCGCCCAACAAGTTCTTCCGCCTGAAACTCGGCGGGGAAGTGCGCCTGAAGAGCGCCTATATCATCAAGGCGGAAAGCGTGGTGAAAGATGCCGCCGGAAACATCACCGAAATACACTGCACCTACGATCCGGAGAGCCTGTCGGGTTCCGGTTCCGAATCCTCGATGCGCAAGGTGAAAGGCACCCTGCATTGGGTATCGGTTCCTACGGCAGTCGAAGCCGAAGTGCGCCTGTACGACCGGCTGTTCAACGACGAAATGCCGGACGGGCACAAAGACCGCGATTTCAAGGAGTTCCTCAACCCGGACTCCCTGAAAATACTCACCGGGTGCAAAATGGAACCTTCGGCGGCCCGTTTTAAAGTGGGCGACCGGATGCAGTTCCACCGCTTGGGCTATTTCTGCGTGGACTCCGATTCTGCGCCGGAACATTTGGTGTTCAACCGGACAGTAGGATTAAAAGACTCATGGGCCAAAGAGGTCAAAAAACAATCCTGACGATATATAATATCTGATAGAGCCGTAAATAAACGGCAAATCCCCTTCGCATTTGTTTTGCGAGGGGGATTTTTAGTTGGGCCTATTTCCGGGAAAGGAAATAGGGTTGTTATTTAGGTTTTGAGGCCAATTGCCGGAAATTTTGCTTCATCATGGCCGGGACGATCGTACAGTGGAACGGTTTGATCACGAAAAAATAGCATCGTCCCAACCGATTGTTGAGTTTGACGGCGGTAGTGACCGTTATCCTTTTTTCACCGGGGCCGTTTTGTTCCAAGAACAAGGATACCCTTACGTCCAAGTGCTTGTCGTCCTCTCCCAGGAGCATTTCCCGGTCCGTGCGGCCGAACACCTTGAATATCCCGGATTGGGAACCAATCTCCCACTTATTTTCACCGTCGTCTTTCTTTTCGATCATGGCCGGCGTTTTAAGCCCGAACACCGATACGATCCGGTTTCGCAGGGTAAACAACCGGGCGACCCATTTCGGCCCCGGCTTTTTGAAGGCTTCCGCTACGTCGAGGATATCGATTTTGTCTTCCGGATCGGCGATCACATAGTCAAAACTGTCTACATAATCGTAGACCGTATCGTCCGAGTGGAGCAGCGACCCTTCTTTAATCTTCGTTTTCATAGTTTCTTTATTGTTTTCCACGGTTTAAATACGGAAATAACGACTACTCCCAACAGGAGCGCCAACTGGATGGAACCCCAAAGGATAGTCTGCGATACGTTATGGAAAAATACGGTATTGTCCGGGGTATAATCGGGAATATCCTGTACGGCATAGACGTTTCCGTCCACCCAAGGGCCCATCAGGAACGTTCCCAACAGGATCATCGCTACGGTAAGCACCCATTTCACAGTGAGCCACCGGTGCTTGAAAAATCCCCAGAGGGTCCAGATGCCATAGATAAGGCCTGTAAAGAGGCACCCCATCGCCCCGGGAATGATCAGCCAGTCGTCCACCAACATCAGGGACAGCGAACGCATGTACATCTCGTAGCTTTCCAGTGGGGCGGTGGTCAGCAGCAGTAAATTCATGGACAAAGCCCCGCCGATCCACATAAAGGCGAATAACAAATGAATCGTTTTCAGGATTTTGATCCCGTTTCCTTTTAGTTTTTTCATGGTTGTAGGGTCTTTGGACAAATATAGTGAAAGGTGAGCGGCATCCGGCGAATTTATTCGGTAGGATGTCCGAACCGTATCCTGTATTCTTCAAATATAGTGAAAGCCGATATGCGGCCATCCTATATCATCCAAAAGTATAAAATAAAAAACGGCAATGAAAACATTGCCGTATAGAGTATTCCGGAAAAACCGTATCAAAGGATACTGTGCCGTATCATAAAGCGGAACAGGTTCGAGAAAGCATCCGGGCCGGGGCGGTAGCTGCGCTGGCGGCGGTATTCGAATATCACATCGATCTTTTTGACGGGGGAGACGGTAAATCCGGCGCCCAGGTCCAACCCGTTGCGGAAATAATTGGCCTGCGAGGCCGTCAGGAAATTATATGTCTCCGCAAAGACCGACAGGGAAAGCTTTTTGTCCGTCCAGAACGGCAGGTCGTACGTCAGCCTCGGAGACCAACGCAGGCGCAGGCCGAACGTATGGTCGGGGTCGAGGGAAGTTTTGGCGAATATCTCTTCCATTCGGACATTGAGACCGAGGTAAAAGCCGGCCAAAGACGGCGTACGGGTCGCCAGATTCTGGTAGATGGACCATTCGTGTTTATTGACGGTAAAATCGTTCCACGAAACGAAATAGGCCAGCGATCCGGCCACCGACAGGTATTTATTGACCCCATAGGTGGCGGTAGGACGGAAATAAGCGACATGGGAGCCGCTGAAATCCACACTCCGGTAGCTTATTTCCGGGGTCAGGCGCCAACGGCCCACTTGGAAATCCGGGTAGTATTCTATCCAAAGGGCTTCTTTGGACTGGGCGAAAGAGGTGATGCCCGCAAAAGCGAACAGAGCGGACATAATAAGTCTTTTGATAGTCATAATAACAACTGGATTGGATTGGTTACTTAATGTTTGAACATGTACGGGAATACCTTGGCTACGTCGTCCAGGTAAAGCATCCGGCAATTGGAATAAATGAATCCCCAGCCGTATCCCGTAAATTGCACGATGGAAGCAGCCACCGACAGGGCGCCCACCTTAAAACTTTTATTCAGATACCAAGCGGAAAAGAAAATCACTACCAGGTACAGCAACAGAGGGGCAAGCAATACCGGGGCGAATATACCCGCCAGGATAGACACGATCATAAATATGAGGAAAAAGGACGGGAACATATAGGTGAGGCGCGCCGTACCCGGGAACATCCGGTTGAGGATAGGGCGGGCCATCCCGAAGGCCATCGTCTGGTGGAAAAACTGTTTCAGGGTATCCCTACGCTTATGGTATACGAAAAATTCAGGGTACCAAGCCGTTTTCAGGTCGTTGCTCCACAGGCGCTGGGTGTATTCGATATCCTCTCCGACCCGCTGGCGGGCAAATCCCCCGGCCCGTTTGAAGGCTGCGGCGGAGACTACCATATTGTAGCTGCGCAGCTGGTGCTTTCCGCTGACATTGGTCTTGGAGCTGCCCCGCAGGCCTCCAGTGGTAAAGAACGACGTCATGGCATAATTGATCGCTTTCTGTACGTCCGTAAAGGATTCGTGGGCGCAGTCCGGGCCGGCGAAAGCGTCCGGGACATACGTCCGGGAAAGGATTTTCCCGAGTGTCTTGAAATAATCGGCGGGGAGCAGGACGTCCGAATCGAGGATCACGAAATATTCTCCTTTGGCACGCTCCATCGCGTAATTCCGGGAATCGCCGGGGCCTGAATTCTCCTTGGCGAAGTATTTCACCGGAAGGGTTTCTGCCCATTTGCGGCATACGTCTTCGGAAGTGACAGCCGATCCGTCCTCTATGATGAGTATCTCGTAGGGCAGATCGTGCTCCGTCTGGGCGGCAATGCTCCCTAACAGCGCATCCGTCTCATCGGGACGGTTGTAAACGGGAACTATAACAGATATTTTTTTCGGGTCGTCCATGTATCAATTCTGTTTTCGTAAGGCCTCGAGCACGCGCTCCGCACCGGGCACCTTTCCCGTGATACGGAACATCCCTCCCTGTATTTCGAAAGGGTAGTCTACATTATCGGTGTAGAGGGCGCCCGTACCCAGGCCCTGCGGAATAGCAGGTTTGCAAAGATAAGAAAAACGAGCTATAGCATCCAATCCCACATTCGATTCGAGGGCGGATGTCAGCCAAAATCCTGCTACGGAGGCTTCGGCAAGGTCTATCCACTCCCGGCAGGATGCCATGCCTCCCACCAGCGAGGGTTTCAGGACAATATATTGGGGCTTTATTTCCTCCATCAGGCGGCGTTTTTCTTCCGGGATATTCACCCCGATCAGTTCCTCGTCCAACGCAATGGGCAGAGGAGTCTCCCGGCACAAACGGGCCATTTGTGCCCATTGTCCGGCCCGGATAGGCTGTTCTATGGAATGCAGGCGGAAATCCGACAGGCATTTTAACCGTTCCAAGGCATCGCCCGGGGAAAAAGCGCCGTTGGCATCCACCCGTATTTCGATGTCGTTCTCGTTGTATCGCTGCCGGATTCGATGCAGCAGGGTGAGTTCTTCCCCGAAATCGATAGCCCCTATCTTTATTTTGATACAGCGGTATCCCGCCTCAATCTTTTCTTCCAACCGGCGCGCCATACGCTCGAAATCCCCCATCCAGACCAGCCCGTTCACCGGGATGGCGGCCAAGCCGGCCGTAAAATCGGAAGCCAGGAATTCTTTCCCCTCTTCCCGGGCTAAAAGCGTCCCATGGGCACATTCCAAGCCGAAACGAATGGAAGGGTAGTCGGCCAGGGAAGCGAAATCGACCACTTCGCCCCGGTTTATGGCGCGGCACACTTCATCCAGTTTTCCTTCGTAGCCGGGTACATCGTCACACGACAGCCCCCGGAACATCGCACATTCCCCTAAGGCAGATACATCCCCCCGGGAAAGCAGCAGGAACCAAGTATCCTTTTCCCGTAGCACCCCACGCGAAGTGCCGGCGGGTTCCCTGAAATGCAATGTATACCGGAAATACCGGGCTTTCGTATTTTCCATATCCTTCGTACTAAATACAAATATAGTGAAAGCCGAATGCAGAATTAAAGCTTGCTTTGAATTATGCTGAGGCGCATCCTATATTCTACAAATGTATGAAAATTCTGTTAGGACGAACCGTTGTTTTTATGTTCTGAATGTCATTTAACGACTCCGGGCACATCCGTGTGTCGGATTATTTATTTACCTTTGCCCAGCCGTTCCCCATAGGGGAAAGACCCAAAAAATCAACCTGAAAACTGTCGGCAAAAGCATGGCAAAAAAAATCTTCAGCATCGTCCTCTGCATCCTGTGCGCAGGTGTGAAAGCAGAGAATATCGCTGCTTTGCAACCGGCGGACGAAGAGAAAAAGGATACCGTGGCCGTTTCCGACACGGCACAGAAAAAGACCCTGTGGCGTAAATTCATCGATTACTTCGCCGACGCCAACAAGGATAAACCGTACAAAAAATTCGATTTCAGTATTATTGGAGGACCGAACTACTCCGAGGATACCAAATTCGGTATCGGCCTGGTAGCCGCCGGACTGTACCGGATGGATCCGGCAGATTCGCTGCTGGCCCCGTCCGACGTATCTATTTACGGGAACATATCTACTTCCGGCTTTTACCTGATCGGTATCCGGGGGATCAATATCTGGCCGCAGGATAAATACCGACTGCTATACAATCTGAACTTTTACTCCTTCCCCGGTACGTTCTGGGGCATAGGGTATGATAACGGGAACAACGACGACAACGAGAGTAAATTTACCCGGGAGCAATACAGTGCAAATGTCAATTTCCTGATCCGTACCACGCGTAACCTGTACATCGGTCCGTTGGCCGGTTACACTTATGCGGAAGGAAAGAAATTCGACCGGATCGATCTGTTGGACGGCCAGGACAGGGTGACACAGAGTATCGGCCTCGGTTTTTCTATCGTATACGACTCCCGGGACGTGAACACCGCCCCGGCCAAAGGGTTTTACGTGAAAGGGGAACAGCGGTTTTACCCCGCTTTTCTGGGCAATAAATACGCTTTTTCCCGGACGGATATCATCTTCGACTATTACAAGAAAGTATGGAAAGGAGGCGTGTTGGGATTCGACTTCCATTCGCAGAACAATTACGGCCGGGTTCCCTGGACGATGATGGCCAGTCTGGGCGGGTCGTACCGGATGCGCGGCTATTACGACGGCCGCTACCGCGACAATAATATCGTCGAAGGGCAGGTAGAACTTCGCCAGCGGGTATGGCGGCGCAACAGCCTCGCTTTTTGGGCGGGAGCCGGGAACGTATTCAAGGATTTCGGGAGTTTTCAATGGTCGCAGACCCTGCCCAATTTCGGGGTGGGCTACCGCTGGGAATTCAAAAAACGCGTGAACATCCGTCTGGACCTCGGTTTCGGACGCAATGGCAGCGGATTTATTTTCAATATCAATGAAGCATTTTAAGAAGATCGATCTCTGGTTCAAAGGCCAGAAACATTTATACTGGTTTTTTGTGGCGATACTGATGGTTCCCAACGTGTTCCTTTTCTTTACGGAAGACATCGAATCGTGGGGCCGGATACCGTTCCTGTCGCTCCCGCTGGCCTTTTACATGGCACTGATGACGATATGCCGCCGCCCGGGCACCTCGGCGTGGGTATTGGTGTGGCTCTATGTGCTGGGCGCGTTCCAGCTCGTGCTCCTGTATCTGTTCGGACGGTCGATCATCGCCTCGGATATGTTCCTCAATTTGTTTACCACCAATCCCGGCGAAGTAGGGGAGCTGCTGGGCAAACTGATGCCGGCTATCCTGGGAGTTTGTGTGCTTTACATCCCGACCCTGATAATAGGCGTGCGTTCGATCCGGCTGAAAGAAAAACTGTCCCGGAAATTCCGCCTGTCCAAACTCACAATCGCAGGCATTATCGCTGTGGTTTCCGTTCCGCTTTGCCTGGTGGGGCGGGTGAAGATCATGGACGACGTATTTCCGGCCAATATATTCTACAATATGGGCTTTGCGGCTCACAGCTGGTCGAAAAGCGAAGATTATTTCAAATCTTCCCGAGACTTTAGTTTCGAGGCTCAGGCCGCCCATCCGGACTCCCTGCGCGAAGTGTACGTAATGGTGATCGGGGAAACGGCCCGCGCGGCCAATTTCGGTCTGTACGGATACCAGCGCAATACCACGCCCGAACTGGAAAAGATACCGGGCCTTATCGCTTTCCCGGATGCGCTCACCCAATCCAACACCACGCACAAAAGCGTACCGATGATTCTTTCGATGGCCTCGGCGGACGACTATTCCAAAGTATATACAACCAAAGGCATCCTGGCTGCATTCAAGGAAGCCGGTTTCCGGACGGTATTCATGTCCAACCAGCTGCCCAACCGTTCGTTCATCGATTATTTCGCCCATCAGGGGGACGAATACAAGAATTTCGTGTCGGGCAACAAAGCTGCATTCGATAAAGTGCTGGCCGACAGCCTGAAAACTATCATCGAAAAAGGCGGCCCTAAGCTCCTGGTAGTGATGCACACCCATGGTTCGCATTTCAACTACAACGAGCGCTATCCGGCATCCGGCTCGTATTACAAGCCGGACGATGTAAAAGTGGTAGCCGTGCGCGAGCGGGAAAAGCTGATCAATGCCTACGACAATTCCATCCGCTATACGGATGAATTTCTGGCGGACGTGATACATACCGTCGCTTCGTTCGATGTGCCGGCGGCCGTATTCTACTGCGCCGACCACGGCGAAGACCTGTTGGACGATTCGCGCCGGAGATTCCTGCACGCCTCCCCGATACCGACCTACTACCAGATACACATCCCGTACCTGTGGTGGTTCTCTCCCCAGTACGAACAGCAATGGCCCGCCGAAGTAGCCGCCGTACAAAACAACAAAAACCTGCCTGTAAGCACCAAGAACATATTTTACACGTTCCTTGATATTGCAGGCATCGACACTCCGTATGCCAATGATTCGCTGGCCCTTTCCAGCCCGCTTTTCGTGCCCAAAAAACGGCATTACCTGAACGACCACAACCTGCCCGAAGCCCTGGACAGCCTTTCGCTGAAGAAACAGGACCTCGAAATGATCCGCAAATACCACATCTCTTACCCCTAAACTATCAGGCGGATTTGTTTCTGCATTTTCTCGGCAATTTTTCCGGCGGGGAAGGGGTATCGTGTCCCGGGAATGGTTATTTTTACGGGATTGTATCATTAACCGTTCTCAATTTCAATTATCATGGCAATATCCAGAATGATCCTCAACGAGACTTCGTATTTCGGGGCAGGCTCGGTCAGTGTAATCCCCGATGAGGTCAAAACCCGGGGGCTGAAAAAGGCCCTTATCGTTACCGACAAAGATCTCGTGAAATTCAAGGTCGTAGACCGGGTGACCGGTATTTTGTCGCAGGCAGGGATGCCTTATGAAATATTCGACGACGTAAAGCCTAACCCGACCATCGGCAATGTAAAGCAGGCGATCGGAGCTTTCCGCAAGAGCGGGGCCGATTACCTGATCGCTATCGGCGGCGGTTCGTCCATCGATACGGCCAAAGCGGTGGGCATCATCATGGCCAATCCCGAACACGAGGACGTACGATCCCTCGAAGGGGCGGTAGCGACCCGCAACAAGGCGCTGCCCATCATCGCCATCCCCACTACGGCAGGCACGGCGGCGGAAGTGACCATCAATTACGTGATCACAGACGAAGAGCGCAAACGCAAGTTCGTCTGCGTAGATCCGCATGATATTCCGGTGGTGGCTATCGTCGATTCGGGCATGATGTCCTCGATGCCCAAAGGACTGACGGCGGCTACCGGAATGGACGCGCTGACACATGCTATCGAAGGATATATCACTAAGGGGGCTTGGGAACTCACCGATATGGTGCATCTGAAAGCTATCGAACTGATCAGTGAACATTTGCGCGGGGCGGTGGACAATACCCCCGAAGGGCGCGAAGGAATGGCTCTGGGCCAATATATAGCCGGAATGGGCTTCTCGAACGTAGGACTGGGCATCGTCCATTCGATGGCGCACCCGCTGGGCGCTTTTTACGGAACCCCGCACGGGATCGCCAATGCGGTGCTGCTGCCCTATGTCATGGAATACAACGCCCCGGCAACAGGGGAGAAATACCGGGCTATCGCCAAAGCGATGGGCGTGGAGGGTACGGAGAAGATGTCGCAGGCCGAATACCGCAAAGCGGCAGTCGATGCCGTGCGCAAGCTGTCCTCGGACGTAAAGATACCCTTGCACCTGAAGGAGATCGGCGTAAAGGAGGAAGATTTGCCGGCACTTTCCGAATCGGCCTTCGCAGACGTTTGTACCGGAGGCAACCCGAGGGACACTTCGGTGGAGGAAATACTTTCCGTGTACCGGACCGCTTTCTAAAAAGTTAAATTTTAGGTCATTAAAAGGCTTTGTGAGTATTCATAAGGCCTTTTTTTGTTTGTTCCAATATTTTTTCAATCAAAACTAACAAACGTGTTAGTTTTTGTTTATACCTTTGCGGCAAACGAACCGCCATGAAAAAAGGGGAGAATACCGCCAGACTGATTGTCGAAGCCGCCGAGGAGGAATTCCTCGAAAAAGGCTATGCCCAGAGCAAAACGACGGACATCGCCCGCAAGGCCGGGGTCACGCATGCGATGCTGCATTATTACTTCGGCACAAAAGAAAAACTGTTTAACAAGGTTTTTGAATCCAAGGTACATATGATGTCTCAGTCCCTGCTTCCGATCGTAGACCGGGACATTCCTTTCGCTGAAAAGATCAAGATAGCGGTGGAAACCCATTTTGATTTCATCGCGGCCAATCCGCGGCTGCCGCGCTTTATTTTCTCCGAAATGGAGGCCAGCGCCGAGCGCCGGGATATTTGCAAAAAGGCGTTCCTGCCTTCGTTCAGGCTCATCGCCGAAAAGTTGGCCCGGGCTATTGAACTGGAGGTAAAAGCCGGCCATATAGCGCCCATCCATCCTCTGGACCTGATACAGGACGTGATAGCACTCAACCTTTTCCCTTTCGTATCCCGCACCATGGTGAAATTCATGAACGATACACTCCACGGCGGGGAAGACTTCTTAGCCCGCCGAAAAGCCGAGAACGTAGAAATGATCCTGCGGCGGATCCAAAAATGATATTTTTTTATCCAAATACTAACAAGTGAGTTAAACAATAATGTCAATAATATGAAAAACAGACCGATATTCCCGCTACTGGCCTTTATCTTAGCTGTATTGCCCCTGAAAGGCGCGTATGGGCAGCTGACGGTGGAGCAGTGCCAGGATATGGCCCGGGAAAACTATCCGCTCGTCCGCCAGTACGGCCTGGTGGAGCGCACGGCGCGTTACAACCTGGCCAATGCTTCAAAAGGTTACCTGCCGCAGGTAAGCCTGTCTGGGAAAGCCAGCTACCAGTCCGAGGTTACACAGATCCCGATCGAAATACCGGGCGTGGACGTCGGGGCCCGCAAAGACCAGTACCAGATCATGGCGGAACTCGACCAGACGATCTGGGACGGGGGCAGTATCCGTTCGCAGCGGAAGCAGGTTAAAGCGCAGGCCGAAGTGGATGCTGTCCAGACAGACGTAGACCTTTACGCGATCCGCGAGCGGGTGAACCAGCTCTTTTTCGGGATCCTGCTGCTGGACGAAAAACTGAAGCAGAACAGCCTCCTGCAACAGGAACTGGGCCGGAACTACACACAGGTGGAAGCCTACATCGCCAACGGCATTGCCAATCAGACTGATCTCGATGCCGTAAAAGTGGAACAATTGTCCGCCGTACAGACGCAGAAAGAATTGACATTCTCCCGGGTGGCTTACATCCGGATGCTTTCGGCGTTCATCGGCCAGGAAATCGCGGCGTCTGATACCCTGACCTGCCCGCAAATGCCCGACGTACCCGCTGCTGCCGCTATAGACCGGCCGGAATTGAGCCTTTTTGCCGCACTGGAAAAACAACTGGATGCCCGCAAAACATCGGTGAACGCCCGGAACCTGCCCAAGATCGGCGCGTTCGTACAGGGAGCCTATGCCAATCCGGGGCTCAATTTCCTCAAAGATGAATTTTCAGCTTACTATATCGCCGGAGTGCGCCTGAAATGGGATTTTGGCGGTCTTTACACCCGCCGGAACGATATGCGGCTGATCGAACTCCAGCGCGACCAGGTAGACGTACAGCGGAAAACGTTCCTGTTCAATACCCATCTGACAGCCACCGAGCAGACGCAGGAAATCGAAAAATACCGTAAACTCCTCGAGGACGACGACCGTATCGTGGAACTGCGAGGCAGTATCTGTCAGTCAGCCCTGGCCAAAGTAGCCGAAGGAACGATGTCGGTCATCGAGATGCTCCGACAGGTTACCGCCCAGGATATGGCCCGGCAGGATCGCGCTGCGCATCAGGTGCAGTTATTGCTCTCCGCCTACCAGTACAAGAATACCATCAACGAATAAAAACGATACCATGAGAACAAACGGAAAATATTTACTCGCAGCGGGGCTCCTTTCCCTGTTGTGTGCCTGCGGAAAAGGCAGCGGATTCGATGCCACAGGGACTTTCGAAGCGACCGAAGTGATCGTCTCGGCGGAAGTCAGCGGTCGTATCATGCAATACGACGTGGACGAAGGAACCGCCCTGAAAGCCGGAGAGCAGGTGGGATACATCGATACGACCCAGCTTTACCTGCAGAAAATGCAGCTGACGGCCAACGCCCGTTCGGTACGCAGCCGGGCACAGGACGTCTCCAAACAGATCGCATCGACCCGGGAGGAAATCGCCAAGGCACAGTTTGAAAAACGCCGGAACGAGAAACTGCTGGCCAGCAACGCTTCCACCCAGAAACAGATAGACGACCTCGATTCGCAGATCGCGGTGTTGGAAAAGAAACTGGCCGCCCAGATATCTACCCTGCAAAACAGCAACACCAGCATCACGGAAGAGAGTTCGGCCCTGGAGATACAGGTGGCCGCCATCGAGGATATGATCCGCAAAAGCATCCTGTCCAGCCCGATAGACGGCACCGTACTGGCCAATTACGCGCAGGCGGGCGAACTGGCCGCCCCGGGAAAAGCCTTGTTCAAAGTGGCCGACACAGACAATATGTACCTGAGAGCCTATATCACGTCCTCGCAGCTGGCCGATGTGAAGATCGGGCAGCAGGTGAAGGTATTCTCCGACTACGGGGACGATATCCGCAAGGAGTATCCGGGAACGGTGAAATGGATCGCGGATAAGGCCGAATTCACCCCGAAGACCATCCAGACCAAGGACGAACGCGCCGACCTGGTGTATGCCGTCAAAATCGCCGTGCCGAACGACGGATACATCAAGATAGGGATGTACGGCGAAGTCAAACTTTCGGAATAACATGAAGTACGCGGTCACGGCCCAAGGCCTCGAAAAGAATTACGGCACGGTTCCCGCCTTGAAAGGCGTGAGCCTGGAAGTGCCCGAAGGCGAACTGTTCGGCCTGGTAGGCCCGGACGGGGCGGGGAAGACCACATTGCTACGCATTCTGACCACTCTGCTGCTGCCCGACAAAGGAACCGCCGCTGTGGACGGGCTGGACGTGGTGAAAGACTACCGGCAGATACGCGCCCGGATAGGGTATATGCCGGGGCGGTTTTCTCTCTACCAGGACCTAAGCGTCGAGGAGAACCTTACATTCTTCGCCACCCTTTTCGGGACGACCGTCCAGGACAACTACGATTTTATCAAAGACATTTACCAGCAGATAGAGCCTTTCAAAACGCGCCGGGCCGGCAAACTCTCCGGCGGCATGAAGCAGAAACTGGCCTTGTGCTGCGCGCTGATCCACCGTCCTTCGGTATTGTTTCTGGACGAACCCACCACAGGGGTCGACCCGATATCCCGGAAAGAACTGTGGGAGATGCTCCGCAAACTGAAAGCGCAGGGGATCGCCGTGGTGGTATCGACCCCTTATATGGACGAGGCGGCGCTTTGCGACCGGATAGCCCTGGCCCGGGAAGGCCGGTTCCTGCTCACCGATTCGCCGGGGCATATCGTAGATTCCTTCGACCGGACCCTGTGGGCCGTAACGGGGGAAAATATGTTCGCCCTGTTGCAACTGCTGCGTGCCTATCCCGGGATCGGGAGTTGTTTTTCCTTCGGGGATTCCCTGCACATCACGGTCGAAGACAAAATGCTTACCGAAAATAATCTGACGGATTACCTGGCCTCGCAGGGGCACCGGGGAGTAACCGTAAAACCGGTGCGCGCTACCATCGAGGACTGCTACATGAACCTTTCACAGGACAACACACTATGAACCGGGAGCTATCCATACGCGCAGAAGACCTGACCAAACGCTTCGGTTCGTTCACCGCCGTGGACTGTATATCCTTCGAAGTGTACAAAGGGGAAATATTCGGTTTCCTCGGGGCCAACGGGGCGGGGAAGACCACAGCCATGCGGATGCTCACCGGGCTTTCCCGGCCTACGTCCGGAAAGGGCTCAGTCGCCGGATTCGATATCAACACACAGGCCGAACAGATCAAGCGGAATATCGGTTATATGAGCCAGAAATTCTCGCTCTACGAGGATTTAAAAGTATGGGAGAACATCCGGCTGTTCGGCGGAATATACGGGCTCAGCGGGGCTGAAATCGCCGCTCGTACCGACGAAACGCTGTCCGCGCTCGGTTTCTCGGAGCATCACAACGCGATGGTGCGGGACCTGCCCTTGGGATGGAAGCAAAAACTGGCCTTTTCCGTGGCGGTATTCCACCGTCCGGCAGTCGTCTTTCTGGACGAGCCTACCGGCGGGGTAGACCCGGCCACACGCCGGCAGTTCTGGGAACTGATATACCGCGCGGCCGACAGTGGGATCACGGTCTTCGTAACTACCCATTACATGGACGAAGCGGAGTACTGCAACCGTGTATCCATTATGGTAGACGGCCGGATAGAAGCTCTCGATACCCCCGCCAACCTGAAGAAAGAATTCGCAGAAGAGACGATGGACGGCGTTTTCAGCCGCATCGCCCGTCGTGCGACCCGAAAATCGGATTAGATCATGAAACAATTCCTATCGCTCGTTCACAAGGAGTTCCTGCATATCCTGCGGGATGTGCGCACTATGCTCATCGTAATAGGCATTCCGGTAGTACAGATCGTCCTGTTCGGTTTCGCCATCTCCACCGAAGTAAAAGGCGTCCGGGTAGCGGTGCTCGATCCCTCGAAGGATGTATCCACCCTGCGCATCGCCCAGCGTATCGACGCGAGCGAATATTTTGGCGTAACCCGCCGTATCGGCAGTTACTCCGAAGTGGACAGCCTGTTCCGTCGGGGAGAAACAGACCTGGTAGTAGCCTTCGAGAGCAATTTCGAGGACAATATGCTGCGTCCGGGCGGCGCAAAGGTGCAACTGATCACCGACGGAACGGACCCTAACTACGCTACGATGCTCACCGGGTACGCCTCGAACATCCTTTCCGACTACGGCCGGGAACTGTCCGGACAGGCGGGGATACCATACCAGATAATCCCGAACATCCAGTTGCTGTACAATCCCCAGATGAAAAGCGCATACAATTTCGTGCCGGGCGTGATCGGGATGATCCTGCTGATCATCTGTGCGATGATGACCTCGGTGTCCATCGTACGGGAAAAGGAGACCGGTACGATGGAGGTGCTGCTCGTATCCCCCGTGAAACCCATTTATATCATCCTGGCCAAAGTAGTGCCTTATCTGGCTATTTCGTGCGTCAACCTGGCGACTATCCTGCTGCTCTCGGTATTCGTGCTGGGAGTGCCGGTAGCCGGGAACCTGGGTCTGCTCACCGTGCTGTTCGTAGTCTATATCCTGGTGGCCCTTTCACTGGGGCTGCTGATATCGACGGTAACCAGCACCCAGTTGGCGGCTATGCTCGCCTCGGGTATGACAATGATCATGCCTGTGATCCTGCTTTCAGGCATGATATACCCGGTGGAAAGCATGCCGGCCATCCTGGAAGGCATTTCGACCATCATCCCGGCCCGGTGGTTTATCTCGGGCGTAAAGAAAGTAATGATCGAAGGGCTGGATATACGGTTTATCGTGTGGGAAATGGGGATTCTGACCTCGATGGCCCTGCTGCTGACTGTCCTGAGCCTGAAAAAATTCAAAGCCCGCCTGTAAGATGACACTGAGATACCTGATAGAAAAAGAGTTCAAGCAACTCGTGCGCAATGCCTTCCTGCCGCGCATGTTGGTCGTTTTTCCCATCATGATGATGCTGGTGCTGCCTTGGGCCGCCTCGATGGAGGTGAAGAACATCCGCCTGGCGGTAGTGGACGACGATCACAGCCCGTATTCCTCCCGATTACTGGACAAGGCGGCCGCTTCGGACTATTTCATCCTCGAAACGATGCCCGGCAGTTTTTCGCAGGCATTAGAAGGGATCGAAGAGGGGAATGTGGATGTCATCCTGCGGATTCCCCAAGGATTCGAACGCGACCTGGTCAAGGAAAAACAATCCAGAGTGATGATCTCCTCCAATGCGGTGAACGGTTCCAAGGGACTTTTGGCATCTTCGTACCTGAGCAGTATTGTGGCCGATTTTGCCGCCGAAGTACGGGCAGAAATAGCCGTCACGGGCGGGCAGGGCCCCTATATCGCCCAATCGTCCGAAAGCCTGTTCAACCCGCACCTGGATTACAAAGCTTTCATGATTCCGGCGCTGATGGTGATGCTCCTGACGATCCTCTGCGGGTTCCTCCCGGCGCTGAACATCGTGGGCGAAAAGGAAAAAGGGACGATAGAACAGATAAACGTGTCCCCGGTAGGAAAATTTACGTTCATCCTGGCCAAACTCATCCCGTATTGGGTGGTGGGACTACTTATCCTGAGCATTTGCTTTATCATCGCCGCCGCGGTATACGGCATCGTTCCCCGTGGACACCTATATGTGATCTATTTCTGCGCCTGCCTGTTCATCCTGGTAATCTCGGGCCTTGGGCTGGTGGTGAGCAACTATTCGTCGACCATGCAGCAGGCGATGTTCGTTATGTACTTTTTCATCATGGTATTGGTAATGATGAGCGGACTTTTCACTTCGGTGCGCAGTATGCCTGAATGGGCACAGGTGATAGCGGCATGCAATCCGTTGAAATATTTCATCGAAGCGATGCGCATGGTCTATCTCAAAGGCAGCAACCTGTCCGACCTTTGGCCGCAGATACTCGCCTTGTCGGGGTTTGCCGTGGTACTCAATGGCTGGGCCGTGCGGAGTTACCGGAAAAAATCGTGAAAATTGTTCGTAGGCAAGGCCCCTTAAAACAGGAAAATACATACCTTTGTTAGACCGAACCAATAAATTTTCAAAAACTATGAGAAAGATCCTTGTAATGGCAAGCGCATGCCTGCTGTTTGCCGCCTGCGGTAATTCCGATTCCGCAAAGGCTCCCGAAAAAACCAAGGCGACTGTCACAGACACTCACAACGCCGCCAATTCACTTGATTATCTGGGCACATACGTAGGGATCTTCCCTGCGGCCGACGGCCCGGGTATCGCTACGACCCTGACCCTGAAGGCCGACTCGACGTTCACGCTTCGTTCCGTGTATATCGACCGCGACAGCGCATTCGACGATAAAGGCTGTTATTCTCTGGAAGGAAACCTGATTACCCTGAAAACACAGGACGGCGAAAATCAGTACTATAAAGTAGAAGAAAAACGCCTGCGCCGTCTCGACACCAACAAACAGGAGATCACAGGCGCCTTGGCCGACAATTATATCCTGACCAAGGAATAAAACAGGATAACAGACAAAAATAAAAAGGCCGGGAAAAAATTCCGGCCTTTTTATTTTTGTCTGTTTATCACCTTATTTGGGTTCGGCGAACATTTCATCCTTAACCGGATAATCGAACTCGAGCGCATCGATCGTTATTTTGGAGGCCTCTTTTCCTCCCATCAGGGTTTTCAGTTCGGAAGGGTACTTGAGTTTCCCCGCCGTCTTATAATTTCCGAACAAAACCCTTGCATTCTGTCCGGGCGCAGCTTCGGCTTCGACAAAAGCGGCCAAGCCGGTCGCATTATCGAAGTAGACGGTCTGATCATTGCCGGAAGCATCCGCTTTCTTCGACTTAGCGCGCACCACATCGTATTTTTTTCCATTCTCCGTTACTTGGGGCAGTAGTTCGAAATCAAAACTCTCTGTATCCCATTTCATGTTCGACAGCAAATTTACCTGCCCCTGGAACTGTTTGATCTGTTCGGCCGGAAGGGGCTGAACGCCCATACCAGGTATGGACATCCATCCTTTGTCCCCGGAAACGACGATGAGCATCTTTTGGCCGTTGGCTTCCATTTCCATACGCATCCGGTGGGTAGGATTGGCCATAACGATGGTGTAAGGCATCGTCATCCCCATATTGGAAATCGTCATTTTCATCATCATGTTCGATTTGGAGACATCTGCCGATCCTATACCGGTCGCTTTGTTATAACGATCGATCACGGATACAGCACTCTGGGCGGATACCTGGCCGAAAATCCCGGCGATAGCAAGCACAGACACAAGAAAGAGTAATTTTTTCATATTAATTGATTTAAGTGTTTCTATTTATTTACCTGTTTCGGTTCGGCAAACATCTTGTCCTTTAGCGGGTAGTCAGACACAAGTGTGGTCGTTACGCCGCCGAATGTCATTCCGTTTACCATTATCTTCACCTCAGACGGGTAGACACATCCCCCGACCGTTTTATAATTTCCGTACACCGTCCTCATTATAGGCAGATTGCCGTCAGTGAGCGCGGGGTCAATGAATGCAAGAAGACCGGTAGCGTTATCAAAATAAAGAGTCTGGTCCTTCTTCTTAGCATCTTCCTTTTGGGCTATGGCCTTTACTACGTCGTATTTTTTTCCATTTTCCGTCCGGGGTTCCAACAATTCAAAATCATACCCTTCCGTATCCCATCTCATCCCCGAAAACAGGTCGGTTACAACCTTTTTTCTAAAATCTTCGATCTGTTCGGCCGATAAAGGCTGCATGCCCGTCCCCGAGGACATCCATCCTTTTTCCCCGTCGATAATTACCCGCATTTTATACCCATGTATCTTCACTTCTGAACGCATACGGTGAGTAGGATGACTCAAAATAACCTTACAGGGTATTCTCGACATCATAGTGCTTATGGATTTTTTTGCCATTATGTTCGTTTTAGCGACATATGCCTGCCCGGCATCCATAATTTTGTTATAGCGTTCGATCACGGCGGCGGCATCCTGTGCAGACACCCGATCCAAGACACCAACCAGTGTACATAAAGCGGCAAAGAGAAGTAGTTTTTTCATGATTTCATACAAGTTTTAATAGGGCCGTCTTTTGGCGGCCCTATTGTCTCTAAGATCAATATTTTTTACTTGTCTTCATGCTGTAAACCACCAGGAAGGCTACCAGGAGGAGGTAAACGAACAATCCCAAGGCCTGCATCGTGCCTTCTCCCATCGTATGGCTGTACCCAAATCCGAAAAAGCGCATTGCGGCACTCACGACACCCATCAGTGCCCCTCCGGCAATAAATCCGGAAGCAAGCAGGGTGCCTTTTTCCTTGCGGGCCTTATTGACCGAAGCGTCCTGGCTGCGGGTGCTTACGTACCAGCTGATTAACCCGCCTATTACCAGCGGGGTATTGAGTTCCAGGGGGATGAACATTCCCAACGCAAAAGCCAGCGCCGGGATACCCAGGAAAGTGAGCAGCAGGGCCAATCCGGCTCCGATCGCATACAATATCCAGGGTGCGCCTTTACCCAGCATCAGGGGTTCTATCACGGCTGCCATGGCATTGGCCTGAGGAGCAGCCAGTCCTCCGTCCGGGGAAAAGCCGTACGCTTTGTTCAATATCAGGATAACGCCTCCTACGGTAGCCGCCGAAACGAGCGTTCCAAGGAATTTCCAAGTTTCCTGCTTGGACGGGGTGGAGCCGAGCCAGTAACCTATCTTCAGGTCGGTGATGAACCCTCCGGCCATCGACAGGGCCGTACAGACCACGCCGCCGATGATAAGGGCGGCGATAATGCCCGAAGTGCCTTTCAGCCCGACCGCCACCAGGATCACCGAGGCCACGATGAGGGTCATCAGCGTCATGCCCGATACCGGGTTGGTTCCCACGATCGCGATGGCATTGGCCGCTACGGTCGTGAACAAAAATGCGATGACCGCCACCACGACAAACGCGATCACAGCTTGCAGTAAATTATGTATCACACCCAGGTAGAAGAACAGGAAAGTGGCCGCCAGCGCTACGATGCTCGCAATAGCGATGAATTTCATCGAAAGGTCGCGCTCGGTGCGTTTTGTGCTTTTTTCGACCTGTTCGGCGGATTTTTTGCCCGTCATTTCTCGGGAAGCAAGGCCCACAGCCCCTTTGATCACGCCCCATGAGCGGATAATGCCTATCACCCCGGCCATCGCAATGCCTCCGATACCGATATGGCGCGCATAGGTGGTGAATATCAAATCCGGGGACATCTGTCCCACAGGCATGGTAATGGCTTCATTGCCTAAAGTAAGCACCGTATCGGGAAAAATAGCCCCCATCAGCGGAATGATACCGAACCATACCAGCAGCGAACCGGCACAGATGATCGTGCTGTATTTCAGGCCCACGATGTAACCGAGTCCCAATACCGCCGCCCCGGTGTTCACCCGGAAAACGACTTTGGCTTTCTCGGCCAGTTGGGCTCCCCAGGGAATGATGTCGGAGTGCAGCACCTCCGACCACCAGCCGAAGGTGGACAGCAGGAAATCGTATACACCGCCCACAAGCCCCGCCAGTACCAACGGTTTGGCCTGTGCGCCTCCCTTTTCACCGGATATCAGCACCTGCGTGGTAGCGGTAGCTTCCGGGAACGGATATTTGCCGTGCATCTGCTTCACGAAATACTTTCGGAAAGGGATCAGGAAAAGTATCCCGAGAATCCCTCCGAGCAGGGAACTGAGGAATACTTCCATAAAGTTGATGGTCAGTTCCGGATTGGTCGCCTGGAGAATGTAAAGGGCGGGCAGGGTAAAGATAGCCCCGGCCACGATCACACCGGAGCAAGCCCCGATGGACTGGATGATGACGTTCTCCCCGAGCGCGTTTTTACGTCCCGACCCCGAAGAAAGCCCTACGGCAATGATAGCGATAGGGATTGCCGCCTCGAATACCTGTCCGACCTTAAGCCCTAAGAATGCCGCAGCCGCCGAAAAAATGATAGCCATGACGATTCCCCAACTGACAGACCAGAAAGTGACTTCCGGGTATGTTTTGTCGGGAGACATGACCGGATGATATTCTTCACCCGGATGAAGCGGTCGGAAAGCGTTTTCGGGGAGCTCCGTCCCCTCTTTTTCTTCTTCTTGTGCCATGATGTTATGATAGGATAGTTTACTTCCGGCTGATCAGGTCTTCGATATGGCGGTCACGGTACCCAAGTAAATAAAGTACGCCGTCCAATCCGAGGGAAGATATACTGTGCTGGGCGCTTTCCCGCACGATAGGTTTCGCCTGGAAAGCGATCCCCAGCCCGGCTGTATTGAGCATCAGCAGGTCGTTCGCCCCGTCGCCCAATGCAATGACCTGTTCGGTGGCCAGGCCTTCCATCTGGGCCAGCAAACGCAGGTATTCGGCTTTTTTCACACCGTCCACAATAGGCCCTACGTATCCGCCGGTCAATTTGCCGTCTTTGATCTCCAGTTCATTGGCAAATACGTAATCGATACCCAGCATTTTTTGCAAGTGCTGGCCGAAATACGTAAAACCACCGGATATAATGGCCGTCTTGTACCCGTATATTTTCAACGCGGAAAGCAGGCGTTCGGCCCCTTCGGTGAGAGGCAGGGTTTGGGCGACTTCTTTCAGCACGCTCTCCGGAAGGCCGGCCAGCGTCTTGATGCGGCGCTTAAAGCTCTCCTTGAAATCGATCTCGCCCCGCATGGCGGCGGCCGTGATGGCGCTCACTTCCTCGCCGGAACCGGCGCGGCGGGCCAACTCGTCGATCACTTCGGTCTGGATAAGGGTGGAATCCATGTCGAAGCATACCAAACGGCGGTTGCGGTAGTACATATTGTCCTGCTGGAAGGCGATATCGACGCCCACCCGGGACGATACTTCCAGAAAATCGGCGGTCATCTTCCTACGGTCGGATATAGCCCCCTCGACGTTCATTTCCAGGCACACCCGGCGATCAGGATCGTCCGGCAGGGGACGATGGGTCAGACGGTAGATAGTCCGTATATTGAGGTTGTTGCTGGCGATCACTTTGGCCACTTCGTGGATCTCGGCGGCGGTGAGGTAGCGTCCGAGCACCGTGATGATATACCGGGAGTTGTTCTTGTTCACTGCCCAATCGACGTATTCCTCGTGGGAAAGAGGCGTGAACTTGATGGTCAGTCCCAGTTCGTAGCTTTTCATCAGGATATCCTTCAGCAGGGGGGCGGACTGGGCATCTTCGCCCATCTCAAAGACGATCGCCAGATTGAGCGTCTGGTGGATGTCCGATTGGCCGATGTCGAGTATAGCCACTTTATAATGCCCCAGGATACCGGTCAGGCTACTGGTAAGGCCCGGGCGGTCGGGCCCGGAAACGGAAAGAAGGATGATCTGTTTGCGCTGTTTTTCAGTTTGTTTCATCTCGGATGCTTGGAATGTAAAATAATGCGCTAAGGTACTTATTTTTGCCAGAATAAGAGGCTTTGGGGAGCTGAAAATGATTATCAATGGAACAAAAACGATCTGTTAACATAAAAACCACTGTGCGGAACCTGATTTACTAAAAGTACCAATTGAAAAACGGCCCGTGTATCGGGCCGTTTTCGGGTTATTTCTTTCGGAAGTAGATTTCTATCGGGACTCCCGTGAAATCGAAGTTCTCCCGCAGCTTATTCTCGATGAAACGCTTGTATGGCTCCTTGATATACTGAGGCAGGTTGGCGAAGAACGCGAACTTGGGCGTATGGGTAGGGAGCTGGGTGCAGAACTTGATACGGATATATTTTCCTTTGGTGGCAGGCGGAGGCGTAGCCTCGATCAGGGGGATCATCACGTCGTTCAGTTCGCTGGTCTTGATCCGGCGTGTACGGTTTTCATAGACCTGCACAGCCGTTTCTACAGCTTTGAAAATACGCTGTTTGTCCAGCGCCGAGATAAATACGATAGGCACGTCCGTGAACGGGCTTATCTTCTCCCGGATCGCCTTCTCGAATTCCCGGGTAGTGGAGTTGGTTTTTTCCACCAGATCCCATTTGTTCACCAGGATGACGATACCCTTATTGTTGGAGTCCGCCAGATGGAAAATATTCATATCCTGCGCCTCGAACCCTTGCGTGGCATCTATGATGAGCAGACATACGTCCGCATTCTCGATCGCACGTATGGAACGCATTACCGAATAAAACTCAAGGTCTTCCTCCACTTTATTCTTTTTGCGCAGCCCGGCGGTATCCACCAGATAAAAACGCTGTCCGTACCTGTTGTAAAGGGTGTCTATCGAATCGCGGGTCGTGCCGGCGATATCGGTCACGATGTTGCGTGCCTCGCCCAGCAGGGCGTTTACCAGCGAAGATTTACCCACGTTCGGGCGGCCTACGATAGCGAAGCGGGGGAGTTGTTCTTCTTCCTCTTCCGGGGCGCTTTCAGGCTTTTCTACGGCGTCCTTGCGGAAATAGTCGACCACAGTGTCCAGTATCTCTCCCGTACCGCTGCCGTTGATGGCCGAAACGGAGTAGGGTTCCCCCAGCCCCAGCGAATAAAAATCTGCCGTAAGGGCCTCGTGTACAGAGCTATCGACCTTATTTACCACCAACAGCACGTGCTTTTTGCTGCGGCGCAGGATCTGGGCCACTTCCTGATCCATCGAGGTAATACCGGTCTGCGCATCGGCCATGAAAATGATGACCGAAGCCTCCTCGATGGCCAGATGGACCTGTTTGGCGATCTCATCCTCGAATACATCGTCCGAACCCCTTACGTAGCCTCCGGTGTCTATCACCGAAAATTCTACCCCGTTCCAGTCGCATTTGCCGTAATGGCGGTCGCGGGTAACCCCCGATACCGAATCCACGATAGCCTGTCGGGTCTGGGTCAGGCGGTTGAAAAGCGTCGATTTGCCCACGTTCGGGCGCCCTACTATTGCCAGTATATTTGCCATTATTTTGTATTTTTTTTATTCAGTCCCGGAGTGTTTTCCCTCCGTAGGTTTTGTTAGTTATTTTTCTTTTTTTAACAGTCTTTATCCGTTCGTTTTCATCCAGGCCACAGCGAATATATATCCGTCCATCACCCGGTAGGCTATGCAATAGTCCTTCCGGCCTTCTGCAGCCTTCTGGTATCCGGTAAGATACCCTTCCAACCCGGGCTCTCCCTCGGGGAGGACTACTTCCAGATCCCGCATATAGGCATCCTTTCCGCCGCCGAGCTTGTACATCGCCTCTTTGGCTGTCCAGAGCAGGCCCGAGCGGATAAGGCCCAAATCCTCTTCCCGCTCCGTCTTTTTAGCTCGCAGGAGCCACTTCATGACGGCAGACAACCGGGGTTTTATCTCCTGTATATCGATCCCCACTGGTTCGTCGGCAGACAGGGCCACGCAGGCCATCGTTCCCGAGTGGGAAATGCTGATATGCCGTTCGCTGTGCAGCAGGGGCTTATCCCCGTCATAATACAGGTCACTGTCCGAAATACCCATGCGGTGCATCAAGCTGCGTACTGCCTGTCTCTTATACACATCTGACGCTGCCGACGATACTCCTTGTGTAG
>OWIO01000157.1_pt1 | contig 59183 bp, 52 predicted proteins | sample 1733011 | NCBI WGS metagenome assembly OWIO01 (sample SAMN05065779, study PRJEB22554) | human gut metagenome | biome: ENVO:2100002; feature: ENVO:00000062; material: ENVO:00002003 | host: Homo sapiens | place: USA | reverse complement strand
TCGCGGAACCTCTTAACGGTTACGCCGGGTATAAGTGTGTGGTCCATGTCATTAAGTCAGATGTTTCCTTGCGGCATTTCTATGAAAAAACGGGTTCCCGGCGACTTACGAATTCAGAAGTTTTGCTGTTACGATAGAAAGAGCGAGTAACACGGAGAAAAAGAGCTCTAACTTTACCGTTGAAAATAAAACGGAATTTAAGGCCTCGCCTTGCGTGACAGGGAGCGTTTTCATCAGGTGCAGGCATTCCGGGAGCAGCAAAAGGACAATGGCAACTGTTAAAAGACGATAGTCCGAAAGAATCATTCCGAAGCACGCTGCAAACGGAAGTAGCACAAGGCACGTGTAGAGGAGCCGGGTTTTCTCCGGTCCTAAGAGAACCGCCAAAGTCCTTCGGTTTACGGAGGCATCGTGTGCGATATCGCGGTAGTTATTGATTACTAAAACGGCCGTAGCGAAAGACCCGACGGCGCAAGATGATAAAAAGCACGGAACGGAAAGACTGTGTGTCTGCAAGTAATACGTTCCGCAGACGGCGGTAATCCCGAAAAAGAGAAAGCACACGAGCTCGCTAAATGGGGTATAGGCCAGGGGTTTCGGTCCTCCCATATATAGGTACGCCGCCACAATCGAAGCGATACTAATAAGAACAATCACCCATCCGCCTGAAATCATCAGAAAGAGCGTATCGGCCGCCACAATCACACCGAGTAAGCAAATGGCTTTTTCCACGCGAGCAACGGAAAGAAGCCCTAAGGACGTGGCTCTCGGAAGACCTTTTCGGTTCGCACGTTCAGCATTTCTGCGGGTGTAAGCCGCATCGTTTTCCATATTGGAAATCGCTTGCATGAGAACCGACAAAAGAATCGTTGCGAGAGCAATGGACCAATCGATCGTGTGTGTGTCAAAAAAAGCGACGGACAAACCGACAAGAACAGGAGATAAAGCAATCGCCCAGGTTTTCGGACGAGAGCACATGATCCAGGATGCAAGAGAGCTTTTTTTGATGGTCATAAGACGAACTTTGCATCGGGAAGGGCCGTTAAAGCACGGTAAACGGCATCAAGCTGATCCTGGCTATCGGCATACACACTGGCTGTCAGTGAGATGTAGGATTTATTTTTCGAGTATTCGGACATCAGAGTCGTGGGCTCGAAAAGCGGGATCACCGAACGGATGGCAGAGGCAACGTCGCCGGTGAAACTTTCCGTGTTGTTTCCGATGATTTTGATCGGAAACAGTGTCGGAAAGACCAAAAGGGGTTTATTTGTTTCTTGTTTCATGGCCGGAAGAATAGTTTTCGGTTGTTTTCAGTCGAACGGCATCAATCAGACGACTGATATAACCGCCTTGCCCGATATCGTGCCGAGCATACAGCGGAAAGGACGCAATGGGTTTTTGTTCAAAGGCCACTTGCAGTGTTCCGATTTTCTCACCTTTTTTAATCGGAGCAACCAGCGGATGCATGTAAACGACACGCGTGGAAAAGCCGCCAGTGCCGCGCGCAATCAAAAGTTTATGCGGAACGGTAACCCAGACAGCACGAGAAAAACCGACATCGAGTTTGTCGCGGTTTCCTTTTAAAACATCGAGCCTGGCAATGGTCGTGTTGTCGTCAAAAAGCTTGATGGTTTCGTAGTTAAGCCATCCCTGACGCAACAGGTTAAACGATTCATCGATGGTTTTTTCGCGGTTCTTACCCTTAAGAACGACACTGATTAAGGAGCGGGGAATCGTTTTTTCATTTTCTTGACGCAGCCACGAAGAAATCACGTTTAAATTGGATGTACTGGCCATCACGCCGTTAATGCTCGGGCTTTTCCAAAGCGAGAGATTGCAGTTTTTCTGGGTGTGTCCGGAAAAGGAAAACTCCGATTGAGAAAACCACGCAAAGACTTCGGGAAACTCAATGCGAATTTGATTGGCTAGGAGTGCCAAATCGTAAGCCGATGAGGTTTGATTTTGGGAGGCAATCGGAAACGTAAAAGAAGAATCCGTCATCCCGATATCTCGGGCGAGTCGATTCATGTCCCGAACAAAGGCCTCATAACTTCCGCTTAAAAAGCGAGCGACGGCAAGCGAGGAATCTTCGGCTCCGACGACGGCAATCGATTGCAGTAATGTTTGGAGCGGCACGAACGTGCCCGAGACCAAGTAAATGCGCCGGGAACTTTGCGAGCGTTGCGTGTCTTCGTAATTGACGGGAACGGACGCTGTGGCGTCTTGTGTCTTCCCCTCAGAGAGTTTTAATGCCGTGTAAAGCGTCATCAGGCACGTTAACTCTCCGGGATTGATGCGTTCATGGGCTTTTTGGTCAAATAAGACAGCGCCGCTTTCTGCGTCAATTAAAACGCCAATCGGGGCGGCAAGCTGCATCGAGGCTGCGCGCGCCGTTCCGGTGACGGTCAAGAAAAACAAGCAAGAGAAAAGGGTAAGAAAATTTCGTAACATGCGTGGAATTTTACGTTTTTTGTTGCGCTAAAGTCTGTGTCGGAAAGCGGCAAGAGCCCTTTGTGTCAAAGTTAGAAATGTTTTTAAAGGAAACCGGTCCGATGTCCCTACGCGAAAAGCAGTTATCCGATTTACTCGGACCGATGTTTCGTGTTTCTTGGCTTCAGGAAACCGAAAGCACGAATACGGATGTCAAACGAGAATTGCTCGCTGGCGAGCAGGCAGGAATCCTCGTGTGCTTGGCTGACCGTCAGACAAAAGGAAAAGGGACACGAGGGCGCGTGTGGGAGAGCGAACAAAAGGCGCTTCTCGTGAGTATCGGATTGACCCTCACAGAGCCGATTCCTTCGTTAATGCCGGTCCTCGGTTGGGACGTGATGCAATGCTGCCGTCAAGTCGATTCGCGAGTCCGCGTGAAGTGGCCCAATGACCTTTGGATTGAAGGAAAAAAACTCGGAGGAATTCTCTGCGAAGTCGTTCATTTAAAGAGCGGACAAACGGGTCTTGTAATCGGAATCGGCATCAATTTAAAAGGCACAAATAATGAGCGTGCGTATCTATCCTTGAGGTCCGACGGATATGTGGATTTTTTTGCCGATGTGATTCGGACGGCTGCTCGGTGTGTCAAAACCTTTACGCCCGAGAAAATCAAGCAGATAGGCTCGCAGTGGAGTCGATTTGATGCACTATACGGGACCAAAGTCTTTGCGCAAATGCCGAATGGTCGGATAATCTCGGGTACGGAACAAGGAATCAATGAAAAAGGGGAGTTGATTCTTTCTTGCGGAACGAAACGATTGGCTTTTTCGGATATAACCCTGCATTTACACACACGAGACGGTAAGAGTAGTGACGGTTTTATTGGTTGATTTAGGAAATACGGCGTTAAAGTGGGCGACATCAGATAGGCCCGGAGACCCACATACCTATGTGCACGCGGGGTCTTCCGTGATTTCCGAGGATTTGATTCGCACGTGGCTTTCATTGCGTCCGAGTCGCGTTTTCGGCTGTATGGTTTCAAGCGAAGCCTTAGCCTTGTCGCTCACAAACTTTTTTAACAGACAGCACATTCATTGGGAATGGCTTCAATCGGAAAAAAGCTTTAACGGTCCTTTCTGTTTGAAAAACGGGTATGACAACTACCGACAACTCGGCAGTGATCGTTGGCACGCCGCTATCGGTGCCGTCAGTCTCTTCCCGAATCAAGCCCTGATTATTGCCCAGATCGGAACGGCGACAACGGTCGATATCGTGTTGCCTGATAAAGACGGCATGGTTTTTCTCGGCGGTCGTATTTTGGCCGGACCGTCGCTCATGATTTCTTCGCTTATCGGTGCAACGCAGTGCAAGTACAGTGAACCCGGAAAACAAGAGGCATTCCCCTTAAATACGGTCGATGCCATCAGCACGGGGATTATCGAAGCGCATTTGGGTCTTTTCGAGCATGCGTGTCGCGCTGTTCGAGAAAAGGGCTTTGAGCCGCAAATCGTTTTCGCCGGCGGCGCAGCGCCCATTCTCGCGCCCTATATCACGCAGGCATTTCCCGATGCCGTCCAAAAACACAATCTGGTCTTGCACGGTCTAGCCCTACGAGCCAAGCTCGGCTAAAGAGACGGGGTATGCGGGGGACGGACGTTTTTTTATCGGTTGTGTTAACCGGGCTTGTCGGTTACGGGGTCTATTGCACCCAACAAGAGTCTTGTGATGGCGATGTGGTCACGCGGTCGGTTCCTTTAAGCGTGACGATTGCGACTCCGGAAGCGGAACAACCGGAAGACAAAACCGAAGGGCAAGCACTTGAAATCGATGCGTCGCCTAAAAAATGTTTTGTTTTAGGTCCCGTTTCTCAAAGTTTGACAAAGCGCATTGCCGATAGTCTACGTCGTAGCGGTCTTGAAAAAGAGATGGTGATTTGCGACCGGTTTTTGCCGGAGCGTTTTATCGTCTTTTTAGGCCCTCTGGAAAACAAAACCGCACTCCGAGCTTTTGCCAAACAACTCAAGCAGCAGGGGTATAAAAACGTGCGCCCCATCGAGCGCGGAGCACTTGCGCCCGGGCTTGAGATTGCGGAGTTTGAGACCGAATACCAGGCTGCGGCGTACATCGAATCGGGAAAGGCTCCGGGCGTTTCCGGAATTCGTGTCATCAAGCGATTGGGAGAGCCTTCCGGACAAGTGAATGTCGTTTTTCAAGCGCTCGACGAATCCGAGGCAAAAAAAGTCTTTTCCTTAGCCGGAAAATTTGCCGGGCTCAAAGTTCAGGAATGCCCGAAAGACTAGTCCCCGAATTCTTTCGAAAGAATTTGCGGGAGTTGTTGCACGAGAGCTTTGGCGTCCAGACGACGTGCCGCTAAAACAGATTCGGGCGTTTGTCGCACTTTTTGGCTCCAAGTCGATTCCGGAAAGTACGCATCGTCGCGAAACCGGGCGATGATGTGCCAGTGTACGTGCGGGACCAGGGTGCCGAACTCGGCAAGATTTACTTTTTCCGGGTGCATCACACGACGCATCGCCGATTCGATACAAAACACAACGCGCATGACGTGATGGCGCTCGGAGTCCGACAAGTCCGTCATTTCCTTGACGTGGCGCGTCAAGATGACGCGGATATACCCAGGAAGGTCTTTATTCGAGGCGTCGATGACGTAGACAAGGGAGTCACGCCAAATTTCCTGCGGGTGATGAAAAACACAAAGAGGACAGGTCGTCGGATTCATCGGAGTATCGGTGCGGGGACAAAGCGTCCCCGCTCACTTTAGTTAAACTAAAACGCTTTCGATGCCGTCTTTCTTCACGCGGGCAATAAAGGTTTTAAGCCAGTTATCGCCGAACTTTAAGCGGGCCAATTCGACAACAAGGAATTCGGCAGACGTTTTGGTCGACTGCGAGTAGCGGCTGATTCCTTGGAAGCAGCCCGGGCAGGTCGTCAAAATCCGAATGTTGCCTTCGAAGTTGTCTTTTGTTAACTCCGACCGAGCCTGTAGGATGCTTTCTTCCTTGCGGAAACGGACTTGAGTGGCAATATCCGGGCGTCCGACGGCAAACGTTCCGGCTTCGCCGCAGCAGTAATCGGTCTGAAGAATTCGACTGGCATCGTTCGGATGCACAAGCCTATTGACAACGTCCGCGCCCTTGACGGCCACAAACGGCGTGTGGCAGGGGTCGTGATACAGATACCGCGTTTTATCGTCGCCTTGAACGGTAAAGCCCTTTTCCGCTAAGTACTGATGAATGTCAATGAGTCGGCACCCCGGGAAAATCTTCTCGAAGTGGTATTCCTTCAGTTGCTTCAAGCACGTGCCGCAACTGACGACGACCGTTTTGATATCCAAGTAATTGAGCGTGTTGGCCACGCGGTGGAAAAGCACACGGTTTTCCGTGACAAGCTTTTCGGCAAGCGATTCCTGGCCGTTTCCTTTTTGCGGATATCCGCAACACATGTAGCGCGGAGGCAAGACGGTCTGAACACCGCTTTCAAAAAGAAGCGCCAGTGTGGCGATGCCGACCTCGGGGAACAGGCGGTCATTGCCGCATCCCGGGAAATAAAGGACGGCTTCGTTATCCAAGGCATCGGGCTTACGAATAATCGGCACGCGCGTCGAATCGGTCAAACCAAAAGCCGTCCGTAATGTTTGCGTCATGCGCGGCTTCGGAAGCTTGCGGTTCACAAGCGTAATCACCTGTTCGACAAAGGGTTGCTTGCCGGTTGTGTTCGGCGGACGTTTTAATTCGGGCTCAACGGCAACGTGGAGCAAACGATTGGCGTTTCTCTGGGCACTAAAGCCGAATTGGATGAGCGTTTTTCTTGCTGCCTCTACCGCCGTCGGATTCTGCAGATTTAAAAACGCCATACCGGCAGCTTTGGCCGGTTGCAAATGCTTGAGTCCGGAGTCATGCAGCAGGTCACGCATGAGAATCGTGACGTCGCCGAAATTAATCTTGACCGGACAGACGGGCCGGCACTTCATGCAAAGCGTGCAGTGATCGGAAAGGTCCTCGATGGACTCAAGATGGCGTTTACTGAGGCCGCGCCGCGTTTGCTCTTCGTACAGGAACGCTTCGATTAAAAGCGATGTGGCAAGAATCTTATTGCGCGGCGAATACAACAGATTGGCTCGCGGCACGTGTGTTGTGCAACGCGGCTTACATTTTCCGCAACGCAGGCAGTTTTTAATCGCATCGCTGATGGCTTTAATCTGCGTTTGTTGCATGATGAGCGACTCGGCGCCGAGCAAGTTAAAACTCGGGGTGTAGGCATTTTCCAAGCCGCCTTCCTTACGCAGTTTTCCGGCATTAAAGTGGCGCTGTGGGTCGACGCGATCGAGATAAGCATAAAAAGGCTTTAAGTCTTTTTCATCGACAAAGGCAATCTTCGTGAGCCCGATGCCGTGTTCCCCGGTAATCGAACCGCCGAGTTTCTTGGCTGCGTTCATGACAAGAGAAATCGCCTTTTCGCCGAGTTGCATCATCGCGTAGTTATCCGAATTGAGCGGAACGTTCGTGTGAACGTTTCCGTCACCGGCATGCATGTGCAACGCGATAAAGACACGACCGTGCAAAACCTTGTCGTGGATTGTGTCGATATCCTCGAGAATGTCCTCGAAGATGTTGGACGGGAAAATCTTAGCCAGCGGATCTCGGACTTCCGTATGCCACGAGATACGCAAAACGCGGTCGTACACGATGTCAAAAAGCGTCGCGTCTTGACCGTAAGGCTTGACAGCGGCTGCCGGGAACTTGAGCCCGAGCGGTTTTAACTCGGTCAGCGCCTGTTCCAAGGGGAAATCTAAGTTCTCCAAGATGTACGTCCAGCGCTTTTTGACAAGCGTGAGCAACTCCAAGGCCTTGGGTACGGCATTTTGGAGTAAGCCTTCTTTGGAAGCATCTGGATCGGTTTTTGCCAGCGTCAGGTACTTTTGTAAATCGGCGATAACGGCATCGACCATCTCGAGCTTGTTTTTCACGGAGCACTCGATATTAAAGTGCTCGCAGATAATCGTGTAATCGCCGATTTTTTCCAAAGGAATCACAACGTCTTCATTGAGTTTGAAGGCGTTCGTATGGGCACTGATGGCCGCCGTACGGCTTCGCTCGTGCCAGAACTGAAAGCGTTTTTCCGGCGTAGAGGCAATGTAGCCTTCGCCGTTATGCGCCTGACACAATTGAACGACCTTTTGGCAAACGGCATCCAAGGCCTTTTCGTCATCGCCCACGATGTCTCCGACAAGAACCATCTTGGGAAACTCACGGCGTTGTGTTTTGGGCGGATACCCGACGGCATGCAAATACCGGTCGTCCATGTGCTCCAAGCCAGCGAGCATGCAGCCGTCCGGGTGCGAATCGAGCATTTGTGTGATGCCGACAATGGCAGGACCGGCTTCGCTTGCGGCGCCGAAAAACTCCAGGCACAGCGTGCGGCCGAGCTTGGGAAGACGGTGTAAAACCCAGGTCGCCGCCGTAATCAGGCCGTCGCACCCTTCTTTTTGGACGCCCGGAAGGCCACCGAGGAATTTATTGGAAACGTCTTTGCCGAGGCCGGGTTTTCGAAATGTCGTTCCCGGAATGGTGAGCAATTCTTTTTTCAGAATGACGGCCTTGCTCGGATCGGATTCCGTCCCGTCTCGGGTGGTGATTTCCCACGTGACGGTCTTTTGCTTGTGAATCTTATCCAGGTTGTGATTGAGGCGAACGACATCAACCCAATTGCCGTCCGGATTGACCATACGGTAGCTGGCCAGATTATCAACGGCCGTGCCCCACAGACAGGCCTTTTTGCCGCCGGAGTTTTCGCTGATGTTGCCGCCGATGGTCGAACTGTCGGCACTGGCCGGATCGACGGAAAACACCAGACCGGCCGCATCGGCCGCTTGCATCACCCGACGCGTAATCGCGCCGCATCCCGTGCAAATCACCGGCGTCGTATCGGTACGTCCCGGAAGGGTCTGTTCGAAAACGGGACTGACGAAATCGAGTTTTTCCGTATTAATCACGGCGCTTAAAGCGCTCATCGGAACGGCGCCGCCCGTGTACCCGGTTCCGCCGCCGCGCGGAATGATGACTAGACCCAAATCAATGCAGGAACGCACCAAAGAAGGTAGCTCCGATTCACTGTCGGGCGTTAATACCACAAAGGGGTATTCGATACGCCAATCCGTTGCGTCCGTTACGTGGGAGACGCGGGTAAAGGGATCGAAGCGAATGTTGTCCTTGTGGGTATGACGCTTGAGGGTACGAAGGACTTTGGAACGCAGTTTTGCGATGTCCGTAAAGCTTTTTTCAAAGCGGTCGACGGCGAGCGATGCATTCTCGATGAGCTTGCCGACATCGGCATCGGCGGCTTTGTCTTCTTTACGGCGCTTGCTCATTTCGGTTAAGCGATGGCGCAAAGCTTCGATCAGAAGACGGCGGCGTTTTTTGTCGGCCAGTAAATCGTCCTGTAGGTAGGGGTTTCTCTGAACCACCCAAATGTCGCCTAAGACTTCAAAGAGCATGCGAGCCGATTGCCCCGTTCTTGTTAAGGAGCGAAGGCTCTTTAAAAGTGACCAACTGTCTTCGCCCAAGAGGCGAATCACAATTTCCTTGTCGGAAAAAGACGTGTAGTTGTAAGGAATTTCGCGAACACGTGCCGCTACCGCAGGGGCGGCATCCTTAGGTTGGTTCTGAGTGGTCATAAATGCAAAGAAAACAAAAAGGAGAAACCGAAACGCCCATTGTACCGACTAGTTCGACGGGTTGCGGATCAGACGTTGCCGTTCGGAAATCGGTCTTTCACACAGGCGGAAAATGCCGGAGTCATCATCGTAAATATCGTACGTCCATTTTACGTTGCCCCGCAGGTCTTCGAGCCACGCTCGCACCGGAACATCTAACTCGTCGATATTGGCATTTAGGTAGCTTTCGGCTTCATAGGCCGTGGCGAACGTTTCGACGAATTCGCCGTAATCCAAGATAACTTGAACCACCAAGTCCCTTCGCATGGCTGTTTCCTTTAAGGCATATCGGCAATCACGCGGGCTAAAGCGCGGCAAAGAGCTTCGACATAATCTAAATGCAACGCTTCATCGGGCCCGTGGGCATTTGAATTCGGACCGAGAACACCGGTCAGAAGGAACTGAGCCTGAGGACACGCCGGTTCCAAAATATCAAAGATGGAAAGCGAACCGCCTTCGCCCGAATACACGGCGCTTTGTCCGAAGACACTTTGCCCGGCTTTTTCAATACTGTGTTGTAGCCAAGGCTCTTCGCGCGGCGCATCCCAACCGGCGAACGAGGAAATGTCCGTCAGTTCCGTGCGCGCTCCGAACGGAGGATCGAAAAGAAGAATGCGTTTGAGGGTCTGAGCGGCAACGGTGGCATCGACACGCGGCGGCAATCGGAGCGAAAGACGTAGGGCCGTGTAGGAACGAAGAACGTTGCCGGCACAGGAAATATCCGGGAGCCCTTGGGCCCCTGTAATCGCCAATTGCGGCATCCAAGTTTGCGCAAGAATGGCTTTTTCCGCGTCCTTAAAACGAGGAGCCGGCGAATCAATCCAAGGGAAGTCCCCGGAAAAAGAGGCAGAAAGTGCTGCTTTGGCTCGGATTTGCTCTAAGCGCTCTTGCGGGATTGTGGCGTAAAACGCCGAATCGCGAATCGTTCCGGTGGCGCTTTCTTCTAAGCGCTCCAGGAGTTGACGGGCAATCATAAACGAGTCGGGAACAATGCCCGAGGCCGTGCCCGAGTGCACGCCGTGCTTTAAGACACTGACTTTGAGTGTGGCCGTCAAAACACCGCGAAAGTTCGTTGTGATGCAAAGACGCTTGTAATCTAAGCACCCGGCATCGAGAATCAGAGCCAGGCGTACGTCTTGAAGCTCTTTTTTAAGGCAATCGATCCAATACGCAAAATCGGTCGACCCCGACTCTTCGCAGGTTTCGAAAATACCGACAAAACGGGGGTGTGCAATGCGGCCCTTTCTGAGGGCGTGGACGAGACTGACGGCCGAGTAAAAACTATAGCCGTCATCAGCAGCGCCTCGTCCGTATAAAACGGCTCCTTCCTTTTTCGGGCAAAAAGGAGCGCGACCGCAGGTCCATGAACCGCCTTCGGGTTGTTTATCTAAGTGGCCGTAAAAAAGGACGGAGCCGCTTTTCGTGCAGCCCTCGGAGGCGGGCACTTCGAAAAATAAGAGCGGAGTCTTTCCGGGCTCGGACAAAACCGTATAGCGGATGTCGGGGACAAGGAACTTTCCGAATTCTTGAGCCTCGTCAACGGCGCGGCGCAGGTACCCGTGCTCCTCCCAACGGGAATCGAACATCGGAGAAAGACTCGGCACGCGGATGAATTTTTCCAGGGCCTGTTCGGTTTCGTTTTGCCACAAATCGCGCAAAACGGCGTCGGTTTTTGAAAACATAACAACTTACCTTTGTATGACAAATGCGCGAATTCCGAGAAGCGAGGCGATGCTCTCGCACAGTGTTTGAGCGGCAGACCGATCGGCAACGGAACCGATTAAAACACGATGAAGTTTTTCGTCCGAGACAACACGCACTCGGGCCGAAATGTCATGCTCGGAAAGCATCATTTCCGCATGTGCAGCCGCTTCGCGTGCATTGGTTTCGTTGGAAAAAGCGCCGATTTGAACGGACCACGTCACCCCGGTCGGAACGCCGGCTGTAACGCGCGTCGAGGCAGCTTCGTTCAGGATGGAGGCGATGGTATCGGTCTGAGCGTCAGTGCTTTCGTCCGTCTCTTCGGCCGCACTCTGAACGGTTCCGATATCGATGACCGGGCTTTCGGTTATTTCCGAGACGGCGGCAGCGTCGGCCTCATCGGAAGGCGCGTTACTTTGAGCCGACGGAATAGGACTTAAAACCGGAGTATCTGCAACGGACGGAACAGGGGCAGGGGCCGATGCTGATGCCACGGAGACAATCGTGTCCTGAGACTCCGGGACTTGAATCACAGGTGCGATTATCGGCGTGACAGGCTCGATTGCCGGCGCGGCTTTCACGGATTCGGCTGCGGCGAGTTGCGTTCTCGGGGTTTCTGTTCGATAGTTTCCCGCGGCAATGTCGCGCCGCGTGATGCGTTCGACTTTCACGCGCGCCGTTCCCGCAGTGTGGTAGCCGAGCTTGACAGCGGCGGCATAACTCATGTCGATTACGCGACCGCCGAGGAAGGGCCCTCGGTCATTGACACGAACAATCACGCTTTTCCCGTTTTTCAGGTTCGTCACGCGGGCGTAGCTCGGAAGCTCCATGGTCGGGTGGGCGGCCGTCATGGCAAACATGTCATAGCGCTCGCCGATAGCGGTTTTGCGTCCGTGAAATTGTTTTCCGTACCAACTGGCGATGCCCGTTTGAGAAAAGGAGCGGTCCCCGGACATCGGGTAGTAACGTTTTCCCATGACGGTGTACGGACGATTTGCGGCTTTATAGGGCTTCTCGACTTTGAGAGCCGTATGTTCCTGAGCGGAAAAGGAATGGGACGAGTCGGGCGGACCGTCTTTGTCGTAAAACTTTCCCGCTTTAGATAGCACCGATGAGCCGGAGCATCCGATGAGGGCAGCGGTCAATCCCAAACAGGAAACTAAAAGAATCGGGCGGGCAAAGAACATAACGAAATGTTTCGTGTGAAAAGGGTTGCAACGTTTGGTAGAAAGGATAGCGCCAATACAGGGGAAAGAGGGGTAAATAGACTATGATTACAGTCTGAAGACACTGTTTTGGTTCGGATAAAAGAATTCGAGCCTACGGGGTTTTTTGTTTGTTCACATTTTCGATTTACTCAGAGATTGCTATGGCCCTGGCTTTAGAAGATGTTCGCCGTATTGCCGAACTTGCGCATATCGATATCGATCAAGCGCAGGCAGTTCGCATGCAAGGGGAACTCAACGACATTTTTAAGATGATTGAACGCATTCAGGCAGTTGACACAACACAGGTCGAGCCGATGATGCATCCGCACGACGATGTACAGCGGCTGCGCGAGGACTGTGTGGTCTTCGGAAACAATCGGGATGAGAACATGAAAAACGCTCCCGAGGCCTACGAAGGGCTTTTCTTGGTCCCGCAGGTCATCGAATAGGGGAGCAAGATGACAGAGACATTTCATACCGTAGTCGAGTTATCGAAGGCGTTGGCCGCCAAAAAAATCAGTGCCGTCGAGCTTGCCGAGCACTACCTTAAGCGCATCGATGCGGCTCGCAACCTCAATTGTTTTTTGGATGTGCGTCCGGAAGTAACCCGCGAACAGGCACGAGAAGCCGACAAGAAAATCGCACAGGGAAATGCCGGTCGCTTGACCGGTATTCCGATTGCGCACAAAGATATTTTCGTCACAAAAGAGTGGGCTTCGACGGCCGGTAGCCGTATGCTCGAAGGCTATATGAGTCCGTTTGATGCGGCGGTTGTTCGAAAACTCAAGCAGGCCGGGATGGTCACGCTCGGCAAACTCAATTGCGATGAGTTCGCGATGGGCTCGGCAAACGAAAATTCCGCCTACGGCAAGGTTTTCAATCCCTGGGACCCCAATGCCGTTCCCGGCGGCAGTTCCGGCGGTTCCGCCAGTTGCATTGCCGCCGGTCTCGCTCCGATTGCCACGGCAACCGATACGGGCGGGTCGATTCGGGAACCGGCAAGTTTTTGCGGCATTACGGGAGTCAAACCCACATACGGTCGTCCGAGCCGACTGGGCATGATTGCGTTTGCCTCGAGCTTAGATACCGCCGGCTTAATGGCGCATACGGTCGAAGACATTGCCTGGGTTTTAGGCGACATGGTCGGTTTCGAGCCGTGGGATTCCACGAGCGAAAACGTCCCGACCGAAGACTTTGCTCATGATTTAGACAAAGGTGTCAAGGGACTGAAAATCGGCGTTCCTCGCGCTTGGTTTACCGAGAGCTTGGATTCGGAAGTGGCCGGGGCCATTTCCAAGGTCATCGACGAGTACAAAGCCCAAGGGGCCGAGATTGTCGACGTGGAGCTACCTAATGCCGGGCTCGGCGTTTCCGTTTATTACGTTGTGGCGTGCGCGGAAGCCAGTTCCAACTTGTCGCGCTTTGACGGTGTGCGCTACGGGTACCGCGCCAAGGACTACGGCGACATTCAGGACATGATTAAAAAGAGTCGCAACGAAGGCTTCGGAGCCGAACCTAAGCGGCGAATTTTAATCGGAACGTATGTGCTTTCGCACGGTTACTACGATGCCTACTACATCAAGGCACAGAAGGTTCGTCGTCTGATTGTCAATGAATTTACCGAGGCTTTTAAACACGTCGACGCCATCTTAAGTCCCGTGACGACGTCAACGGCATTTGATTTCGGAGCCAAGAGCGATCCTGTTGTCGCGTACATGGGGGATTTGTATACGGTTCCGGCATCGCTTGCCGGATTGCCTTGTATGAGTATGCCCTGCGGCATTCATTCAAATGGGCGCCCGATCGGCGTGCAACTGGCTTGCCCGCGCTTTGCGGAAGCCAAGATGCTGCGGATTGCCAACGCGTTCCAGAAAGCAACGGATTGGCATTTGCGTCACCCGGGAAAAAACTAGGATTGAACGGAGAAGAAAATGCAGTGGGAAGTAGTCATCGGATTGGAGACGCATGTTCAGCTCTCGACGCAGTCCAAAGTGTTTTCCGGAGCATCGACTGCCTTCGGATCGGAAGCTAATACGCAGGCCTGTTACATTGATTTGGCTTTGCCCGGGGCTTTGCCGGTTCTCAATCGCGGCGCCGTGGAGCGCTCGATGAAGTTCGGTCTTGCCATCGGCGCTCAGGTCGCCGAGCGTTCCGTGTTCGATCGAAAAAATTATTTTTATCCCGATTTGCCTAAGGGTTATCAAATCAGTCAGTTCGAGCATCCGATTGTTATCGGCGGACGCGTGACCTTTACAGTCGAACCCAAAGAAGGCGATCCGTATGTCAAGACCATCAATCTGACACGAGCCCATTTGGAAGAAGATGCCGGAAAGAGCAACCACGGTGTTCTTCGCGGAAAATCCGGCATGGATTTGAACCGAGCCGGAACGCCGCTTCTGGAAATTGTTACCGAGCCTGAACTGAGGAGTTCGGCAGAGGCCGTCGGCTACGCCAAGGCACTCCATGCGCTTGTTGTGTGGCTCGGCATTTCGCACGGCAACATGCAGGAAGGAAACTTCCGGTGCGATGCCAACGTCTCGGTGCGTCCTAAGGGCGAAACGAAATTCGGCACCCGTTGCGAAATCAAGAACATCAATTCGTTTAAGTTCTTACAAGATGCCATCGATTACGAGGTCGCCCGTCAAATCGACGTGATTGAAAACGGCGGCGTCGTTGTTCAGGCAACGCGTCTTTACGATCCGGACAAAAACGAGACCCGCGAGATGCGTAGCAAGGAAGATTCGATGGACTATCGGTACTTCCCCGATCCGGACTTGCTGCCTTTGTACATTAGTCCTGAATGGAAGGCCAAGGTCTTAAGTGAGCTTCCGGAGCTACCCGACCAGATGCGTAACCGCTTTATGACCGAATACGGTCTGAGCGAATACGATGCGGCGGTGTTAACCTCGAGCCGAGCGATTGCGGACTATTTTTGCGAAGCCAGTCGCACTGTCAAAGATAAAAAGATGGTCGCCAACTGGGTCATGGGCGAGGTAGCTGCAGCCGTGCACGCCGCCGAAGACATGGACTACGGCGATTGTCCGGTCAAGGCGCAGACGCTCTCTCAGATTTTGACGCGGCTTTCCGACGGCACCGTCAATGCCAAGGGCGCCAAAAAGCTCTTTAGCCTCATTTGGGACGGCGCATCGGACGATGTCGATACCTTGATTGAAAAGGAAGGGCTCAAACAGATTTCCGATGCCGGAGCTATCGAGCCGATTATCGATGAGATTTTGGCCAAGAACGGCAAGATGGTCGAAGAGTTCCGCAGCGGCAAAGAGAAGGCATTCAATGCGCTTGTCGGACAAGCCATGAAGGCCACGCGCGGCAAGGCCAACCCGAAACAGGTTAATGAGATTTTGCGCAAAAAGTTAGCGCTTTAAACCAGAGCGGCGCCCGCTCGATAAAACATCCGTGGGCGCCGAAGACACCGGATGCGGGCGTAATGACCCGAAAGGACTGTTCCATGCTACGCGTCATGACCTTTAACGCGAACGGAATTCGTTCTGCAGGAAAAAAGGGCTTTTGGACTTGGTTCGAAAAGCAGGATGCCGATGTTTTGTGCGTTCAGGAACTCAAAGCGCAGCAAAAAGATATCCCCGAGGCGTATCAAAACCTTCCCGGCTACACGGCCTGGTTTCAGTGCGCTCAAAAGCCCGGGTATTCCGGATGCGGTCTGTGGTCACGGGTGGAGCCCGAACACGTGCAAATCGGATTCGGGGTGCCGGAATTTGATGCCGAAGGGCGGTATGTGCGAGCGGACTTTGAACGCGTCAGCATTATTTGCGCCTATTTCCCGTCCGGCACAAGCGGTCCGGAACGTCAGGAGGCCAAGTACCGGTTTCTCGATGCGTTCGAGAAGCATATGGACGCATTGGCGGCGCAGGGGCGACAGGTTTTAGTCTGTGCGGACGTTAACATCGCCCACCGGGAAATTGATTTGGCGAATTGGAAAGGAAATCTCAATCACACGGGATTTTTGCCTCAAGAACGCGCCTGGCTGACAACGTGTTTTGAAAAGCGCGGCTGGACGGATGTTTTTCGCAAACTCGATCCCAGGTCCGGCCAGTACACGTGGTGGAGCCAAAGAGGTCGGGCTCGGGAAAAGAACGTCGGGTGGCGCATCGATTATGAAATCGCAACGCAACAGTTAGCGCAAAGCGCCTGTCAGGCACGCGTTTATCGCGACGAAAAATTTTCCGACCACGCGCCGCTTACGATTGACTACGATGGTAGGTGGCTTTAATGCGTGCCGAGCAGATGCTCTTTACTCAAGGCTTCGGAACGCGACATGAGTGTCGGAGCCTTGTCGATCAGGGGCGCGTTGCTCTGCAAGACAAGCCTCTTAATTCCTGGTCCGAAGAGGTTGACCCGCAGGGCAAATGGTTTACCGTCGACAATGTGCGCTGGCCGTATGTGACAAAAGCGGTCATTCTTTTAAATAAACCGGCCGGCGTTGAGTGCTCGATGCGACCGACCGAATACCCGAGTGTTTTAAGTTTGCTTCCTGCGCCTCTTCGGTATCGGGGTGTGCAACCGGTCGGGCGCTTGGATGCCGACACAACGGGGCTTTTGCTTTTAACCGACGACGGCGCTTTAAATCACCGACTGACGCATCCGAAGCACCACATCAAGAAAACCTATCGTGTTACATTAAAGCATGCGGTGACAGAGGACTTTGCCGAGCGGCTCCTCAAAGGGGTCGTTTTGAAAGACGAAAAGGCCCCGGTCAAAGCCGAAGTCTGTACGATTCTTTCCGATAGGCTCATAACCATGACCGTCACAAGCGGCAAATACCATCAAGTCAAACGCATGGTTGCAGCGGCCGGCAATCGCGTGACGGCGCTGCATCGGGAAAGCATGGGCGGACTTACGATTCCGGAGAATCTTGCGCCGGGATCTTGGACGTGGGTCTTTCGTTTCCCTTGGGATTCGTAAACGATATGGCAAAAGAAACGGGAATCGCCGGCGCACTTTCGGTTTACAAAAAACCGGCGACGCTGCGCATGCTTTTTTTGGGATTTTCTTCCGGCTTGCCGCTCTTACTGGTGTTGGGAACTCTCGGGTTTTGGCTGCGCGAATCGGGCGTGGACCTCAAGACCATCGGCTTTATGAGTTGGGTCGGTCTATGTTGGGGCATGAAGTGGTTGTGGGCTCCTTTGGTCGATTGTTTGCGCCTGCCGTACCTGACGCGAGCGTTCGGACGACGTCGTGCGTGGCTTTTTTCGGCTCAGATCGGCTTGATGATTTCCTTGGGGGTACTGGCCTTTGTCAATCCGGCCCGCGAGCTGGCTCTGACGGGGTTTTTAGCCGCCGCGACCGCGTTTTTCGGTGCAACGCAGGACATTGCCATCGATGCCTACCGTATTGAAAGCGGAACTGAAAAGGAGCAGGCGGCTTTTGCGGCGGCCTATCAAACCGGTTACCGCATTGCGATGATTTGGGCCGGCGCCGGGGCTTTGGCTATTGCCGGGGCTTTTGAAAGCAGCGCCTGGGGCGGGTGGTGTGTTGCGTACCTAACGATGTCGGCCAGCATGCTTGTCGGGCTAATTACAACGCTTGTCAGCCCGACAGAGCCGGTGCACGGTGTTGCCGGACCGACCAGCTCTTTTTCTCAGTGGCTTTACGAGGCTGCGTACCTGCCGTTTAAAGACTTTTTCTCACGCTTCGGTTGGTGGGCTCTTGTGGTTCTGGCGTTAATTGCCACGTACCGCATCAGCGACGTCGTGATGGGTGTGATGGCCAATCCGTTCTATCAGGACTTAGGATTTACCAAGCAGGAAGTCGCTGCCGTCAGTAAGGTCTTCGGTGTCGTGATGACGCTTGTCGGGGCGTTTATCGGCGGCGTTGTTGCCGTACGCATCGGCGTGATGAAAACGCTGTTTGCCGGAGCGGTTTTGTCTTCGGCAACCAATATTCTTTTTTCCGTCTTAGCCGGTATCGGGCACAGCGTGCCGTTTCTTGTCTTTACCGTGAGTGCGGATAATCTTGCGGGGGGTCTTGCAAGCGCCGCGTTCGTCGCTTACCTATCGGGGCTTACGAACACGGCTTATTCGGCAACGCAATACGCACTCTTTTCGTCGGTGATGCTCTTTTTGCCTAAGTTCCTAGCCGGCTTTTCCGGACTTGCCGTTGAGGCTGTCGGCTATAGCGGCTTTTTCCTTGCAACGGCCGCGCTCGGAATTCCCGTTCTCTTTTTGGTGGTGCTTGCAGGAAAGGCAAGAAAGCACCTTGTTGCCGGTGGTACAAAATCCCTTGAAGGGAAACTGTAAGAGACGTTAACGCCCCAGTCGCGTGACTTCGGCGATTTCTCCGACACAGGCCTCAATGTCGGCTAAGGCTTCATCGAGATCGGCAAACGGAATTTCCGTGTCGATGGAGGCAAGAAGCGAGTGGCAGACCTCGTCTTCTTTTTCGATATTGGCATAGCGCAAAATCCCGACTAAGGCAGCTTGCACGGCGCGGGTTTTGTTCTCGAGTAACTCGGGCCAGTGACAGCAGGCAAAAAGAAAGCCGTCGGAAAACGGACGGATGTCGGCGAACATATCGTCACTTTCCTCATCGGTAAAAAGAATCGGATCGATCGGCTTTTCTTTCAGGATGGAGTCTTGCAATTGTGCGCCGCGACGGAGCACAAGATGACGCAGTTCGTCCGGGCAATGCGCTCGGCTTACTCCGTTGATGTCCGTGACAAAGGCAAGCCACCTATCGATCCGAGGCGGTTTTTTCATCAGGGCAATGGCCGTCAGATACCCGTCAAGCATATCGGGCTCCATCGGCACGGCCGGTTCCGGCGTGCTCGCTAAGAGCTCACCGAGCGTTTCGATTTCATCCAAAGAAAGCGGAGCGGTTCTCATTGCGGTGTACTCGGATGCAAGGCCTCGATGGCTTCTTGCATTTGTTTTGGGTCTTTCATACGGAGAATCTTAGCAACGGCTTTTTCACATTCGGCACAGTTGGTTTGGAGGATTCGTTCCTTTAAGGCCAGAATCCGGCCGCTTTCCATCGAGAAGTTTCTCAGTCCGAGACCGAGGAGCAATTCGAGCATTTCCGGTTCGCCGGCAATTTCGCCGCAGATACTCACGGGGACATTGGCCGCCCGAGCTTCTTGCGTGACATGCTGAATAAGGTAAAGCACGGCAGGGTGCCTTGCTGCGCTCAAGTGGTTAACCGACGGGTCATGGCGACTTCTAGCCAGTGTGTGCTGAATGAGGTCGTTCGTTCCCAAACTGATAAAGTCCAATTTCGGTAAGAAGGCTTGAACCCAGATGGCGGCAGCCGGCACCTCAATCATGGCGCCCAAGGGGATGTTTTCCTTGTACTTGACGCCGGCTCTTTGTAAGTCCGCTTCAGCCTTGGCCAAACGACTGTGTGCAAAATCCAGTTCCCACGGGCTCACGACCATCGGCAACATAATGCGCGCATCCGAGCCGACGGCGGCTCGCAGCATGGCACGTAACTGGGTGTCGAAAATATCCGGATGGGCTTGGAAAAAGCCTAAGCCTCGTTTTCCGAGGGAAAGCGCCAACTCTTCGGCACTACTTAAGTTTAAGTCTTCGCTCGCCGTCACTTCGAGCACCTTGTCATCGCCCAAATCCATCGTGCGTAGCGTGACGCGTTTGTTCTTCATGGGGCGAATGACGCGCCGGTACGCTTCGACCTGTTCTTCTTCTGTCGGAAGCATCTTGCGATTCATAAAGAGAAATTCGCTGCGAAACAGTCCGATTCCTTCAGCTCCGGCGTAGACCGCATCGTTGGAGTCTTCCGGAAGTGCCACATTCGAGAACAAATGAACGGCAACGCCGTCAACGGTCTTCGATTCCGTTTGGCGCAACTTTTTAAGGCGAGAGCGCGTTTTTTTCTCATCGCGCAGACGTTTCCCGACCTTTTCAACGGCCTCTTTGTCGGGAAAGAGCGTCACGATTCCGTGTGTCGCATCGAGCAAAACGGGATTATCGGTCTCGACTTGCTGCATGGCGCCTGTGGCGCCGACAATCACCGGAATTTCCAGGGAGCGGGCCAAAATGGCCGTGTGTGACGTGGCCGAATCGGCCTCGAGAACCAGACCGGAGAACTCCTCGTCGTAGCGACGTTTGAGAACCACGATGTCGGCCGGGCTGAGTTTTTCGGCAAAAAGAACGATGCTGTCGGCGCCGATGGAAAGCTCGACGTCGTCACTCAATTGTCGGCGTCCCGTCAGAACGCGTTGAATCCGATCGAACACATCACTGATATCGTCAATGCGTTCTGCTAGGTACTCGTCGTCAATCTCGCTAAAGGTCTTGCGCAATTCTTCGAGTTTTAATTCCAAAGCCCATTCCGCATTGACGAGTCTTTCGCCGATGATGTCTTGCGTGCTGGTAATCAGTGACTCATCGCACAGAATCTGCAGATGCATTTCCAAAAATGCCGTGGCCTCAGCCGGAGCGCCTTCCGTCGGGTTTTCAACGAGATTTTCCAACTCTTGCGTGACGGCGGAAAACGCACCGCGAAGACGCAAGGATTCGGAACGCACCTTCGGTTTGTCAATGGCAAAGTGAGGAATGCTCAAGCTCCCCGAAGAGCATTTTTGAGCTTTCCCGAGCGCAACGCCCGGAAAGACGCGCAATCCCTTGATGGTTTTAGAAAGCGGCGCGGTTTCGGGGACAGGCTCTGCCGGAGCCGGCGCTTTGTCTGCGGGCTTTGCCGCCGTCTCTTGCTGGGCGTCTTCGGATTTTGTCGGTTCCGGTTTCGCAGGGGCTACGCTCGGAGCGGGCGTTGTCGGCGCGGTGGGAACGACTTTTTCCGGAACTTGTTCCGTGACAGCGGATGTCTGTTTGGAGTTGTCATCGGCCATAGACTATTCCTCCTCTCCGAAACGCGATTCAAACAAAGCCGTGATGGCATCGCAGGCGGCGATTTCATTGATTCCTTCGAACTCAAGTCGAAGCACGTCGTTGTGCTTGGCTCCGAGGGTCATGACGGCAAGAATGGATTTGGCGTCGGCACATTTCGTGCCTTTTTTGATGCGGATGGCGCACTCAAAAAGATTGGCCGTTTTTGTTAAAAGTGCGGCCGGGCGGGCGTGAATGCCGAGTTGATTCTGTACGGTAACGGTTTTAACAAGCATCTTTTAAGCGCCGCAAAGCGTTTTCGTTTAAGCATACCGCAATACTAGTGCTTCCTGCTTGTTTGGCAAGCGGGTTGAAAGAAAAAACCAGGACGAAAAAGGAAAGAAACCGGTCGGTGCAATGTCGAATCGGATGACTCAGCCGGCTCTGCGGACGGTGATACCGAACGAGCCCGCTTCTTTAACCAGGGCGCAGAGCTGATCGAACGCTTTGTGTCGGTGGCATACAGCCGTTAAAACCATCGGCAAATTCACTCCGGTGATAAGGACGGTATCGGCATGACGCAGGAGCTTTTCGGCGATATTGGCCGGCGAAGCTCCGATGACATCGGTCAGAATCAGGGTGGTGTTTCTTTCCGGGCGGTCGGAGGCCAACTTTGCGCTAACCGAATCGGCAACGGCAGCCGGGTCTGCATCGGCGGATACATCCACCGCAATGAGACTATCGAGGCTGTGCGGATCGTAGCCGTACACATGAGACGCGCACTCCTTGAGAGCGGAGGCAAGGGGCGCATGCGCAATAATCAGGATAGAAGTAGACACAAGGGGCCCTTAGGTAACGCTGAGAAGCCAATTGTATCGGCGCCCATAAATAGGCCAAAGAGGCTCAAGATAGACTAAAATGCAGCAACAGATAGAAATAAGCGACAACGTGCTTTCTTTTAGCAACATCTGAGCTTATTTACAAAACCTGCGAAAAGCGTAATTTTTCAAACTGACGTTGTAAGGTTGCCACAATGGCGTTATTAGAGTTTCGATCGAAAGCCGCGGGCGGATTTTTCCTGCTCCCGGCAACGTTTCAGGAAATTTGCAAAGTTCTCGGGCGTTCTTTTTCTCAGAGCGGAAGCTGGACGGTCGATGAGTTACCGCAGATTCTCGAGACATTGGAGCAAGAAGTCGCACGAGAAAAAAAGATGCTCGCGACTGAGGAGGCTACGCTTCGAGAAAAAGAAGCGTGCGGACGAGGCTATCCGACAGAGGATGAAGAGCAAAGGCGCCGGCAACGCGAGGACTTCGTGAGTTTCGGAATGCGGACCATGCCGCTGCGCGAGATGCTACGGGCAGCGATTGCCAAGCGTGTTCCCGTGATGTGGGGCATCCCGTAGCGACGGATTAAACGCGCCAGAAGTCCCGGGTAAATAAAACGAAGACCGTGACGATTTCCAGTCGACCGATCAGCATACAAAAGGTGCAAAGCCAGAGTTGAAAAGCCGAGAGCGTCCCGTAGTTGACGGACGGACCGACCTTTTCCAGTCCCGGACCCGTATTCGTTAGGCAAGCAAAGACCGCTGAAAAGGCCGAGGCCACATCCAGTCCCGAGGCCACCAACAGCACGCTTGCCGTCAGCAGGGCGGCTACCCATAAAACAATAAAGTTTAAAACCATAAAAACAATCGGGTCGGGAATCGTGACGCGATTGATGCGTAGTGGAATCACGGCTTTCGGGTGAAGGGTTTGTAAAAACCCTCGGGAAAGTTGTTTGGTAAGAATCAGTGCACGAAGCATCTTAATGCCGCCGCCGACGCTTCCCGAACACGTGGAAAAGGCCGCTAAGCACAGCATGATGACGCTGGCCGTCACGGGCCAGTGGCTGTAGTCGGTACTGGCAAATCCGGTGGTCGAGGCGATGCTTACGACGTTAAAGAGCGCATAAAGGAACGTTTCGCTTGTCGAGTCGTACATAGCGTTCAGCATCAAAACGGCAAAGACGACAAGCACACCTGAGGCGAGTACAAAAAGCCAGGCACGGGCTTCCGGATCTTGCAAGTAAAGGAGAGGAGATCGTTTTTTCCAAACCAGAAAATGCAGCGAAAAGCTCATGCCGCTAATGAGCATAAAGAGAATGCAAACTAGGTTAATCGTGTTGTCGGACCAGAAGGCAAAGCTGGCATCGTGCGAAGAAAAGCCGCCGAGACTGACGGTGGAAAAGGCGTGCACCAGCGCGTCGAACCCGGACATGCCGGCTAACTTGTAGCCGACAAAGCACGCAAGGCTCAGCCCCATATAAATCCACCAGAGCCCCTTGGCCGTGCTCGCAATGCGCGGGGTGAGTTTCGTGGCTTCAATAGTCGAGCCGATTTCGGCATTGGTTACGGACGACTTGTTCGTTCCGATTCCGAAAAGCGGGGAAATAGAAGGGGCAGCCTGACATAGGTTCACGAAGCGAAAGAGTTGAGAGCCGCCGACTCCCATAAGAGGTAGCAGAGCAATCGCTAAAACGAGGATTCCCATACCGCCGAGCCAACTTAAAAGACACCGCCAAAAGTTAATCGACTCCGGGAGGTTTTCGACGGAAAAGGCCGTCGCGCAGGTCGTCGTAATGCCGCTCATGGCCTCAAAGTAGGCTTGCGAAAACGAAACGTTCGGCAAAGTCATGATCGGGAGAGCGGCGAAAACCGGCAAAACGGACCAAAGAAGCGTGGCAAGCAAAAAGCCGTCGCGCGGCAGTAGGTCGCGTTTGTCGTGTCGCGTTACGGCAATCAGGGCCAGTGCGCCGCAGGCCGTTAGGGCGGCGCCGAAGAAAAAGCCGTACGCAGCTCCGTCCTCAAAAAAGGCCGAAACGGCAAGTCCGAGCAAGTGAATGCCGGAAAAAATCAACAAAACGGTTCCGATGATATTGAGAACCGGGAACAGTAAATAACGTAGTCTTGCGAGCATCGGCGCAATCAGAAGAATCCGACATCAACGGCAAACAGGGCTTCGATCTTAGACATCAAGTGTTTGTCGGCGGAAAAAACAATCACGCGATCTTCGGGCTCGATGACAAGATCGGGTGAAGCGGCCAAAAAGTCCGTACCGCGCACAAGGGCGCAGACACTCGAGCCCTTGGGAAGTGTAATCGAGCTGATGGGTTGTCCGATAACCCGAGAGGATCCGGGTGTGCCGTGGGCAATAATTTCAAGCACTTCGGAGGCGGCATCGTGTACGCCGTGCACGGCCACGACATCGCCGCGACGCACGTACTGCATCAGCTCGCTTAACGTGACGCGAGTTTTGGAGATGATGATGTCAATACTCGTATCTCGAACCAAATCGGCAAAGGTCTGATTGTCCACGAGTGCAATCGAGCGTTTTGCTCCGAGGCGTTTTGCCAAAAGCGCGCTCATGATATTGCCGTCATCGTGTTTACTTAAGCTGATAAATAGGTCGCAGGTGTCGATATCGACATTCGTAAGATCTTCTTGTTGTAGGTACGAGCCCTTGACCAAAAGAATTTGCTCGGGAAGTTGCTCGGCAATATCCCGGGCCTTCTGTTCGTCTTGCTCGAGGATCTTAATGTTGTAGGCGTTGCGATTTTTAAGCCCGGCGACAATCCGAAGCGCCATGTCGGCATCCCCGGCGATGACAAGGTTTTTATTGCGGTTTTCTTTCGGGTGTATGTAGGAAATCAGCGAATCGGCCGCTTCGTGGTTCACGAGAACTAAAACGTCGTCGCCGGCGGCAAGCGTCACATCGGGGGCAAGGACCTTGTTTTCGTGAAATGCCGCCACAAAGGCCGCCTTATGCTCGTCTAAAACAGGGCGCAACTGCTCGCCCGTCTGACCGATACACGGGCTTTCCTGCCCGACATCGATGGTCATGAGGTACAACGTGCCCTGTGCCAAATCAATCACTTGCAGGGCCTGCGGGAATTCGATTAAGCGAAGCAGGGCATCGGTTAGGGCTTTCTCGGGCCAGATGGTGCTTGTGATGTGAAAGCCGGCGTCTCCGAGCAGGTCCGGGTAGTTACTTAACTCATTGCGACGGACTCGGGCAATGCGTGTCGGAACGTTAAACAGTTCACTTGCAAGCAGACAAGCCACGAGGTTGGTTTCATCGCTCGCGGTGACGGCAATGATGATGTCGGCATCTTCAATGCCGGCTTCTCGCAAAACCGCCGGGCTTGCCGCATCACCGACAATCCCACGCAAATCGAAATGGCGTTGTAGTTGTAGGACCCGGCTCTGTTCGATATCGACGACCGTAATGTCGTTGGATTCACCGACCAACGCTTGTGCGACGGCGTCTCCCGTGTGTCCGGCTCCGAGAATCAGTACGCGCATGGCTCGGAAAAACTACTTGTCGTGTGTTGCTTTGGCTGCGTTCGAGGGACGGGGAATATCCATGTGAAGCGCCTTGAGTTTGCGGTACAGGTGCGTTCGCTCGAGACCGGCATGGCGTGCCACACGTGTAATTTGATAATCCTCGTACTCGATGAGTTTCTTGAAATAGGCGCGCTCCGTGGCTTCGCGCACTTCCCGCAGCGAGGCATTGAAATCAATCACGATATCGGTGCCCGGAATATTAAATTTCGGAAGTTCGACGGGAACTTTGGGTTTGGGTGCTGCAGAGACAATCGGCGGTAAATCATTGTCTACACGGTACTTGGCAAAAGCCGTGATGCGGTTTTTCACCTCAATGCCGTGACGCACGGCCTGCAGGAGTTTTTGCATCGAAATCGGTTTTTCCAAGAAAGACAAGGAACCGAATTTGGTCGCCTCGACGGCGGTTTCAATCGTGGCATGACCGCTCATCATGATGACCTGACTTTCAAAGTCTTTGTCGGCTTTCCATTCTTTGAGAAGGGAAACACCATCCATGTCAGGCATCCAAATGTCCAAAAGAATCAAATCGAACTTCGTTTGCGCTACTTTTTGACGAGCGACCTCGGCATTTTCCGCTTCTTCGACGGTGTAGCCCTCATCCGAGAGAATCTCCGAGAGAAGATCGCGAATGCCTATTTCATCATCAACAATCAGAATGCTTGCCATAGCGCAATACTCGTTGCGAAAAAATACGATTGAACAAAGCGGCGAAAACAAACGACACCAAAAGAAACAAGTGCCGCCTACGCCCTTGTTTTCCTTTTTTTATTGCGTTAACCGTTGCAAATAATATCCGCATTTGAAAAATCAGGCAATACACAAAAGCGCGGGGGGGGGCACATTTCACCGACCAAGTCAAGTAGGTAATTAAAATTTAAAAAAATCTCTGGCGGTTAAGCCATAGGCATACAAAGGGCTGTGCATCGGATAAATTGCACGTCGTCGGTATTTAGGTCTTGCCTCGATTGATGAGGTGTCTCAAGTAAGCTCGGATAAGATTCCGAAGCAGGCGCACATCAGGATCTAGACCGCCCGAAGCCAGTAAACATGTGGCTTTCCAAAGGGTATGGCCCCACCGCTCATTTCGAGCAGCCAAACACTTCAGTCTGCACCGGCGCTCCGTCCCATGTTTTTTTACAGGATGTTTGAGTCATCAACTCGCGTAGCTTGCTGACGCTCACCCCCGGTAGGGCTCGGGTTCCGGTCGAAATCAAAAACCTTTTACCTTTCGTCGTTGTTCATCGGATGCAGGGCACTCCGTGTCCGATTCGGGGCCCCGGAGCTCATTGGAATGTCTCATCCCCCCAGCCATGGCTCACGGAGTGCTCGGCAATCGTTACGTATTCATGTTCATTTCTCATGGCGTGTAGGCTATTTAAAGTGGCCTGCACGTGATGTCCTTGTCAATGGGTTCAACAGTGCCTGGGTCAAGTCCCGACGCGACTTAATGGAGGGGACCCGCCTCGGTGAGGCGGCAGCCGTTCATTCGCGGCGCGACTTGACGCAGCCCCTGTCCGCGTACGCTGGCTTCGTAGTGGTTAAGGCACAAGGTGCCTTAAGCCTAGAAGCTACAGACGCGGTCTTCTGCCCCACTGCGCTTTTCAGACGTTGTGTTTGGGTAACCGCAAGGGCAGGTTTTTTCCCCGGAATCTTCTTTTTGTCAGTCACAACCGTTCGTGTCATGCCCGTGACCTTTGTCCCGGACGATTTCGTTGCTGTTTTCCTCTGTGAGGATTCTTCGGTTTTGGCCCTTGACGCGCTTGGCTCTTGGGGGTGGGAGCCTCCGAAGGCAAGAAGCAAGTCGAACGCCTCCTTCTTACGTAACACTTGATACACACAACGAGCGAGCTTTGCGGCAAGTGCCCGTATGCCAATGACGCGTAAGCCGTTTTTTTTACCTTGCGCTCAAGATAGTGTTGTATCGACTTGTTGTATCGCGCCATTAATGTCGCTAGTTCTGTAAGAGCCCAACTTAAGTAGGCATTGCCGTTCTTGGCGTTGCCTTGTCCCTTGCTCTTGCCGTTCGATAGCTTCGAAGCCGGGGCAAGTCGGCAATAGGACACGAACTCACCCATCGTGCGGAATCGTGAGATGTCGCCGATTTCCGTGATGATGACGGCTGAGAGTACATCACCGCAACCCTTCATGCTGTTTTTCAGGAGCAACCGCCCCTCTCGGTAAGTATCGATTTGGTCGAGTCTTTCATAGACCTGGGCTTCGATTCTCTCGAGTCGCATCTGGGCATCGTGCAATCCGGCAAGCAGATCGGCAATGATGAGCTCGCTCCCGTTGCCGCTGATGCCACTGGCCAGTACCGCGTCGATACCATTCTCCTCGTATGCGAACTGCAAGTCTTGGAGTTGCTTGCCGTGCAACGGGTGTGCACAGTGGTTGTGATACAGGTTACTCAGGCGTATCTTTTTCTCAGAGACTTCCTGCATGACCCGCATCCGATGCCGCGTGAGATCTCTCGCCCCGCGAAGAGCTCGAGGCAGAACGGTGGTACTTTTGAGGGATCCCATGCGTAATCGTTCCGCAAGATACTGAGCATCGGTTTCGTCGTTAGCCGCTTTGATGTTAGCCTGACTGACGGTACAGGGATCGGCTAGGCGGAAGTTCCAACCGTGCTCTTCGGCGATATCTGCGAGCCAGTACCAATTGAACGTGGATTCGGCCGTCATGACGTGTTGCTGCCCGTCGGCGTATTCGCTCAGTAATTGCGTGAGCGAATCCTGTGAATCGCAGATACTGACTTTCTTGAGTTTGATTGTTTTGCCCTGCAACTCGCCACCGACCTTGAGAATGTTGCGCCGCACGCAAACAACCACGTTGTCACTGTGAACGTCAAGTCCGATGTAATTGCAATCGATGTTGGGCTGGACAGATGCTGGTAAAACGGTAGAATTCATATCGCCTCTCCATTTTGGATCGATGGGCTGAGGGCCCCGTGCCCTCAGCGTTAGAGGCAATTTACTGAAGCTCGCTCAAATGCGGGCTCTTTTGTCACTTCTGCCACAATCATTCGTAGCGTTGCCGTTGCCTCTGGTGTCGGTGATATGAGTATCGGGGCGATTCTTTTTAGGCCTCTTCGGGTTTTTCCCTTAAGGACAAGCCGGCCGGAGAGGCTAGACGGCAACGGGAAAGACGATTGTCACGCGTGCGCCCAAGACGGTTTTATCGTCTGCCAGTTTGTTTTCAATCGAGATTTTGGCTTTGTGCTCATCCAAAATCTTTTTGACCATCGGCAACCCCAAGCCAGTTCCCGTGGCTTTTGTCGTGATATACGGCTCAAAAGCTCTTGCCAGGACACTCGGTTGGAACCCCGGACCGTTATCCTCGATGGTCATGCGCACGGCCGAGGGGCTACCTTCGGAAGAAACTGGCTCCGTGCGGATACAAATTTTCGGATTTTTAACGTCGGCACAGGCTTCGATGGAATTTCCGAGCAGATTAAAAAGCACTTGCCGAATCTGGGCCGCATCAACCGAAACGGTCAGTAGCGGACTTTCCAATTCCCGCAAAATCCGAATGCCTCCCGAGTGATAAAACGTAATCATGTCCTCAATTAAGGCATTTAAATCAACGGCCTTTAAGCTCGGGGGCGGCAGCTTGGCAAAGTCGCGGAAGTCGTTGACCATCTTTTTCATCGTATCGACCTGATCGATAATCGTGGATGTCGCTCGACTTAAAAGGGCGGCATCGGCCGGGTCAAGTTTCTTTTCCAGTTTCATCGAAAGACGTTCGGCAGCCAAGCGAATCGGCGTTAAGGGGTTTTTGATTTCGTGCGCCAAGCGGCGAGCCACTTCGTTCCAGGCTTGCGCCTTTTGAGCATCGATTAAGGCCGAGACGTTGTCAAAAGCGACAACCCAGCCGACGGCGCCTTCAAGTTCCAAACGCGAGCCGCGGATAAAAAGCGAGACATCCGGATCGGGGGCGCGAGAGAGTTCGAAGTCCAGATGAAAACTTCCGGTGTCGGCGATACGAATTTGATCGGCAAGGGCAGCGGCAAGACGCGGTTCGACACTCGCGAGGTTATCTCCCGGGTTAACGCGGGAGGGAGCTAGGATAACGTTAGCGGCCGTATTGGCAAGCAGCACGGCAAGCGAGGAGTCCAAAAGTAAAACGCCGGCGGAAATGTTCGACAGAACGCTCGCGAGATAGGCGCGCGAGCGCTCGGTGGCAAGCCTTTGTTTTTCGGCATTTTTTTGCGCTTCGGCAATTTGGGAAACCATGGAGTTAAACGATTGGGTGAGTTCGTTCATCTCGTCGTTACCCAAAAGTTCACGAATCGGAACGAGATTGCCGTTAGCGACTTTTTTCGTCCCGACGGCCAGCTGCAAGACCGGTTCTGTCATTGTTCGGGCAAACCAAAGCGCCATGGCAATGGCCGCCAAAAGCGTCAGGAGCATCGTCAAGGTCAGCGTGACGCGGTAAATGGTCTGTAGCGACGCGCGCGTGAGCGTCAGTTCTTGATAATCGCGAAAGCCCTCGACAAGGCCCCGGGCTCCTTGAGCAAATTTAAACGGAACGGTATTGGAAAACTGCAAAAAACAGTTATTTTCCAACGTGCGGTCCGGATAAATCGGGACAAGTGTCCGAATGCGCATCGGGTCGTCGGGTGTGGAGGATTCGCCTTCAAGAAGAGAAAAGCCTTTTTTCTCCAGCGAATCGACCATATCGGTCACAAGAGGAATATCGACTTTAACTTGGGAGTCCGGCGCAATCGAGGAGTGCGAGATGTTCCCCTGGGGTTGGAAAATCAGGGCAACTTCCGATTCGAAATCTTCGCGCAACTTTTCGATGCCGGCATCCCATTGTTTTTCCGGCAATTCCGAAAGACTTAAGGCGGCTCGGCGGGCAAAGAAAAGGAGCCTGCCGCGCTCGTTTTCCAAAATGTCACTGGAAAGCGTGATACCTTCTTCTAGAGCCCGTTCAATGCGCGCATCGAACCAGGAATCAATCGATCGACCGATAAACTGGGCCGAGACCAAATAAAGCAGCATGCAGGGAACAAACGCGATGGCGGCAATCGTCAGCGCAAGACGCGCCGTCATGCGAGATCCGAAATCGTTATGACGCCAATTGAGATAAAGCTGAAAACTCAGGCGTAAAACGATAATCAGAAGAATCAGGGTCGTCAGGACATTGACGGCAATGAGTGTGGGGAAAAAGCGCCCGAGTCGCGTCGAGGCCGCACCGCCGGCCACCGCATAAATGAGCAAAAAAACGCCGGCCGCAACGATGCTGAAGAATCCAATGCGTAGCCAGCGTTGCATAACGTGCCTCTCTAGTTGGTATCGAGGGCCTTTGTCAGGACGATGTTTTGCCAGTCGCTTTCAAGGGCCCAATCCGTGTTGCCGCCGATTGTCACTTGCAGGGGCTTGGGTAGGCGCGACAGGTCAAGTCGCATTCGGGTTTGTGCCAGGACATCTGCGTGGTTACGGATGGCATCCGTGTCGGCTACAACCCAACCGCGAACGTTTTTCAAAAGCAAAAGCGCTTGGTCTAACGTATCGAAGGATTGAACAAGACCGTCGCGCGACAGACGCAATTGACGCGATAAGGGACTGTAACTGAGGCGTTGCAGTAGGGTAGAGGTCACAAGGGTCTTATCAAACCAGAGCGTTCTCGGTTCCATGAGCCGGAATTCGTAGGCAAAGTACAGCGCAATTCCGCGTCTTAAGCAGTCGGTTAGAACCGGCGACAGGTCAAATTCCCAGTTAACGCTCAACTGGAGACCCGGGAAGGCCCCGTCGGTTACGCGCATCAGTTGCGCTCGCATGAGTTGAACATCGGACGAGCCGGCGCGCACGAGCTTGGAAGCTGCCGGCGCAAAAAGCGCGGCAGCGAGCGATGCGCACAACAGTCGTCGCGAGACCATATTCAGGCTACCCTTTTGTTAATAAAGCATAAAAGAAACCATCTCGGATACGGGCCAGGCCGAGTGCGTCCTCGGTGTCCGAATCACGCGGCAACACCGTCAGTGTCGCCGGTAGGCCGTCGGCAAGGGGGACGGCACGAGCGTCTTTATGCCGCTTAAGGAAGTCGGCGATTTGCATCGGACCTTCTTCCTTAAAAACTGAGCATACGACATACAAAAGCCTTCCTCCAAACTTTACCCGTGGCCAAAGTGCATCGAGAAGTATCTTTTGTTGTTTTGCAAGCGCAACAATGTCACTTGATTGCCGTAAGAAGGCAACGTCGGGATGGCGGCGCAAGATACCGCTTGCCGTGCAGGGGGCATCGAGCAAAACGGCGTCAAAATGACTGTCGGGACCGGCCCAAGAGGCCGTATCGGCCGCATCGGCTTGCACAACACGCGCCTTCAAATTGAGCCGCTTTAAGTTCTCCCGAATGCGTTCGGCTCGCTCCGGACTGATTTCCAAGGCTAAAACGTCGGCATCCGCAAGTTCCAAAATGTGGCAAGTTTTCCCGCCCGGGGCGGCACAAGCATCGAGAATGCTTTCTTTGTCTTGCGGAGCAAGCCATCTGGCGGCGAGTTGTGCCCCGGCATCTTGTACGCTGACAAGTCCCTCGTTAAAGCCCGGAATCTCCTCCACACCACAGGGCGGATCGACAACAACGCCGTCTTGCCCAAGGGCCAATGCCGTAAGCCCTTTTTCTTGAGCGAGATTGCACCAAGCTAGCGGCGTCGTTTTTCGTCGATTGACACGCAAAACCAGTCGCGGCGGAATTTGCGCGAGTTTTAAGAGCGCCTCGGCATCGGTTCGACCCAAATCTTGAGAGAATTTTTTTAAGAGCCATTCCGGGGCATTGAGTCGGACGATGTCGTTTTTCATGGCTTCGGCAACAAGCGCGTCGCTTTCTCGGCAAAAGCGTCTTAAGCAAGCATTGACAAAACCCGAGGCGGCAGATGTTTTTCGGTTAGCCTTAGCGAAATTGACCGTTTCGTTGACTAGGGCAAAGCGTTTGGTCGGGTAAAGCAGGAGCTCACTGAGTGCCAGCATCAAAATGCGGCGCACGTTGTCGGTCGGGGGGCGTGCGCTCAGAAACTGAACAAGGCAGTCACAAAGAAAATATCGGCGCGTCAAGTCATATAAAACAGCCTGCAAAGCCGGGCGCATGCGACTGTCTGTTAAAGAAGCGCCGACTGCCGCATCAAGGGTTTTTCCGGACTCAAATAGCGTCAGGGCCTCTAGGGCCGGACCGAGCAGGCGCCCGAAGGGAACGGTCATTTCAAAACGTCTCCTTCCTGCAAGGAGAAAGACTGCAAAAAGGCAGCAACGTCCATGACGGGCTTGCCGGCTTTTTGCAGGCGCAAGCACTCCACGGCGCCGTCGGCGCAGGCCACAACCAGGCGTTTTTTGGCGCAAAGCACCTGACCCGGGGTGCCGTTTCCTTCTGTCGGACGCAAGGCCCAAATCTTCACGGTCTCACCGCGAGCCGTTGTCTTAAGGCCCGGGAACGGGAAAAAGGCACGGCAACGGCGATTAAGGGTAGTAACGGATGTATTCCAATCGATATCGGATTCCGTTTTCAGTAACTTTTGGGCGTAGGTTGCTTTCGTATCGTCTTGCGGGACGGCTTTAAGGGACTCGGCATTCTCTAGGGCTTGAACAATGGCTTGAGCGCCGAGCTCGGTGAGTTTTTCCGTGAGAGTTGCCGCCGTATCGGTCGATGTAATCGGAACGGATTTGACCAGCAAAACCGGGCCCGTATCCAGGCCTTTTTCCATTTTCATGATGGAAATGCCGGTTTGCGTGTCTCCGGCCTCAATGGCGCGTTGTATCGGAGCCGCCCCGCGCCAGCGCGGCAGGAGAGAGGCGTGAATGTTAACGGCTGTCAGGAAGTGATTTTCTCCGATTCCGCGGGTGGCCGTCAGAGCTTTTTCGGGCAAAATCAGCCCGTAGGCGGCAACGACGAGGACATCGGCCTCAGCGCTTTGCAACTGTTGCAAGGACTTTTCGGCACCGAAGGGGTCCTTGCGAACGGAAAGGGTCTCGGGCGTGATTACTTCCAGACCGTGCTTGAGAGCAACGTCTTTTACAGGCGAGGCCTTTAGTTTCATGCCGCGTCCGCTCGGTCTGTCAGGCTGGGTTAAAACGAGAGCAATGTCGTGTCCGGCTTCAATTAAAGCGCGAAGGGCCGCAGCTGCGAAATCCGGGGTTCCGGCGAAAATGATACGCATAAAAAGACCTCTGCTACCAATATAATAAGAGCAGAAGGCATTTTAGCAACCGGGTTCAGACGTCCCGGCTCGGAGTCGCAATCTGGAAACGCCCCGAATGCATCGGGGTGCACACGGATGCGGACTGAAGGAAAGAGCAAAGGTTTTTAGATGCATCGTATTTGTCGGCTGGCTTTCAAAGAGTACGGGGACAGAACCCTACCAACACTTGTTCTTTTGATGGGGCTCGGGATGCCTTCGGGCGCCTGGCCCGAATCGCTGATTCGCCTGCTCGTGCAGCAGGGACTACACGTCATCACGCCGGATAACCGAGATTGCGGTCAAAGTGATTTTTGCTCGGAGACGGTCTCTTTCGGGTCTTTAGTGCGCTCGGTTGCCTGGTACCTATGCGGTGGGGCGGTTAAAGCGCCGTACTCGATTGAAGATATGGCCATCGATGTCGAAGCGTTCCTTAATGAGCAAAAACTCGAACGGGTTCATATCGCCGGAGTCTCTTTGGGCGGCATGATTGCGCAGGTATTTGCCATTCGTGCGCCGCACAGAACCGTTTCCCTTTCCTGTATTTCAACGGCAACGGGAAATCCGCGAACCGGTTTCGGACAGTTTCGAGCTGTCCGAAGCATTCTTAAAAACTGCGCCGAAACGGACGACAGTCAGATACGCTACAAACGGTTGACACAACTACTGAAAACAATCGGAAGCCCAGGGGCGCACTATAGCGATGTCGAATTGGCTCGCTACATGCAGGTACTTAAGGACGGAAATGTCACGCAGCAGTCCGTACGGCGCCAATTGATGGCCGTATTAGCCGGCGGAGATCGTCGCAGTAAATTGCGTCAATTGGTGGTTCCGACGCTTGTGATTCACGGTCAAGCCGATCCTCTTTTGCCCGTGCAGGCAGGACAGGAACTGGCTGAGTGCATCGAAGGGGCGAAATTGCTGCGTATTGCCGGTATGGGACACGACCTACCGGAGTGTTTTATCCAGACAATCGGCCTGGCACTGGCCAAGCACTGCTATAGCGGGGTTTTGCGTTAGTTGGCGCGGTGCTTTTTTTCGCGGGCCTTTTCTCGACGCAGTTTGGCCAGCTTTTCAATTGCCCGATTTTTCTTCAAGAGACTCAGATGGTCGATAAACACGTGGCCGTTTAAGTGATCGACCTCATGCTGAACACACACGGCCAAAAGCCCTTCGCAGTCCATGGAGATCGGATTTCCTTGTAAATCAAAGGCATCGACGTGCACTCTGGTCGGGCGTTTAATTCTTTCCGTTAAGTCCGGAAGTGACAGACACCCTTCTTCCCCTTCGACAAGCGTATCGGTTAACGCAGTAACCGTCGGATTGACAAGGGCCAGAAGTTGGTTTTTTTCATCGGAAATATCAATGACAACCAGACGGATGCTTTTTCCGACTTGAGGTGCCGCAAGTCCGATGCCCGGAGCCGCGTACATCGTTTCTGCCATGTCGGCTGCCAGACGGCGCAAATCCTCGTCAAAGGCGGTCACGACCTGAGAGGACCGGGCAAGGATTTCGGCAGGGTATTGAACAATCGGCAAGAGAGCCACGGCGTTATCTCCAAGATACGGGATTTACTCCCGGAAAAGACCTCATTGTAACGATTCTCCCTTTCCCTTACGGCGCATCAAGAGGCGGAGAGTCGAGGGTCGTCACTCCGCTAAGGAAACGGGAGTAGGAATTTTCCTTTAAAAAACAACGAATGAAAAGAAAGAATGCGAATTAACCTTCTCTTTTCCCGAAAACTCTGACTATTCTATAAAAAAGGAGAGCGCCGACAATCCGGATGAAAACCGTCAGATGCCCGAGGCGTTCGGAGAGGAATCATGACCAAGTTGATTATTGCCGAAAAACCTTCGGTGGCGACCGATATTGCCCGCGTTTTGGGCGGAATGAAAAAGAAGGGGGATTACTACGAGGGAGGCGACTGGATTGTTGCCAATGCCTTGGGACACCTTCTGGAGCTATCTTGCCCGGAAAAGTATGAAGTTAAGCGCGGAAAGTGGACCTTCGGTCACCTGCCGGTCTTGCCGCCCACATTTGATTTAAAGCCCATTGCCAAGTCCGGTGAAAAATTAAAGAGCCTGGCTCGGTTGCTTCGGCGACCCGATGTCGACACCGTCATCAACGCATGCGATGCCGGGCGCGAAGGGGAACTGATTTTCCGCTACATCATGCAGGCCGCGAAATCGAAGAAAAAGATTGAGCGGCTTTGGTTGCAATCGATGACGCCGGGGGCTATTAAAGAGGCCTTTTCGCATCTGAGAAGCGATGCCGAGATGACAAAACTGGCGGATGCGGCGCGGTCTCGCTCGGAGGCCGACTGGCTGGTCGGCATTAACGGGACCCGGGCCATGACGGCCTTTAATAGCCTGGACGGTGGGTTCTTTTTAACGACGGTCGGACGCGTTCAGACGCCGACGCTCGCTATTGTCGTGCGGCGCGAAAACGAGATTAAGAACTTTAAAACGCAGCCGTATTGGGAAGTCGAAGCGGAGTTTTCTCTCGATGACGCGACCTACACCGGGCGCTGGTTCGACCCGAATTTTTCGCGGGATGCGAAAAAGCCGGAACTGAAGGCCGAGCGCATTTTCGACTGCAAAAAAGCCGATGCGATTTGTGCGCGAGTTCAGGGGAAAAGCGGGACGGTCACCGAAACGAGCAAGCGAACGACCAGTTTGTGCGCGCAACTTTATGACCTAACGAGTTTGCAGCGCGAGGCCAATAATCGATACGGATTTTCGGCCAAAACAACGCTTTCGATTGCTCAGGCTCTTTACGAAAAGCACAAGGCATTGACGTATCCGAGAACGGATTCGCGTGTGCTGCCCGAAGACTACGTTAAGACCGTGTACAAAACCCTTCAGATGCTGTCAGGGAACAAAGACGTCGGTTCGTTTGCCGACCGAGTGGTCGCGCAAAAGTGGGTACATCCGACAAAGCGCATTTTCGATAATGCCAAGATCAGTGACCACTTTGCCATCATCCCGACGCTTCAGCCCCCGCACGGAGCTCTAACTGAGGCGGAAAAGAAGATTTATGACCTTGTTTTAAGACGTTTTATTGCCGTTTTCTATCCGGCGGCCGAATACGATGTAACGACACGGATTACGACGGTCGGTCAGGATGCGTTTAAGACCGAAGGCAAGGTTTTGGTGTTGCCAGGCTGGATGGAGGTTTACGGCAAAACGCAGCTCGGCTCGGAAGCCATGTTGTGCCCGCTTAACGGGAAAAGTGCTGTTAAGACGATTTCCGTCAAACGCGAGGATTGTCAGACAAAGCCGCCGGCTCGGTATACGGAAGCAACACTGCTCTCGGCCATGGAAGGTGCTGGGCGACTCGTCAAAGACGACGAGTTGCGTGATGCGATGGCTGAAAAGGGGCTCGGCACCCCGGCCACGCGTGCAGCCATTATTGAAAACCTCATTGAGCAACGGTACATCCGCCGAGAAGGGCGGGAACTCATTCCGAGCGCCAAGGCCAAGCAGCTCTTTACGCTGATTGAAGGGCTCGGAATCGGTGTTTTATCCAATCCGGCCTTAACCGGCGAGTGGGAATACAAGCTTTCGCAGATTGAAAAAGGCAAGTTGCAACGCAGTGACTTTATGCGGGAAATCCGCGAAATGACCACGCATATCGTGGCTGCTGCCAAACAGTACGAAGGCGATACGGTCCCTGTGGAAAACCCGGCACACTTAAAGCATCGCTGCCCGAAATGCGGCGGAGAAATCGTTGAAAATTATCGGCGGTATGCGTGCACGAATCCGATGTGTGACTTTAGTCTTCCCAAGCACCCGGGCGGAAGAACGTTCGAACCTGAAGAGGTCGAAAAACTTCTGGCCGACGGCTCAGTCGGGCCTCTTACGGGATTTGTCAGCAAGATGGGACGGCCTTTCTCGGCGGTTTTAAAGCTGACACCGGAGAAAAAATTGGAGTTTGATTTCGGGCAGGAAGAAAAGCCCGAAGAAAAGGAGGATATTTCCGGACTCCCGGTTGTCGGCACGTGTCCTAAGTGCGGCGGGCGCGTCGTGCAGGGTGCGACAAGCTTTTTCTGTGAACACACGCTCGGAAAACAAACGTGTGATTTCCGGTGCGGACGCGTGATTTTGCAGCAACCGATTTCGCCGGAGGAATGCAAAAAGATCCTCACGGAAGGAAAAAGTTCCCTCTTGCCGGGATTTGTCAGCAACCGAACGCATCGTGAATTCAAAGCGTACCTCGTGCTCGATAAGAAAACCGGAAAGATCGGATTTGAATTCGAACCTCGGGAGGCCTCGCGCGAAAAGACCGAACGTAAAAAGACGGAAAGAAAAGCGAGGACGAGCAAGAAAGCCTGAAAACCTAGGAAAAACCTCTACGGAAAAGACCTGCTCGGTTTGATGAAACGCAAGGAACAAAGGTTCTTTCGTCAAACGGACAACACGTCGTTTTTTCCTCGGTAGACTTTGTGCCTTGTCACAATCAGTGACTTGTTTTCTTTCTTTCTTTTTTAGAGGATTTTGTCGTGAAGCTTAGTGCTCTTACCTGTGCTTTGGTTTTGGCGAGCGCCTCTTGCTACGTGCAGGCTGGTCCGGTTTTGGATGCGGTGAAGGCTCGCGGTCAAGTGATTTGCGGTGTGAATACGGCAGCTCCTGGCTTTTCTGCAGCAGACTCTCAGGGTCGCTGGACAGGCCTGGATGTCGATACATGCCGTGCAGCGGCGGCAGCCGTCTTGGGCGACGCATCCAAAGTCAAGTTTGTCCCGCTTTCTTCTCCGCAACGCTTTACAGCCTTGCAGTCCGGGGAAGTGGATATTTTGGCACGAAACACAACATGGTCTTTGACGCGTGATGCGAGTTTGGGCGTTGTGTTCGCTGCAATTAACTACTATGACGGGCAGGGATTTATCGTCCCGAAGAGTCTGAAAGTCACGACGGCGAAAAAACTCAACGGCGCCACCATCTGCGTGCAATCGGGCACAAGTTCCGTGCAGGCACTTGCAGACTACTTTACGGCGAACAAGATGAAGTACAAGCCGGTGATGTTCGATACGACTGAGGCCACGCAAGGCGCCTTTTTGTCCGGACGTTGCCAGGTCTACACCACGGACATGAGCGATTTGGCCGGTGCTAGAACTCGTGCTCGTAATCCCGATGACTACATCATCCTTCCGGAAACCATTTCCAAGGAACCCTTGGGTCCGGCCGTGCGTCGCGGCGATGACGAATGGTTCCAAATCGTGCGTTGGTCTTTTTACACGATGCTTGAGGCCGAGGAAAACAATCTGACAAAGGCCAATGTCGATCAGGCTCGTGCCACGAGCAAGAACCCGCAAGTGATGCGCCTTGTCGGAACCGGAGACGATACGGGCAAACTCCTCGGTTTAGATAAGGATTGGTCGTATCGGATCATCAAGCAGGTCGGCAACTACGGCGAGAGTTGGACGGCCAACTTCGGACCGAAGACGCCACTTAATCTGCCGCGCGCGCTCAATAATCTTTGGACGCACGGCGGTCTGATGTATGCGCCGCCGATTCGGTAACGCAGCATGTTAAAACACTAAGCCTGCGCAGGTCTGTGTGCTTGCGCAGGCGTGTTCTTTTTTCAGGGCACGAAGCAAAGAGACCGCAACGAGAATCTATAATGCCTTCTCTTTGCGAGAAGACAAGCCTTTTTTCTATGACCAATCCAACCGAAGAACGCGTAATCGGAGACGAAGCCTGGCGACGTCGCGAGGCGGCTCGTCGTCGTTCCGAATGGCTCATTCAAGGCGCGGCCATTGCCGTGGTCGCGGCTTTCGTTTGGATTCTGTCCGAGAATGTTTCGGAAAACTTGGCGGCACGCCACATTCGCAGCGGCTTTGCGTTCCTCTTTAACTCGGCCAGCTTTGACATCGGCGAGTCCCTTGTGGCTTTTCAATCGACCGATGCCATGTGGCATGCGTTTGTCGTCGGCATGGTCAATACCATCCGCGTGTCGATTTTCTCGGTGATTTCCGCCTTGATTCTCGGAGTTCTCGTCGGTCTGATGCGTCTGGCCGAGCACCCGATTTTGCGCGCGCTCGGGACGGCACACGTTGAAATCTACCGCAATATTCCGCTCATTATTCAGCTTTTTGCCATTTATCTGGTCATTACCGAATTACTGCCGACGGCAGGGGAGGCATTGCACTTCGGCCAATGGGCCTTGCTCTCGAAGGCAGGCCTTCAGGTGGCGGTCCCTCGCGAGGGGACGTTAGCTCTTGTTTTTTCGGGAGTTATCGCCGTCTTGGTTTTTCTCTTGGTGCGCGATCGTTGCCAAAGGCGCATGACAGAACTCATGGCGTCGCTTTCCGGTCTCGGAGCTGCCGTAGTTGCTTTTGTCGGTACATGGATCGGGTTCGGCGTTGTCGGCGGTTGGAGTAAGCCCTTTATTGACGGGTTTGCCATCGAAGGGGGAGCAGCGCTCTCGCCGGAATTTTTGGCCCTTTGGCTCGGGCTGACGCTCTTTACGTCCGCCTCGATTGCCGAAATCGTGCGTGCCGGTGTTTTGGCTGTTCCGCGCGGACAGTGGAACGGAGCCTTGTCGCTCGGCATGACGAAAACACAGGTTATCAGTTACATTGTTTTCCCGCAATCGATGCGTTTGGCCATTCCGCCGCTTGCCAGTCAGTTCATGAATCTGACGAAAAATTCGTCACTGGCCGTTGTCATCGGTTATCCGGACTTGGTGGCCGTCGGCAACATGTCGATTAACTCAACGGGTCAGGCCCTTGAGGTCATCGTCATCATCATGGCCGTGTATTTGGTTTTAAATCTGATTATCAGCGTGTGCATGAATGCCCTCAATGCTCGCGTTCTTCAGGCTCCGCGGTGATGCCATGAGAAACGAGACTGCTTGGTTTACCCTCAAGAGCCTGCGTGACCGATTCTTTTACTCGCGCTTTGCCACGGCCGTGACGCTGATTATCGGGTTTTTGCTGTGCATCACGGCGTTTTACCTCTTTAATTGGGGCATCACTCAGGCTGTCTTTACCCCCGACCCGAAGGCCTGCTATGCCGCCTCGGGCGCCTGCTGGGGCTTTGTGGCCGAAAAGTGGCGCTTGATTATTTTCGGGCGCTATCCGTACGAATTGCAGTGGAGACCGGCCGTTGCCGTTATCTCGATTATCGGCATGCTCATCGTGACGGCCTGTCCGAGGTTTTGGACGCGAACGGGCGCCAAGTGGCTCGGCTTTGGGTGGATTGCGGCCTTTTTCGTCTTTTTCACACTGATGCAAGGCGGCCTTTTCGGTTTGTCTCGTATCGATTCGGATAGCTGGGGCGGACTGCCCTTAACGGTTATCCTGACGCTTTTAGGGATGACCGTTTCCATCCCGATCGGCATTGTCTTGGCTTTGGGACGTCGCAGTCGTCTGGCGGTGATTCGTAATCTTTCCATCGGGTACATTGAACTTGTGCGCGGGGTGCCGCTCATTACGGTTTTGTTTGTGGCAAGTTTTGTCGTTCCCCTGTGGTTGCCGGCCGATGTGCGCATTGATCCGTTCTGGCGCGTTGCCGGCGGCATTATTCTTTTCCAAGCGGCCTATATGGCAGAGACCGTGCGCGGCGGTCTGCAGACCATCGCTCGAGGTCAGTTTCTTGCGGCCGATTCGTTAGCGCTTTCGTATTGCCAAAAATACCTGTATGTGATTTTGCCGCAGGCGCTTGTGGCGGTCATTCCGGCCTTTGTCAATAGCCTTTTGTCGACGTTTATGGATACGTCGCTCGTGACGGTTGTCTCCATGCACGATTTGACGGGGAGCTTGTCGCTTGCACTGGGCGACGCTGTTTGGAGAGACTTTTTCCGCGAAGGCTATATCTTCGTTGCCGCCATCTACTTTTTCTTCAGTTTCCTGATGAGCCGGTACAGTCAGTGGCTTGAAGGACATCTACAGGCCGGAAAACAGCGGGGTTAAGAGCGGTGTCCGAATACGTTTTAGCGTACGAGCATTCCGTGCAAGCGAACATGACGCTCGAAGACTTTTGTCGCGGGCTTGAGGATTTCGTGTACCGCCCGCAGGTCTATATCGAGACACTCAAGGGTGCTGTTATCTTGGAGGAAAAGACGGTCGGCACTCGGCGCGTTATCCATCGCAAAGTCGAATTTGAGACGTTTTCGTTTGAAGATACCGTCACGTTGACACCGAACGCAGAGATGATTGAACGGGTTGCGCCTTTCGGGCAGACCGCCGGGTCACTTTATCTTGTGCGGGGAGAAAAACTCTCTTGTGACTCGATTCGTGTAACCTTCACATATCGAGAAAGCGATACGGTGCGCCTGCCGGAAAAACTTGCCCGATTGCGGCAACTGGCGTGGGCGCAAAAAGACCGAAAACTACTGGACCAAATCAAAGACACGTTCTGCCGAACGGTGGAGCGCTAACGCATAGGAATTCCGGCATGGGAAAGCAAAAACGTTTTAGAAAGGAACGCGCGGAAAAAGCAACGGACGCATTACTGGCCGAGGGAACGCCCTCGCGCCCGAAGTGGTACTACCTCGTGCTTCGCCTTGTGAATGTGTTTTTCGGTTGCGTGGCTATTTCCGTGATTGCGGGCTTTTTGTTCCAGAAATATATGCCGGACAATACGTCTGTCGGTCCGGCGCTCATTACGATGGGCCTTTGGGCTGTCTGGATTATCTACGTCTTTAAGATCATGCGCTTTAAAGGCGAAAAAACCCCCGAATCGTAAGATTCGGAGGTTTTCAATCAACGCTTGAGTAACCGATTCTCAGTCTTTCTTATAACTCATGATGGCATTGAGCAGAATGGCGCCGAATGTCGCCGTTCCGATGCCGCCCAAAGAGAAGCCGCCGAGATTTAACGTAAAGTCTCCGCCGCCGAGAATCATCGTGACAGCCGCTACGATCAGGTTACGGTTCTGTCCGAAGTCAACCTGGTTGACAACCCAAATCCGGGCACCAGCCACGGCAATCAAACCGAAGACAACCACCGAGCAACCGCCGAGCACGGGCTGCGGAATCGTCTGAATCAGAGCGCCGAACTTCGGAGAGAAGCCCAAGAGGATGGCAAAGCAGGCCGCGATGACAAAAAGTAGCGTCGAGTACACGCGGTTAGCGGCCATTACACCGATGTTTTCACCGTAGGTCGTCACACCGGTGCCGCCCACAGAGCCGGCGACGATCGTGGCAATACCGTCGGATAAGAACGCACGACCCATGTACGGGTCAAGGTTCCGACCGGTCATGGCCGTCACCGCCTTGATGTGCCCGAGGTTTTCGGCAACCAGAATAATGACAACCGGGGCAATGAGGACGATGGCGTTTAACTGGAAGACCGGGGTCTTAAACGTCGGCAGTCCGAGCCAGGCCGCATTGGCAATGAAGGAAAAGTCAATCGGCTTCCCAAGACCCATGCCGTTCGTGAGAATCGCATAGATGATGTAAGCAATGGCCAGGCCGACCAAAATCAGCAGTTTTTGCATCAGACCGCGTGTGTAGACGGCAACAAGACCGACGCTCAAGACCGTAAACAGGGCCATGCAGCATTCGAACGTTCCGCTACCGCATCCGCGCACGGCTGTGGGCGCCAGATTCAAGCCGATGACGGCTACAACCGCACCCGTGACGACCGGCGGCATCATTTTTTCAATCCAACTGACACCGGTTGCCATCACAATCAGACCGACGATGGCGTAAATAATGCCGCATACGACGATGCCGCCCAAAGCAACAGAAATGTTGGCATTGGCACCGGACCCGGCAACATAGCCGGTGGCCGCGATGACGACACCGATGAAGGCAAACGAGGAACCGAGGTAACTCGGGACGTGTCCGCCGACGATTAGGAAGAACAGCAACGTTCCGACGCCGCTCATTAACACGGCAACGTTCGGATCAAAACCCATCAAAATGGGGGCAAGAATCGTCGACCCGAACATCGCAACGACGTGTTGCAAGCCCAAGGCGACCATTTGATTTGCGGGAAGGCGTTCATCAGGAGCGATGACGCCGTCGGTTTTGAGTTTCCATTGCGGAAAGTAACTCATAATAATTTTTCTCCATGACAGAAGTCCACCTCGAACGACACTTTCGAGGGCCACTTACTGAGGCGCAATTGTATTGACAGCACTCCGAGAAATAAAGAGAAAAATGGAAAATCTTCTGCGTTAAGTTAAAAAATCGTGAGAAATCACGGTGGTTTTTCGGAAAAAAGACAGCTTTCCCGTTGCGGCGATGTTGCTCGATGGAGGAAAATTGCACCCCGAAAGAAATCTGTTTAACGAAACGGTCCCTGATGCCCGATATGCAAAAGGGACGTTTTTAATCGCACTGATAAATGCCATTGCCTCTGATTGAATCCGAAGTACGACGCCGTCGTACGTTTGCCATTATTTCGCACCCGGACGCCGGAAAAACAACATTAACCGAGAAATTGCTTCTTTTCGGAGGGGCGATTCAGCTTGCCGGTGCCGTCAAGGGGCGCAAAGCCACCCGCCATGCCACCAGTGACTGGATGCAAGTCGAGCAGCAACGCGGAATTTCCGTGACAAGCTCGGTGATGCAGTTCGAGTATGAAGGACACATCATCAATCTACTGGACACGCCGGGGCATGAAGACTTTTCCGAAGATACCTACCGCGTTTTAACGGCCGTCGATTCGGCCGTGATGGTGATTGACGCGGCCAAGGGTGTCGAAGCGCAGACCATCAAACTCTTAAATGTTTGTCGTATGCGCAACACGCCGATTATCACGTTTATCAACAAGATGGACCGTGAGGTCAGAAATCCCCTTGACCTATTAGATGAAATCGAAAGCGTGCTGCACCTTTCGTGCGTTCCGATTACTTGGCCGATCGGTATGGGGAAAACGTTTCGCGGCGTTTTTTCGCTTCTTAAGAATCGTTTGGTGCGGTTTGCCCCGGGGCAAGACCATTTGGGCGGACAAACCGAACTAATCGAAGGGCTCGACAACCCGCGACTTGACGAACTCTATCCGATGGAAATCGGTCAAGTGCGTGATGCCGTCGAGCTGATTCAGGGCGCGAGCGAACCCTTTGATTTGGAAAAATTCCTGCGTGCCGAGCAAAGCCCGGTGTTTTTCGGATCCGGAATTAATAATTTCGGCGTCAAAGATGTGTTGGAAGCGCTCGTTCAATGGGCGCCTGCTCCGCTCGGTCGCGATGCCGGGACTCGTCGCGTGGAACCGACGGAGGCGGACTTTACCGGGTTTGTCTTTAAGATTCAGGCCAATATGGACCCGCGTCATCGGGACCGCATTGCCTTCTTGCGTGTGTGTTCCGGCAAATACGAGCCCGGCATGAAAGTCGAGCACGTCCGTCTTGAGCGGGAAATGAAGATACAAAATGCGCTGACGTTTATGGCCAATGAGCGCATTCATATGCAACACGCCTATGCCGGGGACATCATCGGGATTTATAACCACGGGCAACTACACATCGGCGATACGCTCACCTGCGGGGAAAAACTCGGATTTACGGGGATTCCGTACTTTGCCCCCGAACTCTTTCGTTCGGCACGCGCCAAAGATCCCTTGAAGGGGAAGCAACTTCATCAGGGACTTAAAGAACTCGGAGAGGAGGGCGCGATTCAGGTTTTTGAGGGCGAATTCGGTAACTTAATGCTCGGAGCCGTCGGTCCATTACAATTTGAAATTGTGGCGCAACGACTGGCAACCGAATACCGTGTCGATGCCATTTATGAGGCAACGGACGTGTCAACGGCAAGATGGCTTGTCTTCCCGGACGAGGAAACGCGTAAGCAGTTTTGTACCGAGCAGGCATCACGCCTTGCCAAAGATAGCGAAGGCAATACTTGCTATATGGCTACGTCCATCTATAACCTTCAGACAACGATGAAGCATTGGCCGCAAGTCCAGTTCAGAACAACACGGGAACAAGGCCAAAAATTCGATTAACGGAGCAGGAGGCCCCTATGACGGAAGTCTTTGCAAATGTTCAGGCAGCGGCGCCGGATGCCATTCTCGGCGTGACGGCCAAGTATCTGGCCGATCCCCGTCCCGAGAAAGTCAATCTCGGGGTCGGTCTGTATTTGGACGAAACGGGTAAGCCCAAAGTGCTCGATGTCGTGCGCGAGGAGCAAGAGGCGTTGATTGAGGCAGGATTGCCGAATACGTACCTACCGATTCGGGGACTTCCGGCATATCGAGACCTGACGCAAAAGATGGTTTTCGGCGAGCAAAGCGAGGTGGTGCAATCGGGACGCGCCTGTACGATTCAGGCCTTAGGTGGAACGGGAGCCATTAAGCTTGCGGCGGACTTTATGCGTAACGTATGCGGCGCAACGGTCGGGGCCTCGAGTGACCCGACGTGGGGTAACCACGACGGCATCATGCGTCTTGCCGGAATGCAGGTTCAAAAGTATCGCTACTACGATGCGGCGCATTTTTGTGTGGACTTTTCCGGAATGCTCGAGGATGTGGCGAAGCTTCCTGCCGGAGCCATGCCGATTTTCCACTCGTGCTGCCACAACCCGACCGGGTACGATTTGACTCTCGAGCAGTGGACACAATTACTTGAGTTATGCCGTTCACACGGATTGGTTCCGCTTCTGGATATGGCCTATCAGGGCTTCCGGGACGGACTTGATGCAGATGCGGCGGCGATTCGTCTTTTTGCCGAGTCGGATTTGGATTTCCTTGTGGCTACGTCCTACTCCAAGAGTTTCGGTCTATACAGCGAACGCGTCGGGGCTCTGACGGTTGTCACCGGCTCGAAAAAACAAGCCGATGCAGTAACGACTCGAATCGAAGCACTGGCCCGTGCGAACTACTCCAATCCTCCGTCATTCGGTAGTCGCATCGTAGCCGGCGTGCTCTCTGATGCGGCTAAGCGCGCGCGTTGGGAGGTCGAACTGGCAGCCATGCGTGACAGAATTTGCGCAATGCGGCACGCATTGGTTCAAGAAACGGAAAAGATCGGAGCCAAACGCGACTTTAGTTTTGTCACGCGTCAGGGCGGAATGTTCTCCTTTACGGGCTTTACATCCGAGCAGATGGACCGTCTGGCAACCGAGTTCGGCATCTATGCCGTGCGCAACGGCCGTATCTGCATTTGCGGGCTGAATACGTCGAACGTAGCGTACGTGGCCAGGGCCTTTGCCGCCGTTCTTTAACGCAGCAAAAGCACCGAAGAATCAGAGCAACTCGAGGAACTTCTTGAGCATTAAAGAACGTTCCTCGACGGTATCGAGGCGCAGGTATTCGTGGTCGGTATGGTAACCGCCGCCCGAAGGACCGCAGCCGTCGATAACGGGGGTTCCCATCAAGGCTAAGTTGTTGCCGTCCGAGGCGCCCCCGGCCTCGACAAACTCCGCCGTAAAGCCCACCTCCCGGGCTGCGGCGGACATTTTTTCGACCAAGGCCTTTGTGGCATCGGAAAAGGGCATCGCCGCTTTAAACGTATTTTGTTCAAACGTCGTGACGATATCTTCGCCCCAATTACGAGCGGCAAGTTCCTTTAAAGCGGCCTTCTGGCGTTGTTGTTCCTCGTTGGTCCAGTAGCGGGTATCGAATTCCACATAGGCGTTTTCCGGAATGACGTTACTGACGGTCCCTGAGTGCAAGATGCCGGCCGTAATGGTCGAGCCGTTTTTAAAGTCATTGAGTTTGTCCGCTTCTAAAACAAAACGCGCGGCGGCTAAAAGCGCACTGCGACCGTCCTGGGGGTTGTTGCCGGCATGGGCGGCGCGGCCCGTGAATTTCACCGTATAGATGGAAATTCCCTTGCGAGCACGCACAAGTTCTCCGTTGGGACGTGCAGCCTCGCAGACAAGGGCGCAGTCGGATTTTTCGCCGAGCGCGGAAAGCCACGAGTCGGAGAAAAGCGACCCGGTTTCCTCATCCGGGTTATAGGCAACGGCAATGGAAAGACGCTCTAAGTCTTCGGGACGCGCCATCTTCAGAGCATAAAAGATGGAAAGAACACCGGCTTTGCAGTCAGCGCATCCCGGTCCGCGCGCTAAAAAGCCCTCGATGGAAAAGGGGCGTGCAGCAGCTGTTCCGTCCGGAAAGACCGTATCGAGGTGTGCATTAAAAAGAACATCGTAATGGGTGGCATCGGGTTTGTTGCGCGCCAGAAGCCCGGCGCCGACACGCGGTCCGAAATCGACGAGTTCACACGTAAAGCCGATGGACTCAAAGTGGCCTTTCATAATCTGCGCTGCACGCGTCACGCCGGCCGTATTGGCCGTTCCGGCATCGAGGTTCACGAGCTCTCTGAGATCTTCAATGTATTCCTTTAAAAAAGACATCGGCGTCTCCGGGATAAAAAGTCGGTGGGGCAAAGTTTAGAATTGAGCCGCTCAAAATGGTGCAAACGAAGGAAACAAATGCAAATCAAAGCGGTTTTATTTGACTTGGATGGTACGCTCATCGATACGATTCCCGATTTGACCTACGGGTTAAACCAAATGCTCAAGGGGTTGGACAGGCCCCCGCTTACGACAGGTCAGGTTTCGTCCATGGTCGGACGCGGCGTTATCGACCTCATGGAAAATGTGTTTCGAGCGAGCCGCCTTGCCGTTCGTAGTGAGGCTATTAATAAGGCGATTTCCGTTTACTGCGACATCATGGTTCGAAGCGGAAGTTCGCACAGCACCGTGTTTCCCGACGTTTTCGAGAGCCTTGCCAGACTGAGGACAAGCGGGATGAAAGTTGCCATTGTCACCAACAAACCGCGCAGTATGACCGAGGCCATCGTTCGGGAAAAAGACCTTGTCGGGCGCGTCGATTGCGTGGTTGCAGCCGGCGATGCCGCGACCGTAAAACCCCATCCGGAAATGCTCTGGTTTGCTTGCGACAAACTCGGTGTGCCCCGAAACGAGGCCGTCATGGTCGGCGACAGTTCCAACGATGCCTTGGCCGCACAAAGCGCAGGGATGCCGGTGTACCTGGTGACAACCGGCTATAACGGCAGTGAACCGGTGGATTGCTGGGCTAAAGAAAACGGATTTAACCGCATATTCGGAAACATTCGCGGTGTGACCGACAGCATCCTTAATCGGCCGCAAGGTTAAAGCGTGCGCGAAAGTGTGCCGAGGACCCGAGACGGAACTTGGCCACGCGTCGACCGGTGCTCTCGATGTCTTTTTCAAGGACAGCAAGAGGGATTTGCTCTTGTTCTGCTTCGGTTTTCTTGCGGTACAGTCGATAGTTGACGCGAGCGCGCGTCGGGGTCAGATTCGGCATCACGACATTGCAACCGGCGCCGATTCCGAGAACGCGTCCGCCGGGCACAAGTGATTCCAGTGCCGTTGCCGCCGCAATGTTGCAAGTCGGGAACATCAAGCGGGTGACGGCCAGCATATTCAGGGTCAGCGTCAAAAGACGCGTTTTTTCCATCATGCCGTCGGCATGCATATCGCCGCCCTCGCTTTCAATGTACGGCCCCATGCCGAACATGTCGGCATCGATGCGCTCAAAGGCCCGTAAATCGGCGACAAGGTCCTCAACGGTTTGTCCCGGAATGCCGATCATGACGCCCGTGCCGACCTGATAGCCCGTCCGGCGCAAGTCCGATAGAGCCATGTACCGTTCGATTAAGGTTTTTCGGCGAGGTCCGTGACCGTGGATTGTCTCAAAGAGTTTCGGATTACTCGTTTCAAGGCGCAGCAAATACCGAAGTGCATTTCGGTTGCCGGAGGCCTTGGCCCAATACTCGTAGGTTTCGCAGGATTGTTCTCCGAAAGAGAGCGTTAATCCGCACCCGTCTTGAATGCCCATGGAAAGGCTCAGTGCGTGCAAATCGCGTAAAACATCGGCAATGAACTCGACAAACCGCGCATCGTCGCGTTCTCCGCTTTGTAAGGCAAGCGAGTAGTAGCCGGCACGAAAACTCCGTTCGGCCGCCGGAAGAATTTCTTCTTTGGTAAGCGTGTAGCGCGTCAACGTGTGATTGCTCTTACGGATTCCGCAATATCGGCAGTCGTAGACACATAGGTTACTCACTTCAATTAAGCCGCGCATATAAACGGCATTGCCGAGGACGGCCTCGGTCCTTTTGTAGGCCTCGTCATAAAGCACTCGGCATTCGGTCGGCTCTTGCAAGGTCAGTAACAGCGCAAGATCGCTATCGGTAAATGCTGTCTTTTCGAGCAGGGCTTTTAAGGCGGGCGTTGTCATGGGGCGAGCAATCCTTGTAAGCGAGCTTTTTCCTTGTTGTAGGCTTCAAGCGCTTGCGGATGCAAACTTAAAGCACGCGTTAAAACGCCTTGCAGAAAACTGATGGCAATTCCGTAATTTGTCATCGGAACGTTTTGTTCTTGTGCGGCACGTAGTCGCGCAAGCATATGCCGGCGTGTGACCACACACCCTCCGCACTGGATGATGATTTTGTACGGCGTTAGATCCGACGGGAAGTCTTTTCCGACGACGACATCGGTTTTAAGCGGCCCGCCGATTGTTTGCGCGAGCCAGCACGGAATCTTCTTGCGTCCGATGTCATCGGGTTGCGGATGGTGCGAACAGGTTTCACAAATCATAACTCGGTCGCCGGGTTTGAGTGTCGTAAGAGCCGCTGCGCCGCGCGCCAACGCTGTTAAATCCGACTTCATAACGGACATTTCAATGGAAAACGTCGTGACGGGAATGTTTTCGGGGACAACCGACACCACGTTGCGAACCACCTGGCTGTCGGTCATGACAAACGCCGGCGGCGTCTTTAAAGAAGCAAGGATTTGGGCGAGGCGATTTTCTCGAACGACCACACATTGGGCATCGGCATCTAAGACGGAACGAACGGCTTGCACTTGCGGCAAGATTAAACGCCCTTTCGGTGCACCGGTATCGATCGGCGTGACAAGAACGACCGTATCGCCCGGCTTGACAAGGCCGGAAAGAAAATCCGGATCAGGCTCGTGAAGCGTCGATAAAACACGCACCATCAGAGCGCGCAAAGCCTCAACACCCTCTCGGGTTTGTGCCGAGAGTTCACAAAACGCAATTTTGAAGGATTGTGCGCGGGCTCGAAGCGATTCGGAGAGCGGGACCGAGTCGATTTTGTTAAAGACCAGAATGCTCGGCACGGATTGTTTGCGCGCCTTGGCAATTAAGTCTTCTTCCGCCTCTCCGAAGGTATCGGCCGTTGTGACAATGAGAGCCAAATCCATCCAGGAAAAGACCGATTTGGAGCGCTCCGTGCGCTGCTCTCCGAGCGAGCCCGTGTCATCAATCCCTGCCGTATCAATGAAAACAACCGGTCCGAGCGGCGCAAACTCGGCCGCTTTTTCCACCGGATCGGTCGTTGTTCCGGCAACGGGGCTGACAATCGAGATGTCCTGACTAAGAAGCGCATTCATCAGAGAGGACTTGCCGGCATTGCGTTTGCCGAACAGTCCGATGTGAAGGCGCAATCCCTTCGGGGTTTCCGTACGCGGATTCATCTTGACGGGAAATTCAGTCATCGGAAACCTCCTCGGGTTTATTACATATCAATTTCTCGGAGTGGCTTACGCAGTTCGGCACGCACGTTATCCATGCCCGAATAAAACGCCTTCATCATCACCAGACCAAGGAATTTTCCTGTTTCCGTCACGATGATGTGATCTTTATTTGCCGGGTCGTCTTCAATGGCGCCGATAAGTCGTAGTGCCAGCATCTCTTTTAATAATGCCGTATCCAGATTGACTCCGTAAACATCGCGGAAATATTTGCGCGACAGGCGACCGGAGAAAACGTCGAGCATCAAGCGGTACTGCAAGACGGCATGCTTATCAAAGATTCGCTGCCGCTCAACACCGGTTTTTCCGGCGGCGATGCGTTCACCGTAACGGCGCAGACTGAACGTATTGACGTACAGATTGTTATTCAAAAAACTAAATGCTCCGGAGCCGACACCGAGATACTCGTCGTTATCGACGACGTACTCATCAATCCCTTCGTCGTGCGTGCGCCCGAACGTCCAACTTGTCAGTTGCCGGTATCTTGAGCCGAGCGTTTCCATGATCACGCGATACTGGTCGGCAAGTTCGTCTCCCTTGGCAGCGATAGTCCCTTTGACGCTCTTTTTGGTCTGGCTGGTGACCATGAGCGGGTAGGTCGTAATCTGGCGGGGATTTAACTGCATCAGCAGTTCCATGTCTCGGCGCAGCATCTGAAGGTTTTGTCCGCGAAAACCGAAAATCATGTCGATGTTTGTCGTCGGGAAAAGTTCGAGAGCCTGCGCCAGACGGTCGTAAACGACGGCACCGGAACCGAACTTATCGTACCGTTCGGTCATCTTCAAAATCGAATCATCGAAACTTTGCACGCCGATACTCATGCGGTCCACGAGACCCTTCAGGCGCTTGAAAGAGGGGTCGGCAATTTGCAAGGGATCGGTCTCGCACGAAACCTCTTTAATGCCGGGAAAGAGTGTTTTCGCGTGCTCTAAGGTCTTGACGAGCTCTTCTTCGATAATCGTTGTCGTGCCGCCGCCGACGTAAAGACCCGTAAAGTCGTATCCGAGATCTTTGACGTATTCCATTTCTTTGCGAAGATTCACGAAATACGCGCGCGCCGTGTGTTCTTTAAACAAAAACCGGTGGAATGTGCAATACGAGCACAAGGTTTTACAAAACGGCACATGCATGTACATCAGGTACTTGTGTCCGTCAATCGGGGCAGGCGGCCTATCGAGAATCACCGGATCGCATGTCAGATAGCGATTGATATAAAAATCCATGACGCGATCGGTGAGCCGAATCGCCCAGTTGGGAAGAAGTTTGCCGACGCTGGTTTGAGACGTATTTCCTGCCATAAAACTCTTACGTGTTCGTAGTCTGCCGCGCCCGTTTTTTCGGGGGTGCGGATGAAAAAGTCAAAGAAAAAGGGGCTTAAAACAGGCTGAGCCTGAAGTTTTGTGCATGATAACCTTCAAGGGCAAACCTCTCAAGGACAAGGGAGTTGCGTTTGCAGGTCCGAAGGCAAAAAGCCGGACCTGTCCGATTTGGGGACGAAGTCCGGCTCAAGTACGGTGCATGCACGCCATGCGTGCTTGTAGAGGGTGCTATTTGTTGTGGATGGCGTACATGGCCTCGATCTCTTGTGCAAATTTCTTACACAAGGGGCCGCGCTTAATTTTCAGTGTCGGCGTCAGAAGACCGTTTTCCACGGACCAGGGCTCTTGCGAAATCACCACGTTACGCGGTAAAGCGTAGTGCGGGAATCCGGCAGCGGCCACTTTAGCCCGACGCATGATGGCTGCGCGAACGACCGGTTTCTTGTAGGCCTCGGGGTCTTTCGGGTCGACGTCGTAGCGCTTAGCAAGCTCTTCCCACTCTTTTTCATCCACGACGGACAAGAACGTGATGTAAGGCCGGTCTTCGCCGATGACGCAGACCTGCGTGAACAGGGGATCGTTTTCCAGCGCGTTTTCCAAATCCACGGGCGGAACTTTTTCGCCGGTACTCGTGACGATAATTTCCTTAATCCGACCGCGAATGCGAAGCTGATTGTTTTTGTCGAGTTCGCCCACGTCTCCCGTGCAAAGCCATCCGTCGCGGATGATTTGCGCCGTTTCTTCGGGGCGATGCCAGTAGCCTTGCATGACGCTCGGGGACCGAACTTGAATTTCTTTGGTTTCCGGATCGAGTCGCAGCTGGACTTCCGGGATCGGTTCGCCGACCGTGCGCGGATCATTCAGGCTCTTCGTGTTGACGGAAATCACCGGAGAGCATTCGGTCATGCCGTAGCCCTGAACGATATGCATCCCGAGGCCGCAGAAAAGCTTAGCGACCGGAGCACTCAAGGCGGCACCCCCGGCAATTGCAAGGTCCAAGCGTCCGCCGAAAGCTCCTAAGACTTTCGGAGCAATTTTCTTACGCAGCAAGGGACCGACGATGCTGTCAAACGGCGCGGCCCACGAGAACGGAACGTCCATCTTGTTAGCGCGGCAGTGATTTCGCCAGCCGGCTTCGATGCAGGCGTTAAAAAGGAAGCGAGAAATCGGAGAGGACTTCCGAACCGTCTCGGAAATCTTCGAATAAACGCGCTCGTAGATGCGCGGCACGGAGATGAGCATGTGCGGACGCACGATTTTTAAGTCATCGCCGAGAAGGGCAATGGACCGTGTGAACGTCACGGTCAGAGCCAGTCCGAGCGGCAGGTAGTAGCCTGCCGTCCGTTCGAATGTGTGCGAAAGCGGCAAAAACGAGAGCAGCTGAAAGTCAGGACGCAAAACGTCGTTTGCAATGGTCGAGGCCGAATCCACAACGTTCGAGACGATGTTTGCGTGCGAGAGCATGACCCCTTTGGGGTTGCCCGTTGTGCCCGACGTGTAAACGATGGTCGCTAAATCGTTCGGCTTCGGTCCTTCGGGCAGAACCGAGTTATCCAAGGCATCGCCTCGAGCGAGCCAGTCGTCAAGACCGAGAATCTCAATATCAGACAAGGTTTTTTCCGGTGTCGTATCTTCCGTGAGAACAACGGTCTTTAGATCCGTAAGAGGGATGCCGCTTCTCTCGATGGCCTCCCAGCGGTCGAGTTTATTGGTGACAAAGCACCGCGCTCCGCTGTCGCTTAAAAGGTAGGCAGAGGACTTAGGGGTGTCGATGGCATGCATCGGAACCGGCGTTAGGGCATCGGCGAGTGTGGCCTGATCGATTAGGACGGCTTTAACGGAGTTACCGAGCAAGATGCCGACGCGATCACCGCGCTTTAAGCCTGTGGCAACCAAGGCCTTTTGCCAGCGATGGATGTTGTCTTTGAGCCAAAGATAGGAAAAATCCTCCCATTTGTCTTCGGCGCGATTAAATTGCCGCAAAGCCGTTTTGTTCGGAACCTGGCTGGCTCGAAATGGGATGAAATCGGACAAAACGTGGCAGTTTTGTTTGAGTTCATCAAGTAACAAAGTGCAGTTAGCAGAGTTTTCCATGTCGATTGCAATAAATAAGGGACAACAAAGATAGGTTGTACACAGCCTCTTTAGCAAGGCGTGCCGCGAATCGGATGTGCAGTGTACAGCGAAAAAAATGTTTTTGAATCAGAAAAAAAGATGATGCTTCGGCGATTAACGTCAAGGAAGTTTTGATTCCGAAAGTGGTTTGGGCGTGATTTTGCCGAGAATTTGCGTCAGCCTCTTTTGGTCTGCGGTGCTGTACATATATTGGGCCGTATTCGTTGCCACGTGTTTGACGTATTCACGCGTTTCCGTAAACGGAATGGTTTCGACAAAGACGGCACCGTCGACGGGTTTTGTCAGACGCGAACGCCACAGGATGGCTCGACTCGGTCCGGCGTTATAACTGGCACAACTTAACGGAACGGAGCCTTCGAAGTTGTCATAGATGAGTTTCAGATACTGCGATCCGATCATCAGATTCGTATCAAGCCTCGTTAATTGACCGTCTCGATAGTTTTCAAGAGCAATCTTCTTAGCAACCCAACGCGCCGTACGCGGCATCACTTGCATCAGGCCTAAGGCGCCGACCGAGCTTTTGGCTCCGGCGATAAAACGCGATTCCTGACGAATCAGTCCGAAAAGCCACTCTTCCGGAAGGCCCGATAATTGGGCGGCTTGCCGAACTTGATCGGCATGCGCTCGCGGATACAGGTGACTGCGGATGAGCGCTCCTGTCGTAGCGGACGTATTGATGGCGCGGTGAGTGAGCCCGATTCCTAACGCATACTCGGCCAACGCCAAACGCTCGGTTTTGCCCATGGTTCGCATAGCCCAAGACCATTCCCGGTTGCCTTCGTAAAAGAGGTTCAAGTCATAAAACCGCAAGGCGCGTTGCAGCGACGCATCGGCGGCAAAGGCGGCTTTCTTTTCTTCGGTCAAGGGCGGGCTGTATGTTTTTTGTCCGGCCGGATACGCCACATGAAGCGCATCACAGGCTAAAAGTCCGTAAAACGAATTGTTTTTCGTTAAGGACTGATAGAGCTTTTTGGCGGCCGTCTTTTTCCCGGTTGCCGACAGGGCGCGCGCTTTCCAATACTGCCAAGCCGGTTGGCTTTGTAGCGAAGCGGGCATGGCCTCGATGCCTTTGAGGGTCTTATGCCAGTCGGTCACATGCAAAGCAGCGCGCACATGCCAGGAAAGGACAGCCTCTTTATTAATAAGGAGCGGATGGTCTTTCAGGGTGTTGCCCGCCCGAGCGTAGTAACTAAGCGCTTTCGGGTCGTGATTTAAAGCAGCAAGGTAGCCGATACGTCCCCAAACGAGGATTCGCGTCATCGGACCGAGGCGCTTGGCGGCTACGGATGCGACTTGAGCCGCCGCATCCGTGTCCGTTGCGGCAAGGCGCAGCGCTGCGACGGCCAGTCTTGTGGCCGGAACCCGAGCCAGGCGTTTTTTGTTTTTCGTATACCAAACTTTGGGTTTGGAGATCACGGGCGCAAGATCTTTGGCCTGCAAAATCGTTTTGGCAAAGGGCGAAGATAAAAAGTCCGTTGCCATCGAGAGTCTGTTTCTTTGTAAAAGAATCAGCAAATAACTCCAAGCCCATTTCGGCGAGCGAGCCAGCGTTTCATCGGCAAGTCGCCTGCACGAGGTATCCTGAATCATCGAGGTTGTCGCAAGTTCCTTTTTAGCCGCATCCAGGGCCTCGTTTGTCGGCTGTCGTTTTAACGTCATTAAGGCGCGAAAACAGCGCAAGTCCGGCTCGGTTTTCTGCCACGTCAGTTTGGCCCAGAAGGCATTGAAGGTTGCAATGTCGCCGGCAAGGGCAGCGACGCGAGCCGCTTCGCCGCGAGCGCGCTCGCCCAAATACTCGCCCTCATGCGCGGCAATAAAGCGGCGCATGTCCGACAAAACGGACGAGTCGTTCGGGTTATTCTTGGTACGCAAAAGCAGTTGCCAGAGCTCAACGTAACCGGCAAGAGGATATCCTTTGACTTGTTGAGAGAGTTCGTCAAGCGCTTTTTTGTGATTGTTTTTGTAGGCGTTTCGGGCTGATAAAAAAGCGCTGTCGGCAATTAAAGCCTGATGTGTGGTTGTCCCGAGTAGCCGCGAAGGCACGTCCTCTTGTTCGGCTTCTTGTGATTCGATTTCAAATTGAGCGTCCGTTTCAGCCTCTGCGGCGCGGACGGCAAGCGCTTCAAGTCGAGCCGGTGTTTCGTCAAGCATTTGGGCCGATGTCGTTGGCACAAGCGCAACGGAAGCGAACAAACTGACAAGAGTCAAATGAACAAATCGGCCGAACATGGGAAAATGCGATAAATCCGAGAAAACGGTTACGGGTACAACGGCTATGATAACAGCGTCACGCAAAAATGAACTTCGGGAACTGTATTTGGCGCGTCGGGAGCGCGAAACGAAAAATCACCCGGAATTTCGCGCGTTACTCAATGCGGCCGTTTTGGATTGGTTAGGCAAGGAGCGTGTTTCCTCCATTGGGTTTTATTGGCCTTTCCGCGCGGAGCCGGATATTTCACAAGCCGTGCGCGCGTGGCTTGCCCAAAATCCGGAGCGCCGTGCCGCACTTCCGGTGATTGACGACAAAAACAACGGACTGATGCACTTTGCGGCTTGGAAGCCCGATACGGCTATGCGCGTCGGAGCCTACGGAATCGCCATTCCGAAAGACGATGTCAAAGTGGTTCCGGAGATTGTGTTTTTGCCGTGCGTTGCCTTTAATGAAAACGGGGTTCGTCTCGGATCGGGTGCCGGTTTTTTCGATCGATATTTGACTTCCCGAAGTCGAGATCCGCTTCCTCCCGTGACGGTCGCCGTTTCTTTTGAGATGTTGCGTTGCGAGGAACTACAGGCCGAGCGACACGATGTCTTGTGTGATTGGATTGCCACGGAAGCCGGCGTGCGCCGTGTCGGATAGGGCGACGCCTGCGTGACGTGTCTTAAACCGATGCAAAGACAAAGCGAAAAGAATATGCAGCAAAGACAAAAGCAGTCCGTAATTCTCGTTGGCATGATGGCCAGCGGGAAAAGCACGGTCGGTGCGGAACTTGCTCGCCGCCTCGGGTGGGATTTTTTTGACACGGACGAGGTGATTGCGAAAGAAAAAGGAAAGCCCGTTTCTCAGATTTTCGCCGAAGAAGGGGAAGCGGAGTTTCGGTGCCACGAAACGCGGACGATGGCAGAGTTGACAAATCTAAACCGAGTTGTCATCGCAACAGGCGGCGGCGTGCCGATGTTCGAAGTCAATCAAAAACTCTTATCACGAGGCTTTGTCGTGCAGTTGGTTGTGCGCGTGTCCGATGTGTTGGAGCGAACGCGCAACGACACGAGTCGCCCTTTACTGCAAGGCGATAATCCCTTAGGAAAGATTCGTTCGCTGCTGATTGAGCGGACGCCGATTTATGACGCGGTCAGTGATAAGAAAGTTTCCGTATCGCGGCGTACGCCGAATGAGATTGCCGAAGAGATTTTGGCCGATGTCCGCATTCAGGACATGATTGCGGCAAGCAAAAGCACCGAAAGGAAGGACAATGATTGAATACAACGTGGATTTGGCAAGTCGCTCGTACCCGATTTACATCGGGAAAGGGGTTATCGAACACATCGGGTCGGAGCTTTCTGAATTAAATCCGACTCGCATTCTTGTTGTCACCAACACAACGGTCGGCCATCTTTATACCGTGCCGGTGACCCGGAGCATTCAACGTGCGTTGCCGGAAGTCCCTTTGGCGGTTTGTACTCTTAAGGACGGAGAAATCTATAAGACGCCGGAAACGCTCCGCCAGATTCTTCAGGCCGCAGCCGAGCTGCATGCCGACCGCGCCAGTGTGATTGTGGCGCTCGGGGGCGGTGTAATCGGCGACATGGCCGGCTTTGCGGCCAGCATGTGGATGCGCGGTATCCGATTCGTGCAGATTCCGACGACACTGCTTTCCCAGGTCGATAGTTCCGTCGGAGGGAAAACCGGTGTGAATTTGCCGCAAGGCAAGAACCTAATCGGGGCGTTTTACCAACCGAAGTTTGTGTTAATCGACCCGCGAGTGCTCAAAACGTTGCCTGCGCGTGAAATCAGTGCCGGCCTCGGGGAAATTATCAAGTACGGCGTTTTGGGCGATGCGACATTTTTCTCTCGCCTTGAAACCGAGATGCCGCGGCTGAGAAACTTGGACATGCAGCCCTTAGAAGAGGTCATTGCCCATTGTTGCCACATGAAAGCGCAAATCGTCAAAGCCGACGAGCGCGAGGCCGGAGTTCGTGCAACGCTTAACCTTGGGCACACCTTTGCGCATGCCATCGAAAAGCTTGCCGGGTATGGTGTTTGGCTTCACGGTGAGGCGGTCGGCGCCGGTCTGGTGATGGCCGCATCCCTGTCGCTGGCGTTGGGGTTGATTGACCCCGATGACGTGGCTCGAATCCGTCATGCCGTTGCGGCAGCCGGTCTTCCGACTCGCATCGAAGGCATCAGTGCCGATCAAGCTATTCAGGCGATGCACGATGACAAGAAGGCGCAATCGGATATGCTGCGTTTTGTCGTGATTCGTGCCATCGGCGAGAGTTTTGTCACCCCCGTCAAGGAAAGCGTCGTGCGTGCGGTCCTTAGCGAATACGGCTGGAAATAGGCTAATTGACGAGAAGGGGAGACCTCGCTAGCCCGGTGCGGGAAGCGGGGTGCTTTTCGCCCGATTCCTTTCCTTGAAGCGCTCGAAAAAAAGCGCTTTTCCCATTTTGGAGCATCGTCGGTTTCAGGCGTTGTGTGTTTTCTGCAACAGCCGTGTGGCGCGGTGCGCAAAAGGCGGTTAGCCCATATTTAGTGGGTTAAAAAGAGGAACCCCCAAGGGTTGTGGTTTGCAAAATCAGCTATTGACAACGCCGAAAATGCTGATATGATTCGCCCCCTCGCCGCAAGAGAGCGAAACAAAAAGCGC
>OWIO01000153.1_pt1 | contig 60206 bp, 66 predicted proteins | sample 1733011 | NCBI WGS metagenome assembly OWIO01 (sample SAMN05065779, study PRJEB22554) | human gut metagenome | biome: ENVO:2100002; feature: ENVO:00000062; material: ENVO:00002003 | host: Homo sapiens | place: USA | reverse complement strand
TGTTCCACCCCTTGACAAACGTGTGTAGTCCAGAGATGAGTCGAGAGTTGTTTACCGATCCGAAGGTTCAAAGAAAAAGCGCTCGCAGTTTAGTCCGAGTTCGATTGTTGTGCGGGAGCGGATTTAACGCCGACACAAGACGCTCGGCCCCTCAGGCTTGTCGCGCAAGAGCACATGGGAGTAAAAGCACGAAAGAAATCAAGGGACAAACCGCGCAATTTTCTTTGAAAATCGGTAGTCTTTCCCATAAGAAACGATAAGGAGGCAGTATGCAAGACGCAGCATTCGCGCAGCGAGTCTCCTGGGCAAAATCGCTTGCCCGAGGCCGTTGGAAGGCAATTCTTTTAGCCGCCGGAGTATCGGAAGAACTTTTAGCCAAGCAAAACAAGCCCTGCCCGGCTTGCGGAGGAACCGATCGCTTTTCCTTTTTAGATAGGGACGGGGACGGAACGTATTTTTGCCGCGGTTGCGGCGGCGGAGACGGCTTCTCGCTTTTGATGAAGGTGCAGGGCAAGGGGTTCGTACAAGCCCTGGAATTCGTCGAACGTTTTTGCGGCATTGTTCCGAAAACGGCAGAACCGAGTGAAAAAAGTCCGCAGGCTCCGACCGAGTCTCCCGAGCGCGAGCGACTGCGCAAAATCACGCGTCTTTGGGCACAAGCCAAGCCGATTTGTCCGGGCGACGCCGTCTGGAGGTATCTCACAGGGCGCGGGCTTGATCCGACGCTTGCCGGTTTTGAGGTTCGTTGTCATCCCGGGCTTGAGTATCACGATGAGCAAGGCGCTCTTATCGGGGTCTATCCGACGATGCTCTCTCGCGTGACCGATGCGACCGGTCAGGTTGTCAATTTGCATCGCACGTATCTATTTGACGGGAAGAAGGCTCCGGTCCCGAGTCCCAAGAAACTGATGGAAGGACCGATTAAAGGCGCTTTAGTGCGTTTCGGGTGCCCCGTGGATATTCTGGGTTTGGCAGAAGGCATTGAAACGGCCTTAGCGTGTGCGCAGCTTTTTTCTCTTCCCGTTTGGGCCAGCCTTGGCGTGACGAATTTGGCTGCCGTCTCCGAACTTCCGAGTACGGTAAAACGTGTCCGCATCTATGCAGACAACGATGCCAATATGGCCGGGTGCGCCGGAGCGTTCACTTTGGCGCATCGCTTGTCCCTGAAAGGCTTGGATGTTAAGGTCATTCCGGCCCCTGATTCCGGAAGCGATTGGCTCGATTTCCTCAATCGGCGTTAGTAAGCCCCTAGCGGCTTCAATGCTAGACTTCGCGACGCACGAAAAGCGCCGCGTCGTGCGGCTTCGGGGGAGAAAGATGAGTCGGATTTATCGGGTGTTGACACGCATGGCGTTACCGATAGCTAAGTTGTATCTGCGGCATCGAGCTAAAAAGCAACCGGAGTACTTGGAGCACTGGGACGAGCGCTTCGGATGGCGTCCGTTTCCTGCGCCGACAGCGCGCCCGCGCCTGTGGTTTCATGCCGTCAGCGTCGGCGAGACTTTGGCTTCACGGACGCTGATCGGGCAATTCTTGACGCGTTATCCGGACAGCGAGATTCTCTTAACGTGCATGACACCGACCGGGCGAGAAATCGGGAAGAAGTTGACAGATGCTTGGTCCGGTCGCATCACGCAGTGTTATTTGCCGTATGACACGCCGGAACTTACCGCTCGGTTTTTCGATCAAACACGCCCGAAGATGGGCATTATCATGGAAACGGAAGTGTGGCCGAACCTGATGGAAGCGGCCAAGGCGCGCTCGATTCCGGTGGTGTTAGCCAATGCGCGCGAGTCGGAAAAATCCCGCCGGCAGGCGGCTCGATTCCCGAGTGTCATGCAACCGGCCTTTGCCGCTTTTTCGCTGGTGTTGGCTCAAAGCGAGGCCGATAAAGAGCGTCTTGCGAGCCTCGGAGCGAAAAACATCCGTGTTTGCGGGTCCGTCAAATTTGATATTCGTCCCGATGCCACTCAGCAAAAGAAAGCTTTTGCTCTAAAAGCGGCAATTTCCCGTCCGATTGTTCTTCTTGCGAGCACGCGACAAGGTGAAGAAGCTTTGTTTCTCGATGCGCTCGATGCGCTGGACACGAAGGCGTTGGTGTGGCTTGTGCCGCGCCATCCGCAACGCTTTGACGAGGTCGAAGGGCTACTCAAAGAGCGGGGGATTACCTATGCGAGAAAGACGGCGACGCCCGACTTACTCGAAGCCGCGCGTCGTGTGCGTGTTGTCCTAGCCGATACGTTAGGGGAAATGAGTTTTAACTGCGCTTTGGGCGACGTGTGCTTAATGGGCGGCAGTTTCGGCAATTTCGGATCGCAAAATCTTATCGAGCCGGCCGCAACGGGGGTACCCGTGATTGTCGGGCCCTCGACCTTTAATTTTGCCAAGCCCGCGGAGGATGCCGTGACTCTCGGGGCAGCCTCGCGTGTTAAGACGCCGCGAGAAGCTCTTCGCTTGGCCGACACATGGCTTCATGACGGAGCCTTAAAAGAGCGCTCGGCCAAAGCGCTGGCCTTTGCCGCGCGCTACACGGGAGCGACGGAAAAAATGATGGGAGAAATCGCACAACTATGGGAAAAAACAACATAAAAAATGTTGTATCGATTGCCGGAGTCGACCCGTCGGGGGGAGCCGGTCTTTTAGCCGATATCAAAAGCTTCAGTGCGGCCGGCGTGTACGGCACGGGCGTTGTTACGGCGCTTACGGCACAAAACACCTGTGCCGTGACGGGAGTCTTTCCGATTCCCGGTGCTTTTATTCGGCAGCAGATCGATACGCTTTTTTCCGATGTACGGATTGACGCCGTCAAAATCGGTATGCTCGCCGATTCGCAAGTCATTGCGGCGGTGGCCGAGAGACTAAGCTACTGGAAACCGCGCTGGATTGTTTTAGACCCCGTGATGGTGGCCAAAAGCGGCGATGCGCTTTTAGCCCCCGAGGCGGTTCAGGCTCTTAAGACACAGCTCCTTCCGATTGCCAGCGTCCTAACGCCCAATTTGCCGGAAGCGGGCGTCTTACTCGGTCGCCCCGTGACGCAAGAAGAGCAAATGATTCAGGCTGCAAAAGACCTATTTGAACTTTCGGGCGGCACGTGTGCCGTGCTTGTTAAAGGCGGTCATTTAACAGGCGAACGGTGCCGAGACGTTCTTTTTGACGGCAAGGACGTGACACAGATTGTCAGTGCGCGATGCAATACAAAAAATACGCACGGTACGGGTTGTGCGATGTCGTCGTATCTTGCAGCGATGCTGGCGCGCACGGGAAACCTCAAAGAGGCGTTTGCACTCACGCAAGCGTGGATGGCTCGAGCCATCGGCTCTTCCGATGCGCTCGATTGCGGCAAGGGGCACGGACCGATCCATCACTTCGTCGATCTGTGGAAGCACTAGGCGGTTTTGTACAATTGCCCCTTACAAAAAGAATTTTCGAGTATTCGGATAGTAAAGTATGCAAAAACTGAAGATTGTCGGCGGGTCTCGCCTGGTCGGACAAGTTCGTGTGTCGGGTGCGAAAAACGCCGCCTTGCCGATTTTGGCAGCGTCCCTCTTAACCTCGGACGAAGTGATTCTGCACAACATGCCGGATTTGGCCGACGTTCGAACGATGGGGCGTCTTTTAGCCGGTATGGGGGTTTCGTTTGCGCGTCTTGATGCCGATACGGTGCGTCTTAAAGCCGATGCCGTGACAAGCACCGAGGCCCCGTACGATTTAGTCAAAACCATGCGGGCCTCGATTATGGTTTTGGGGCCCCTTGTCACGCGCTTCGGGACGGCACGGGTTTCTCTTCCCGGCGGGTGCTCCATCGGAGCTCGCCCCGTCGACCAACACATCAAGGCCTTAAAAAAGATGGGGGCCGACATTGCCATCGACCACGGCTATGTTGACGCCTCGGTGCGTCGCCTTCAGGGGTGCAATGTCGTGACCGATATGGTCACGGTCACGGGAACGGAAAACATCATGATGGCGGCCGTGCTGGCCGAAGGCAAAACGGTTATTGAAAATGCCGCGCGCGAACCGGAAGTGGTGGATTTGGCGCGGTGTTTAAGTGCCATGGGAGCGCACATCGAAGGTGCCGGAACGGTGCGTATCGTCATTGAAGGCGTTCCGAGCTTGCACGGGTGCGAATACTCGGTGCTCCCCGATCGCATCGAAACGGGAACGTTCCTGTGTGCGGCCGTGGCTACACGCGGCGACGTCCTTGTCACGCAGGCTGCTCCGTCAACGCTCGATGCCGTCATCGATAAATTAAGAGCTTGCGGCGCCACGGTTCAAACCGGCGCCGATTGGATTCGCATCAAAGCCGATGCGCGTCCTCGCGCCGTCGATATCCGTACGAGTCCGCATCCGGGATTTCCGACCGACATGCAGGCACAGTTTATGGCCGTCAATGCCGTGGCCGAAGGAAGCGGTCGCATTGTGGAAACCATCTTCGAAAATCGCTTTATGCACGTGCCCGAGTTGCAGCGCATGGGCGCCGACATTACCGTAGACGGTCATACAGCCGTGGTGCGCGGCGTCGAGCATCTTGAGGGAGCCAACGTGATGGCAACGGACCTAAGAGCCTCGGCTTCGCTTGTGATTGCAGGTCTTGCGGCACGCGGTCAGACTGTCGTCGACCGGATTTACCACTTAGATCGCGGCTATGAACACATCGAGCAAAAGCTCAAGGGCCTCGGGGCCGACATTGTTCGTATCGATTAAGGAACCCCGATGACAAAGCAACTGATTGTGATTCGCGGCGACATTACAAAGCTTATCGTCGATGCGATTGTGAATGCGGCCAACAATACTCTTTTGGGAGGCGCGGGTGTTGATGGGGCGATTCATAAAGCGGCCGGCCCTGAGCTTCGGCGCTATTGCGCTACGCTCGGCGGATGCCCGACTGGTCAAAGTCGCCTGACACCGGGCTTTCACTTAAAAGCCCGGTACGTGATTCATACGGTCGGCCCCGTGTGGAAGGGCGGGGTGAGCGGCGAAGAAGAACTTCTGCGTTCTTGCTACAAGACGGCGCTTACGCTTTCCCAAGAGCAGGGCTTTTCGTCCGTGGCTTTCCCGTGCATCAGTTGCGGGGTCTATCGCTTTCCGCTTGAAAAGGCTTGCCGGATTGCCATCGAAATCGTGACAAATCACCCGTTTGCGGGAAAGGTTGTTTTCTGCTGCTTTAACGAGGCGGCTCGAATCGTTTATACGCAAACGCTAGACAATCTCGGCTTGCCGTATGCCGAGAGCCTTAATTAACGGCGTGTGAACACTAAGTCCCAGATTCCGTAACCTAAGCCCTCGCCGCGCGCCTGAAACTTGGTTCTCGGCCGCTCGCACAAAGGATTGGCCTGTACGGGCGAAAAGCCCGAGCCGTGTGCATTCGTTAAAAGCGATTCGCTTTGTAAAACATCGAGCATCTGTTCGGCGTAGTTTTCCCAGTCCGTGGCGCAGTGTAGGTATCCGCCCGGAGCAAGTTTTTGCGCTAAAAGATGCACGAAGGGTCCTTGAATCAGACGGCGTTTGTGGTGCCGTGCTTTTCTCCAAGGATCGGGAAAGAAGATATGGATTCCGGATAGCGAATCCGGGGCAATCATGTCGCGAACCACCTCGACCGCATCGTGCCGGGCAATCCGGATATTTGTAAGCGAAAGCTCTTGGATGCGTAGGCACAAAGCACCGACGCCGGCGGCGAACACCTCGCAACCGAGAAAGTCGATTTCCGGATGAGCGGCGGCAATGGCGGCCGTTGTTTCTCCCATGCCGCAACCGATTTCCAAAACGAGCGGAGCCGTGCGGTGAAAAAGCGTTTCGGGATTGATAAGACGCTTTTCGTACGCCACGCTGTACCGAGGAAAAAGTTCTTCCAAGGCGCGTTCCTGAGCCGAGGAGATGTGTCCGCGCCGCATCACGAAACTCCGGATGTGACGCTTTTTAAGTTCCTCAATCTGTTCAGCTGTGAGCTCTTTTTTCATGGACTATGGAAAAAAACGTTAAAAAAAACGGACCGACCTGATCCGTTTTTTCAAATGCGTGGAGCGGGCGAAGGGAATCGAACCCTCGTATAAAGCTTGGGAAGCTTTCGTTCTGCCATTGAACTACGCCCGCACAGGCTCGCAATTATGCCCGATTTTCGCGTTACTTGTGTCTTAGTTTTAGAACAATCCAGTCACCTAAACTCTGAATGGACTGGACAAACGCAATCAAAATGACCACCACGGCGCACATCACATCGGGCATAAAGCGCTGGTACCCGTACCGAATGCCCATGTCGCCTAAACCGCCGCCGCCGATGGCACCTGCCATGGCCGAAGCACTGATGAGCGAAATAAAACTGATGGTCAGTCCCGCCACAATCCCCGGTAGAGCTTCCGGCAAAAGCACTTTGGAGATAATCTGGTAATCGGTGGCTCCCATCGCCAGGGCCGCTTCCACCAGTCCCGGGTCGACTTCGCGAAGACTGGTTTCCACCAAGCGAGCAATAAGGGGAGTGACGGCAATTGTCAGGGGCACGATGGCGGCTGCCGTTCCGATGGACGTTCCGGCAATAAACCGCGTGAGCGGAATGATGGCAACCATCAAAATGATAAAGGGCGTCGAGCGCACGGCGTTGACAATCCAGCCGACCACTTGGTTGGAAATCGGCATCGGAGCGATGCCCTTGGCGGACGTGGCATAGAGCAAAACGCCGAGTGGAATGCCGAAAAGGGCCCCGAGTAGGCCCGAAATGCCGACCATGATGCAGGTGTCGACAAACGAGTCAAAGAGCATCCAAATCATTTCAGAGGACATAATCGGTAATCTCCTTGACGGTCACGTTCTGGTCGCGCAGGTACTGCACGGTCTTTCCCAGCGTTTCCTGCGGGCACTGCAGCATGACGGTGAGTGTGCCGAAGTTTTTGCCCTGAATCTGATCGACGTTGGCTAGCAAAATACTCAGGTTCACATTAAAAAGGCGCGAAGCTTCGCTAATGACGGGCCTGTCGACTTCGTCTCCGATAAACGTCAGTCGCAGGATGTGTTCGCTTTGCTCGCCGGAACTTCCCTTGATGGCGGCGCGAAGGCGCTCGATCATCGACGGAGGAATGGTTTGTGCCATGACGGTGCCGACCATCTTACGAGTGGTTTCGTGCTGCGGATTGCGGAAGATATCGAGTACGTCCCCTTCCTCAACGACTTCCCCGGCATTCATCACGGCCACGCGGTCGCAAATTTGTTTGACCACGTCCATTTGGTGCGTGATCATGACAATCGTCAGCCCGAGTTCTTTGTTAATCTTTTTCAAAAGATCTAATGTGGCAACGGTTGTTTCGGGATCTAAGGCGCTTGTGGCCTCATCGCTTAAAAGCACTTTCGGGTCGCTTGCCAAGGCCCGGGCGATGCCGACGCGCTGCTTTTGTCCGCCAGAAAGCTGTGCCGGGTATTTGTGTCGGTGCTCTGTCAGACCCACGAGCTCAATGAGCGGCTCAACCTTGCGGCGAATCTGTTCGCCCTTTAATCCGATTAACTCGAGCGGGAAGGACACGTTTTCATAGACGGTCCGCGTCGAAAGGATATTAAAGTGCTGAAAAATCATGGCGATGTGCTGACGCATCTTGCGCAAATCCCTTTCGTTAAGGGAATTCAAACACACGCCGTCGACGGTCACGACCCCCTGAGTCGGGCGATTGAGTAAGTTAATGCAACGCACCAAGGTGGATTTGCCGGCACCGGACCGTCCGATGATGCCGAAAATCTCTTTTCTGTGAATTTCCAAGGAAACATCCCGCAAAGCGTAAAAATCCCCGCCTTCGGGGGTTCTAAAGCGCTGCGTGATATGTTCGAGTTTAATCATGAAAGTTTTTCCGACGACAAAAAGACACAGAGCAACCGATGTTTTCAGGGGTTGCCGCACGTGCACAAAGAAGCGTCAGTTTAACGGTTTTCAGGGCACTATGCCGAAAAAATCCCGAAATTTCAGGCGGGTTTTGCCCCAAGTGTTTCGTTCTTTTCCGCCTTGTGCGAGGACTCGGGGGCGTCTTTAGCTCTCCACAAGGCGCCTGTCTTGCACTTTTTATCGATGCGGTCTAAAAAGGCTTCGTGCTCGGCAAGTTCCTCGCCTGTCGCCTGCGCGACAATAAACGACCCCGGGCTCGGAATCGGATCCGGTGTGTCGGACTCGCCGGAAAGCACCTCCAAAAGAGATTCTTGCTTACGGGTCATGGCCAAATACACTTCGGCCAAAAGGTGCGCGTCCAAAAGAGCCCCGTGCAACGTACGAGACGAATTGTCAATCTCGTACCGGGTACACAAAATGTCCAGGTTGTTTCTTAAGCCCGGGAAAATCGTGCGGGCGATGGAAAGCGTATCGGTGATTTTCGAGCAGTAGTCCGTCAGTTTCCCTTTGCCGGCTCGTTGCAATTCCGCATCTAAAAAGCCGACGTCAAATTCGGCGTTGTGAATAATGAGTTCTGCGCCTTTGATAAAGTCAAGGAACGAATCGGCCACATCGGCAAAAAGGGGCTTATCTTGGAGAAACTCGGTAGTCAGACCGTGAATCTTGACGACCTCTTCGGGAACATCGCGCTCGGGATTTAAGTACAGGTGAAAGTAATATTTCGGATTGTCGGAAAGCGCGCGTCCCACAAGTTCCACGCAACCGATTTCCACAATACGGTCGCCCTCTTCGACCATTCGGCCGGTTGTTTCCGTATCTAAACTGATTTGTCGCATACGTTAGTTTCCAAATAGGGGGCAACGCCCTTGTTGGCAAGCGCATCGGCCTTTTCGTTGCCCGGATCCCCGTTGTGTCCCTTGACCCAGACCCACGTGACGGTAAAGCGGCCGATGAGGGCATCGAGTGTTTGCCAAAGGTCCGCGTTTTTCACGGGTTCGCGCTTGGAATTTTTCCAGCCCTTGGCTTTCCAGGCGTGAATCCACTGCGTAATCCCGTCCTTGACATAGGAACTATCGACGTGAAAGACAATCGGGCAGGGACGTTTGACGGCTTTGAGCGCCTGTATGGCGGCTGTCAGTTCCATGCGGTTATTCGTGGTCTGCGGCTCGCCCCCGCAAAGTTCGAGCGTACGCTCGCCGTATTGCATATATACGCCCCAACCTCCCGGACCGGGATTGTACTTGCAGGCGCCGTCCGTCCAAATGTGTAACGCTGTATCGGTCATATCAATCCCTTGCTGGTGTTGCCGGCCGGCACGGCGTTCGGAAACGCCAGTTTCGGCTTGGCAAATTGGGCTTTGCCGATGAGTTTTATGCCCGAAACGCGCTTTTTCGCAACGAGAATCACCAGGTTGCCGAGAACCGGCCACCACCTGTCACCGGCAAGTTCCAGTGCCGTTTTCTCAAACGTGCCGGTCTTACTGCTGATGCCGTACACGCCGAAGGAACCCCCCTGGATCGTAAGCCCCGCTTTTGCCAGTTGTTCTTTGGCTGAGGTGACTGTGCACGGGCACAAATCGTCCGGGAAAAGCGTCGGGCCGATGGAAAGCTTTCGACGTAAATTCCACGCGCCGATGCGGTTAAAAAACGTGACGACAAGAAGCCCTTCGGGGGCAAGAAGCCGACTGATTTCCGAGAGAACCGCCGTGTTGTCCGGTCGCTTATCAAGGCCGTGCGGCCAGACAATAAGATCAACCGATTCTGTTTGCAGCGGCACGGCCGTCTCTTCACACAAGAGAAGAGAGTGTTCCGCATCATGTCGCATCGGATTTCTGTCACAAGCGAGGATTTTTAAAGCGGCCTTGGTCTGGGAAAGTGCCGCTACGGTCGGCACACCCAATTGCAAAGCACAGGGAACCGAAAGCGCGGCAAAACGCGCAAAAGCTCCGACCTGCCAAGCACAATCGGTTTTTCCGGCCGGCGTCTCAAAATAGTCAAGTCGGGTCGGTTTCTGTTCCATTGATCGGAGTCCTTACCGAGGAAAACCGCCCATTCCCGGAGGTAGTCCCCCGCCCATGCCCGGAAAGCCTCCGCCCATGCCCGGGAACCCGCCTCCGAGCGAGCGCATCAGGCGTCCGAGACCGCCTTTTTTCATCTTCTTCATCACATCGCGTGTTTGCTCGAATTGTTTGAGAACACGATTGACTTCCTGAACGGAAACACCGGCTCCGGCGGCAATACGACGCTTGCGACTGGCTTTGATAATGTCCGGATTGCGCCGTTCAAAAGGAGTCATCGAATTGAGAATGCCTTCGGTGTGGCGAATCGAGCGCGAAGCGGCCTCATCGTTCACGCGAGAGGCGGCTTCCTGAAATTGGGCCGGAAGCTTTTCCACGAGGCTGGAAAAGTTTCCCATGTTTTTCACCTGCGAAATCTGGGCTCGGAAATCTTCCAAGTCAAACCGACTGCCCGATTTCATCTTTTCGGCGATTTTCTTGGCCTCTTCGATGTTGACGTTTTTCGTCACATCCTTCACGAGCGAGACAATGTCGCCCATGCCGAGGATGCGACCTGCCATCTGCTCGGGATTAAAGGGCTCGAAGCCGTCGAGTTTTTCTCCGGTACCGACGAATTTGATGGGTTTGCCGGTGACCATGCGCACCGAAAGCGCCGCACCCCCGCGACTGTCGCCGTCCGTTTTCGTCAGAATCACGCCCGTTAACGCGAGGCGCTCGTTAAAAGCTCGGGCCGTGTTCACGGCATCTTGGCCGAGCATGGAGTCCACGACAAACAGGTTTTCCGCCGGCTTTAGATAGTCTGCTAAGCGCGAGACTTCCTGCATCATCGCCTCATCAACGGCCAGGCGCCCGGCCGTATCCACAATCAGGACGTCGTAAAAATGCCGCCGCGCGTCATCGAGAGCCTCTTGAGCAATCGCTAAGGGGTCTTGACCGACCGTGCTCGGGAAAAAGTCTGCTCCGGCTTGGGCACTGACGGCTTTTAACTGTTCGATGGCAGCGGGCCGATAGACGTCGGCCGATACGGTGAGCACTTTTTTGCCGAAGGTTTCTTTTAAGTACTTCGCGAGTTTCCCGGCTGTTGTCGTTTTACCGGCGCCCTGCAAACCGGCAAGGAGGATGACGGCGGGCGGCTGAACATTCAAGTGAATGCTTAACTCATCGCGCGATAAGTCGCCCCCGATGACATCGGTGAGTTCTTTTTCGACAACACCGACCAGGGCCTGTCCGGGATTTAAGGTTCCGATGACTTCCTGCCCGAGGGCACGGGCTTTAATGCGACTTGTGAGTTCCCGCACAACCGGCAAAGCCACGTCGGCCTCTAAAAGCGCCAAGCGGACTTCGCGGAGCATGTCGCGCGTATTTTCTTCGGTGAGTCGAGCTTGACCGCGCATGGTTTTGACGATGCGGGCCAACTTTGTTGTTAAAGTATCAAACATGGTCTTTGTAGCGGTAAAAGCATTGCGTGGGCCGTCTCGCCGATTCTCCGAGAGTTTGACTACAATCATATCGGCTTCGGCCGGTTCGAAGTCGGGGTTCATTGTACGGCAAGAATGCCCGTTGCGACTTGCTTGAACGAGCATTTCGGAACAAGGATTTTTTCAAATGCAGGGTGTGTTTTCTTTATCGTGGGCGGCGGCGTTTTTATACGCGGTTTTCGCATGGCGAATCCTTTCCGTGTTACGTGTGCCTGTAGCCAAAGCGCCGCGCGGGGTGCTCTACGGGGCATCCTTGGCACTTATTTTGCACGCCCTTGCTGTCTATCGCGTTGTTTTTTCCGATTTTCAGGTGCATTTCGGGTTTGCTTTAGCGCTTTCCTGTGTGCTTTTAGCTGCCGTCTTTGTCATTTTGGTTGAAAGCGCGGTTCGGCGTGTCACGATTCTGACGGGGTTCGTGCTCCTTTTGGCGGCTCCCGCAGTCCTTGTTCCGGAATTTTTCCCAGCGCCGGTGATTTTGACCGCCCCGACGTTTGCCTTTAAGGCGCATATCGGATTTGCCTTGGCGGCCTATGGCTTTATTGTCGATGCCGCCGTGCAGGCTGTGCTCATTTCTGTTTTTTCTCGAAAAATGAAGCATCCGGACCAGTCTGTTAATACCGGGTGGCTCTCGAATATGCCCGATTTGATGGCCATGGAGCGGATTTTGTTTCGGATTGTCGTCTGTGCCTTCCTATGCTTAAATTGTGTGCTTCTTTTCGGGGCACTGACCACAAGCGAGGTTTGGCATGTGGCGATCGGATTCGATCACAAGACGGTGTTAACGTGGCTTTCCTGGCTCTTTTTTGCCGTACTTTTGGCCGGACGCTACTTCTTACATTGGCGCGGACGCGTGGCGCTTTGCTGGTTTTGGGCCGGAGCCGGAACGCTTGCCGTTGCGTATCTGGTGTATCGATTTATGATTGAAATCTTTTTCTCGTAGGGTCTCGCGATGGGTCGAATTCTTTTTTTTGTCGGGCTGGGCATTATTCTCTACGCCCTGATTCGGACGGCGCTCAGTGCACGAAAGCCGACAAAGAAAAAGCGCTCCAAGATTCCGTTTGTCGTGCACATGTGTGAGTGTCCCGTATGCGGAACGCACTTCCCGGAAGACGAGGCCGTACTCGGAGCCGGTGTGAAGTATTGTTCGGAAGCGTGTCGAGCCAAAGCGAGAGGAAAACATGCCTCGTAACAAGGGTTTTTCTCTAAAAAAAGACGGCTGGTGCGAGGGAGTGACACACCTGGTGTCTCCCCACTTTAACGAACGACCGGACGGAGTCAAGCCGACTCTGGTCGTCCTTCATTGCATCAGTTTGCCGCCCGGATGTTTTGCGACGGGCGATGTGGTTGAACTTTTTCTCGGGACGCTCGATGTGACGAAAGATCCGCGCTTGGCAGACTTGGCAGGTCTGCGCGTTTCTTCGCATTTTTTCATTACGCGGGACGGAAAAGTTTTTCAGTTTGTTTCGTGTAACGATCGAGCTTGGCATGCCGGCGTAAGCTCCTTGATGGGGCGTGATAATTGCAACGATTACTCCGTCGGCATTGAGCTTGAAGGCTCCGAGAGCGAACCGTTTCAAAAGGAGCAGTATGCGGCTCTTTTGGCTTTATTAAAGGCACTTTCGCGTCGCTATGCCATTGAAGCGATCGTTGCCCATAGTGATGTGGCTCCGGGGCGCAAAACCGATCCGGGTCCCTACTTTGACTGGCAGTACCTGCAAAGGCGAAAATCCGCATTCGGAAACCCAAAGTTTCCGGGCCCCGCTGCTTGTATGGAAAAAGCCGTGTACGATGCTAGCCTCGAGCACCGGCTTGCTTAAATCGGTTTGACTAAAAGGGTTGACAATGAGTTTTGTTTTTTGGTTGGTAAATCTTGTCGTGTCTATTTTGGGCTGTGTCCTGATTCTAAGAGCCTATCTTTGGTCCTTGGCTATCAGTCCGAGAGACCCGATGGTGCGGTTTGCCTGGAAACTAACCGACTGGCTTGTCAATCCGATTTCCTACATTATTCGTCCGAGGGGCAATTGGGAATGGGCCAGTTTCGTAAGTGCCTTGCTCGTTGCCGTCGTGGCCACGCTGCTTGCGCACGAGGTGACGGGATTTCCGGCCACAGGACTTGCGTTTGCGATTGCACCGATTGCACTTGTGTTGCGTTGGGCCACGGATCTGATGACGTGGGGTTTGATTTTTTACTGCGTGATGAGTTTTGTCGCGAATCCGTTTTCGCCGTACTACGCCTTGCTCGCAACCTTAATGGAGCCTTTCTTGCGGCCGCTACGTCGGTTTATTCCGAATATCGGGCGCTTGGATTTAACGCCGATTGTGCTTTTTATCGTTCTTTCGGCCCTGCAGGGCTTTCTCATTGTTCCGGCCAGTACCGGTCTTTTGGTGCTTTAAAAAAGCCGGCCCGAAACGTCGGTCGGCTTTCAGATGAGCCTACGCGAATCCGATTGCACTTGTCCGGCCGCGATTGATGTCCTTCACCCGGCATTCAACGGCAAGCCGCTCCGCAAAGTCGTCGGTGGAGGCAATCGGCCGGAACTGAGTTTGGCGCACGACAGCGGCGTAGTCCCCCGGAGCGAGCGCATCCAGGCGGGCGATGCGGGACGTAGCCGTATCCGTCACAGCGATGCCGAGTTTCTCAGCCCAGCAGCGGAACAAATCGAGATTTTGTTCCGGGCGCAAATAGTCGAACCTTGCTTTTAAGTCGAATCGGCGCAGGCTTGCGGCGTCTAAGGTGTCGATAAGGTTCGTCGTCGCGATGAAAACGCCCTCAAAACTTTCCATCTGCGTGAGCATTTCATTCACCTGTGTCGTTTCCCAACTGTGTTCGCTGCGGCTTCTGTCCTGAAGGAAAGAGTCGGCCTCGTCAATGAGGAGAACGGCGTCTTTTCTCATTGCTTCCGCAAACGCCGCGGCGATACGGGCTTCAGTGCCGCCCACGTAGCAGTTAAGAAGGTCGGAGGCTTTCTTTTTTAGGAGCGGTTGTCCAAGCGTTTTGGCCAGCCACGCTGCGTAGGCGGATTTACCGGTGCCGGGAACGCCGTAAAGGCAGATGCGTGCGGACGGATGGTGTTTGAGACCGTTAGCGAGCGCCGTGAGGTCGGTATCCGTGTTGACGTATTCGGTTGAATAAACGGCGTCAGTCATCGGAGAGGCGGGGGCAACGGTGCCCGCACGTTGCACGCGCAGGACGTCGTTGATGAGTTCGAGCCCCCGTTTGTCCCGCAGTTCTGCCGGCAGTGCCAGGGACTCCACAACAGATTTGACGCGGGTGATGATGCCCGGCATCAGCTTCGGTGTGGCGGCGAGACGCGCCTTTAGCGAGGATGAGAACACATCCCCGACCGATTTCTCGATGATGGCGCGGCGCTGAGGTTCCGTAGGGGCAGCGGATTCGAGAATGATGTCAAAGCGTCGAAGCATGGCGGGATCCATGTTCTCGAGGGAATTTGTGAGCCAAAGTGTGGGGCAGGCGTTGGTTTCAAGGAGTTTGTTGATTTTCGCTTTGTTGCTGCGCACCGGTTTGTCGGAGCGGGAAATCTGGATATCCTCGTTGAAAACGTCTTTGGCTTCGTCCAATACCAGTAGATTATGTTTTTGGGCGCGCAGACAGGTGTTGGCAATTTGCCAGGCGCCGAGGCGTGTGTGGCGTTCGGCGTCAATGGCAACTTCATAGGTACGGCACTGCAGGGCTTTGCCGATGACTCGGGGAGCTCCGTTTTTCTGGAACCGGGCGCACCGTAGATGAGAATGTTGACACCGGATTTCTTTTGGGTGACGGCGGCTTTGAGGTAGGGCAAAACCGTATTCTCAACCTGCTCCAGGTGAGAGAAGTCGTTCAGCGTGAGCGATGTGTCGGGCGCTTCCTTAAAGAACGCCGACTGCAGATCGTCTTCACTTCGGGGCGCAGAGAGAAGCGCCGGTGAGATGCCGGTGGTTCTGTCGAATTCGAACCAATCGGAAACTTCCCGGGCGTACGAGTGACCGTCCGCGTTGGAGAATGTCAGAAGGTGCCTGAGCGGCGAATCCGGTTCCACGAAAAGACGTTCGCACACATCCGGCGAAAGGCCGGTTGCACAGGCGCAGAGCGCGGCAATGAATGCGTAGCCCCCTGAGCAGTCAAAACGGGACTGTATCTAATAGAAGAGATCGTTGCGTCGGGAGGCAGTCGATAAAACGAAGATCAACGCCAAAGCGGCTTCGTCGCTGAGGTCAAAGAGTTTTTTAAGCCGCGTGAGATTGCCGGCAACGGGTTCGATGAAACCGGCATGATCCTTGAACCAGGCTTCCGCCGCCGACAGGGCGTCAATGAGTTCACTCGGAATTCTGGTTGTGATGCCCGTCTCCGTCAGGCTGCAGGCGCGGAAATAGGGGAGTAGGTCACCGATAGCAGGACCGGGGGGTTTAGGGCGGTCGGAGGGATTCATTTTGTTCGCTGCGGCTTCGGCTTTGTCGGAGAGTTTGTGATAGTGCTCAACAAGTTTTGCGGCAGGCGCGAGGAGACCTTCCTTCGGGAAGTCGAAATCATCGTCTTCAATGTCGATATAGGGCCACGCACCCCCATTGACGAGCAGGCGCAGAATCCACAGCTCGTAAATCGGTTGCTGTGTTGAAGTAGTGGTGCCGATGGTTGTAATGCGCGATTCTGAGAAAGTACTGTTGCTCATGGGGTTTCCTAATCAATGGGTTCGGTCGTTTGGGCAGATAGGGAAGACGCTTGAGAAAAATCATTTCGAAATCAGGGAAGAGGGCGACGACGGATTTTGGGAAGTCGACTGACTCAATACAGCAATGCGAAAGCCGCGGCCGCATTCAGGTTCCTTTTTGACGGCGCAGAAGAGAAGACCGTCTTTGACGTTGTCTGCCAGACGAAGGTAGATCGGCCGCAACGAATTCTTGGGTGAGACCTCAGAGTCCGCGGTAAAACTGACGAGCCAGGTTGGCGGCGTTGTCGGGTTCGTAAACGACGTCAATAACCGATTGCCGGCCTGCTCCAGTTGATCCGCGTCGGTCGTAGTGCCGGTGCAGATCACAAGTTCCCAGTAGCCGCGGTTTTGCGTTGCGGTGACGATGTCCCAAAGGTCACAGCGGATGACGGTGTCTTTGGACATCATGGTTTCGAAGAACGACGTCAAGTCGTCTGCAAGCTGAGGGCGCTGAAAAAGTACGAGCGCTGTTTCCGCCAAAGCGGCGACGGCGCGCGACGTTGCAGCAGACGGCAGCAGAACGACCGGGCAGCGGCACTCATGGCGATGTTCCCTGATCCACCGTCCGAGGTCGGCTAGAAACGTTTCGGTTGGATTCTGCATCCAGACATCAAAGAGAAAGACGCCGAAATAACAGGCAAAAGCTCTACCGAAGCGCTCCAATTCCGAATTGGGCAGGTCGTCGGGAGTGATGCTCGCTTTTTCAAGGCGATAAAGGTCGTCGTAGCTAGTGAGGGTAATACGGCGGACAAGGCAGGCCGCTTCCTCGTCTTCAATGAGAGACTCAAAACCGCAGTTTGGTGTCGTAGGAATGTTGTTGGTGCTGTCCATAGCGGGCTCCGTTAAGTCTTTGGTTACGTGAAGCAGTTTGGAACCTGATGCGTCAAATAGTGTCGCATGTATTTGGAAAAACGGTGGGCGATGGATATGTGGCTGAAGAGTGCTGAAGCGGCTTCGGTTCGGGGGCGGCGGCTGTTCGGAAAACTCGGCAGCGGCACCGTTTGACGCAGCCAGGCGGGATAATGTGCGGATCGTTATCCCGAAGAAGGAACTTCGTCATGGCTCGTACCGGTTCCCGTGCGTCCGACTCACTGCTGTTGTTGACGGTGCTGAAACGCATTCCGCATAACCGATGGATTTCCACCGTTGAATTGATGAATGAACTTGAAGAAGCCGGAATCCCGATCCCGGTGCGTCGCCTTCAACGGCTACTGCAGCGACTCTGTTCTTCCGAAGAGTTTTCCGTCGTAAGAGACACGCGGTCCAAGCCCTACGGCTACCGGCGCATGAATCCAAAGTCGGATTTGGGCGGTACCCGTTTAAAGCCTGAGGAGTGTGTGGTGCTACGCCTCGCGGAAGAGCAGATGAAGTACCTGCTGCCGTCGGCGGTGATGGAGAGCCTGCGGCCGTTGTTTGACCGGGCGCGGGAAGCAATGAAGGAGAGTCCCGTGGGGAATCCTGCTGCCGGCTGGCTGAAGAAGGTGGCGACGGTGCCGGGAAAGCTGCCGGTGATGCCGTCAAAAATCCTGCCGCGTATTTTTTCGGCGGTGAGTAAGGCGCTTTGGAACAACACAAAGCTCGATATCGAATACGAAAATTCCTCAGGCGACGTGAAGACCGGAACGGTGTCGCTGCTGGGGTTGGTGCAGCAGGACGAGCGTACGTATCTCGTCTGTGTGTTTGAGGGTTTTAAGGACGTGCGGCATTTGGCGCTACACCGACTGCGGTCGGCGAAGACGCTGCCCTTTGTGGCGGATCGCCCCGAGGACTTTGAGTTGGACACCTACGTGGCCGATAGGCACTTCAATTTCAGCAACGGGGAGAAAGTTCGTTTGGTGCTGGAGTTCGACGACGGTTATCTGAAGCGCTACCTGATGGAGACGCCTTTTAATCCGACGCAGCTGCTCACGGTACTGACGGACGGTTTCTGGCGTTGCGAAGCGGTGTTGGACGATTCGTCGTTGATTGACGCGTGGGCGGTGATTTGGGGAAAAGAGAAGTTTCGGCGGTTCGAGCGGCAGGCGGTTTAGTCAAAGGAAACTGCGTATATTGTACGTCGGCACAGATGACGGATGGATTCAAATCGCCTGGTTGCCGATAGGAGGCGCGTTATCATCAAGGCAATGGGACGGAAGGTGAGTGGTTGTGATTCTCAAAATCAAAGCAATCCAGGAGATTGCCGAGGACGGTTCCGTGAGTTCCGGCCAAGGTGATGAACCCCAAGAGCTGAGTTTCCGTGTCGGTGAGCGCAAAAAGCGACTGCAGGCGCTGCAGATTGCCGCAAAGCGATTCATGAAAGAGCTCCGTGAGGCTCGGCTGGGGACTCAAACGGTTTTCTTGACTGACAGCTCCCGACGACTAAAGTCGCGGGGTTCCAAGTTACTTCAGAGCTTCTGCGACCACCTTATCTCCGTCCTTGCGAACGAAGAGTCTGCGAATCGCCACTGACTTAGTTTCACTTGGATTTAACGGAGCTATTCCGCAAGGGAATGCACTTCATCGGACCGGCAGAGCAACGGTACTGCATATTGGTACCTGCCGTGTGCTTACGCTTCCGTTCTTGTAGCGCCTTTCCGGTCAAAGCTTGGCGGAGCCTTTTTACGACATACTCAGGTCAATGGAAAAAATTCGGTTAATCAAAAAATGCCGAGGTTCTTATCGCAAGACTTCAGTACCTCATCCTGAAGCTTCAGAAAATTCATCCAGTCATCACAACACGCCTTACGATCAATGGTGTCCAAGTTCTTTCCCGTCACATGACTGATGAGAAAGGCCGAATACAGATCTCGCTGTACCCAGTGTCCGTCTATGACACACCATCGGTCACAAAGGCGTTTCTTCCGGTACTGGCCGGTTGAATGATCGTATTGGCTGGCCTTAACCTTTCGGGAGACAACACGCTTCAGCAAGTAGCCTCGATACTTCAGCTTCCGGTCGATGATTGCCAGCAACATGGCCGGAGCACGACGGGTTACCGTCTTGCCGAAACGCTTCTTGGAACGGATCTTGCCGTTCTTCGGATTGACCGTTGTTTCCTTGGCATGGGCTGTCCAAGATGAACCTTAAACGTTAAACCAGAAATCTGGCCGGAAAGCTCGTGCAGGAACGGCATTGCTTCTGTTATCGCTCATCTTGTAGTCACTTCCATATACACTTTAGCCGCTGCTACCCGGCAGCCGTCGGACTTTTTGCTGCAAAAATTCCCTTCTGGGAATCCGTGGCCGCTGCCGGGTCGTCGCCTGAAACTTCCTGCATCGACTTTCAATGTGCAGGAGGTGGGGACGATGAAAATTCTACGCCGCAAGGCCGTCTGCGAAAAGCTTGGCGGCATCAATGACGTAACTCTCTGGCGGATCACACGCGATGATCCGACATTCCCAGTATGCATCCAGATCAACAAGCGGGTTGTCGGATGGCTAGAACACGAAATTGATACCTGGCTCGGACAGAAGGCCACAGCCGCCCGTACCGCCAGCAACAACGCTGTCCATCCCTGATCGCCGCAATCTCGCAGGTCAAAGGTCAGGATTCGACGATGCGCAGCATGGGCAGTTTGCTGGACACTGGCTTGGCAGAAGCCACGCCCAAGCGCGATCCGCTGCCGTGGATCAAGCAGAAAGCTGCCGAAGGGACGAAACAGGCGGAGCAGCACGACGCTGCCCATGCATTGACTCCACGGGTGCGTCACCTGATCGACGAAGCCGTGGAGTTGGAGATCGAGCAGGCCCGCAACGCAGGTGCTACAGGCTACATCGCACACTTTCTAGCGCAGGCCACGCTTCCTCATACAGACCCCAAGACCAACCATTTCAAACGCGGCACGGGCAAGCTGAGCCTTTCCATCGTAGCCAATCCCGACTATGGCGTACCGTATGGCGGGCTGCCGCGCCTGCTGCTGGCTTGGATGTGTACTGAAGCCGTTCGCACAGGTAGTCCCGATCTATCGCTTGGGCGTTCTCAGGCGGCATTCTTGCAAAGTCTTGATCTGCACAATGATGGCCGGTACATCGCGCGAGTACGTGACCAGAGCTTGCGGCTGGTGCATTCGATGATTACTGTCGGTGGTGCAGATGGAGATGCGCTGCATGTCAGAAACATCCTCATCGCGGAGGAGGCGTTCGTCTTCTGGCGCTCTCGCGATACGGTGCGACGAGGGGCATGGGAAAGCTCGATCACCTTGAGTACAGACTTTTCCAAGCGTCTGATCAATGCCCCCGTGCCACTCAAGATAGAGGCACTACGCGCGCTCATAAAGTCGCCTCTGGCGATGGACATCTACACATGGCTGGTCTACCACATGTTCACCTTGAACGTTGGAGCAAGCAAAGGAGGCAAACGGCTTGTTCACGTGCCATGGACTGGCCTGATGATGCAGTTCGGCTCTGGCTATGCGAATACTCCCAAGGGGCTGGCTAACTTCAAGACCATTTTTCGCCTCCGGCTAAATGAAGCGCTTCTGTTCTATCCCGAGGCTCGGAATCACATCGAGGAAACAAAAGATCACCTGATCCTCACCCCTGCACGTCTACATATCGCAGCGACCAAGAGGAGGGGATAAGCCTGTGGGCTTTTCGGGTTGTCCACGTGACATCACTAGCAAGGCTAAAACCCTTGCCAGAACTGGCTTTGGTGCTATTTCTGCAAGTTATCCACGTGACATCACTAGTCATCGGTATGTGACATCACTAGCTGCTTTACGTGACATCGCTAGTCAAGACTGACGAGCGAAATCGCCTGTAAGTCCCACTGGGGCGGGGATTCAGTGAGATGGAGAGGCTGCCCCTAGTAGTTCTGCTTTTAGGCTTTTCTAGTACTTATAAAAACCTAGTAGCTGCCGCTCTTCGGCTATGGACAATCCTTCGCTCCTTCCGGTCGCTACGCGGCTACTCGCCCCCTGTCAGATGACATCGTAACGTTACGATAACGTAGCGCTACGATGTTACGGTGCATGCTCTTGCTCAGCGGCCGGGGCTTCCAGCAGTACCGAAGGCTTCACTTCTAGCGCTTCGGCCAGCTTGAAGATGTTGAGCAGCGCGATGTTGCGCTGGCCGCGCTCAACCCCACCCAAATAGCTACGGGCTAAGCCACTCTCCAGCGCCAGGCGTTCTTGCGACCAGCCGTGGGTCTTTCTGATTTCTATCAGCTTCAGGCCGAACCGTACTCGGGGATCAAGGGCCATATCTCTCTCTTTTCAAAAAGAAAGAATCTATGAGTGTCCGCCATATAAGACCACGCTCTATATGGGCACGCGCTATGAGTGACAAATCAGTCTTTCACCCACTAAAATGGCCTCTATGAGTAACAAAATTGAGGTGATGGCCTATGGCAAGCGTCTGGAAGACTGCTGGGATGGGAGCGGCTGCGGGGCTGGCTGTTCCAGTGGCTGGGCTTTCAGGGCTCGCTGCCGCTGGTTTTGCACTGATTCTTGTACTGGCGATGTTCGGCGTGGGGCCTGCGCGCCTGTCACAGCCATCGCTGTGGGGGCTGTTGACCGGTGAGTTGATGCTCTATCTGCTGATTTCGCTGGCGATCTTCACGCTGTCCTTCCGCTTTCTGGCACGTTTGCAGGCTCGCTGTCAGGCCCTTGTCGCCAAAATCAACGCCCAGCTTTTTGGCTTTACCGGCACACCCATCTTCGAGAAGAGCGCCAGTTACCAGCAGATCGAAGGTCAGCAAGCCAGTTACCGCACGACCGGCGACCTCTTCCAGCGTTGCCTGCATCAATACACCATCACCCACGCCATCGAGGATTGCAACGTCCTGCGCTTTCACGTGGATTACTTCAAGCCCGAAGGCAAGAATCCTTCCAAGCCTGGTGAAGGTGTGGCCAAGCCCAAGGTCATTGAAACCATTCTCGCTAAGCACGATGCAGCGACCAATGTCCGCAAGTTCAACGCGGTGTTGGCAACGGCCAGCATCAACGATGCCATCGAGTATTTCGAACTGTTCGCGGAGATTCAAAAACACAAGACCGAGCAAGACCCTGAGTTCCGTCCGCTGAACATTGCCTACGTATTCTCCCCGCCTGCCGAGGGAAATAAGGACGTACAGCAGATTCAGGAAGACCTGCCGCAAGAGAAAGAAGATAACCAGCAAGACCCCGAAGGCAAGAAAGCGGCGCTCACGCGCATCGTGACCGATTACAACACGCGCTTTGGCACCAACCATCGCATCAGCGAGTTCGACCTGTACTACCAGGATGTGCAAAAGCGCATCAAGGATCAGCAGTACCCCAACAGCGATCTCCCCGCCGCGCAAAAGATCGACATCACCATCGTGGTGGACATGCTACTTACCGGTTTCGACTCCAAGTACCTCAATACCCTGTACGTGGATAAGAACCTCAAGCATCACGGCTTGATCCAGGCGTTTTCGCGCACCAATCGCGTGCTCAACGACAGCAAGCCCTATGGCAACATCCTCGACTTCCGTCAGCAGCAAAAGCCGGTCGAAGAGGCGATTGCACTGTTCTCTGGTGAGAAGATCGACAACCCGTGTGAAACCTGGCTGGTAGACCCCGCGCCCAAGGTCATCGATAACCTGCAAACCGCCACACAGAAGCTGGCTGACTTCATGCAGTCGCAAGGCGTGGGCAATGCGCCGGAAGACGTGGTCAACCTGAAAGGCGATGCCGCACGGGCGCAGTTCGTCAATCTGTTCAAGGAAGTACAGCGCCTCAAGACCCAGCTCGATCAATATACCGATCTCTCGGATGAGCAGAAGGCGCAGATCACCCAGATTGCGCCACCCGATCAGATGCAGGGCTTCAAAGGTGTGTACCTCGAAACGGCCAAGCGCTTGAAGGAACAGCAGGATCGCGACCAGACCCCGCCAGAAGTGCAGCAGCTTGATTTTGAATTCGTACTCTTCGCCTCAAGCGTGATCGACTACGACTACATCATGGGCCTCATCGCCAAGCTGACCCAGCAGAAGCCCGGCAAGCTCACCATGAACCGTGAGCAACTCATCGGCCTGATTCAGTCCGATGCCAAGTTCATCGACGAGCGCGAGGACATCGCCGAGTACATCCGTGGCCTGCCAGTCAATGAAGCCCTGGACGAAAAGCAGATCCGCAGCGGATTCGACCGCTTCAAGGCAGAGAAAAAAACACGGGAACTCACCGATATCGCAAACCGCCATGCGCTGGACGTATCGGCGCTACAAGCCTTTGTCGATGAAATTCTGCGCCGCCGCATTTTTGATGGCGAGCGCCTTTCGGAGTTGATAGCCCCGCTAAACCTTGGCTGGAAAGCGCGCACGCAGAAAGAGTTGGCCCTGATGGAAGAGCTGGCACCACTGCTACACAAGCTCGCCCAGGGTCGAGAGATTGCTGGTTTGGCTACCTATGAGGAGGGGCGATGATGGGAACCGTCTTTGCACAGGGGGCGCAGTGGGTTCGTGCGGACTTCCATCTGCACACCCGCGCAGATCGTGAGTTCAAGTACACAGGCGATGACAACTTCTACAACAGCAATTATGTGAACGCGCTGGAGAAAGCAGGAATCCAGCTGGGCGTCATCACCAATCACAACAAGTTCGATTTCGAGGAGTTCAAAGCGCTGCGCAAGACAGCGCAGAAGAAGGATATTGCGCTGTTGCCCGGTGTCGAGTTGTCAGTCGATGATGGAAACAATGGTATTCATACCCTTGTTGTTTTTTCCGATGAATGGCTCGTTGATGGGCATGATCACATTAATCCATTCTTAACAATTGCGTTTCAAGGCCAAGTTCCGGCGCAATATGAGCAGGAAAATGGCCGTTCATCACTGTCGCTTAAAGCGACAATTGAGAAACTCGAAAGTTACAACCGTGACTTTTTCCTCGTCTTTGCACACGTAGAAGAGCGCAGTGGTCTTTGGGTGGAAATGCATGGCGGTCGCTTCGCCGAGTTGGGCCGAAACGAATTCTTCCGTCGTCGCACGCTTGGCTTCCAGAAGGTACGTACCCGTGATGGTGCCGGCAAAGATAGGCCATGTCGCACCAAGGTCAAGAACTGGCTCGAAGATTGGTATCCAGCCGAGCTGGAAGGCAGCGATCCCAAGCGGATAGATGAAATCGGGCGGGGCAAAGCCTGTTACCTCAAATTGGGTGAACTGTCCTTTGAGGCGGTCAAGTTTGCTCTGAGCGATTCTGCTTCGCGGGTCGCCACGGAGCCGCCCAAGCATCTCGAATCGCACATCCGCAGCATTCACTTTGATGGGGGCATCCTTGACGGGAAAACGCTGCATTTCTCGCCTGAACTGAACACGTTGATCGGCATCCGGGGCAGCGGCAAGTCTTCCATTCTGGAAGCAGTGCGCTACGCTCTCGATATTCCTCGCGGGGAGAAAGCGCAGGACACCAAGTACAAGGATGAACTGATCCGCCACACTCTGGGCAGCGGCGGCAAGGTGACGCTGACGGCCTGTGACGTATACGGACAGGTATTCACCATCTCCCGCATTTTTCGCGAAGCGCCGAACGTCTATCTGGACGGCAAATTGCAGCCCGGTGTATCGATCCGGGAAACTGTGCTGAGCCGTCCGATCTACTTCGGGCAGAAAGACCTTTCCAGCACCGGCGAAGGTTTCGAGACCGATTTAGTGGAAAAGCTGGTGGGCGAAAAGCTCCGCACACTGCGAGACGAAATCGAAACCCAACGCCAGCATGTGCGTGATGCTACGCAGGGCTGGCTCAAGCTCAGCAATACTGCCGAACTCAGGCGTGATTACCAGTCCGAGCTCACCGATGCCAACTTCCGGCTGAAGAAATTTGAAGAGTACGGGGTTGCCGACAAACTGCAAAAGTGCCTTGGCTTCCAGCAGGATGCCAGTGCACTGGCACGTATGAAGGAGCGGGCAGACAGCTTTGTGCTCGCCCTCGGGCAATTGATCGCCGAGCACGAAGACGATCTGCGTAATGCCACGAGCTACGTCTCCAAGCAGAACCCCGACTTCTTCACGGCTTATTACGCCGAATTTGCCAACCTCGTTGCCAAAGTCGATCAGCTCAAGCAAATCGAGCAGGAGGCCCGCGCTGTTACCTCCCGCCTTCAATTCAAACAAGGCAAGTTCGATGCCGCGCGCCAGAGTCTTCAGGAAGAGTTTGCCCAGGTCGAACGTCAGCTAGCTCAGGAACTCAAGCAGACCGGCATGACGGCCATCCAGCTGGATGACTTCCTGACCCAACAGCAGCGCAAAACCAAGGCGGAGCAAATGCTGGAGGCGCTCGCCAAGCAGGAAAGCCAGCAAAGCAGCATCCGCGACGCATTGTTTGCCGAGATCGACAAGCTCAACGGCCTGTGGCTGCGCGAGTTCAACGCCATCAAGGCCGAACTGGATCGGGTGAACGCTGGCCATACCGCCTTGCAGATCGAAGCCGACTTCAAGGGTGACAAGGAGGCCGCCATCAGTTTCATGCAGCAGCTCTTCAAGGGCAGCAACATCCGCGAAACCACCCTGCGCGCAGTGATGGAGGATTACACCGATTTTGGCGGGCTGCTGCGTGATTTGCCAAACGCCTTGAAAAAAGCGGGCAGTACGCCGGAGGTTTTCGAAAAGACTTTCATGCAAAACCTGATGGAGTTCGTGGTCTATCAGGTGCCTAACCGTTTCGTCATTCGCTATCGCGGCAAGGAACTCAAGCACCACTCGCTCGGGCAGCGTGCTTCCGCGTTGCTGCTATATGTGCTCAGCCAGCGACAGAACGACGTAATCATCATTGACCAGCCGGAAGACGATCTGGACAACCAGACCATCTACGACGACGTGATCAAGCTGCTGCGCGAGATGAAGCTTCACGCCCAATTCATCTTCGCCACCCACAACGCCAACTTTCCGGTGCTGGGTGATGCGGAGCAAGTGCATGCCTGCCGCTATCAGGATGAGCAAGTCGCCGTACAAAGCGGCAGCATCGACGCTCGTCCCGTGCAGGACGCTATCATCAACATCATGGAAGGAGGCCAGGAAGCCTTCAACCGACGCAAAGAGGTTTACAACCTATGGAAACCACAGAACTGATCGACTGCTTGAGCCGTGGCGAAGACAGTCGCCATCAGTTCAAAGAGAACTTCACCAATGCCGACGCGCTGGCGGCGGAGATCGTGGCCTTCGCCAACACCGCTGGCGGGCAGATTTTCATTGGGGTGCAAAACGACGGCACGGTGCTGGGCTTGTCTCATGCGGACATCGACCGCCTGAACCAGCTCATCTCCAACAGTGCCTCACAAAACGTGCGGCCTGCGGTGAACCCGCTCACCGAAAATGTGCCGCACCCCAACGCCACCGTGATGGTGGTCACCGTTGCGGAAGGCGTCAGCAAACCCTACATGGACAAGAACGGCGCCATCTGGGTGAGGAACGGCTCGGACAAGCGCCGCGCCACCTCGCGTGAAGAAATCCAGCGCCTGTTCCAACAGGCGGGTCTGGTACATGCGGATGAAACGCCCGTGGCGGGCTTGAGCGCGGGCGATGTGGACCTGCCCTATTTCGAAACCTTCTTCGAACGGCAATTCGGCGAACCGCTCGCCCAGCACAAGCAACCGCTGCCGCAGCTCTTGACCAACATGAACCTGATGAACCAGGGGCAGCTCAATGTGGCGGGCAGTCTGCTGTTTGCCAAAGTACCGCAATACGCGTTGCCCGCCTTCATCGTCAAGGCGGTGGCTTTTGTCGGCAATGAGATCGAAGACCAGCGCTACATCGACAGCCGCGACATCACCGGTAAGCTGGCCGATGTATTCCAGCAGACGCTCGGCTTCATCGTCGCTAACACCCGTGCCACTCAGGGTGAACAGGGCTTCAACTCCCAAGGCCAATCGGAGATTCCGCGTATCGTCTGGGAAGAGCTGGTCGCCAACGCGCTCATCCACCGCGACTACTTCATCAGCGCGCCGGTGCGCGTGCTGGTGTTTGCCGATCGGGTCGAGATCATCAGTCCCGGTCATCTGCCCAATAACCTGACCATCGAAAACATCAAGGCAGGCAACTCCAATATGCGCAACCCAATCCTGGCGTCCTTTGCCGCCAAGCTGCTGCCCTATCGCGGACTGGGCAGCGGCCTGCTGCGCGCCTTGCGGGCCTGGCCGCAGGTTGAACTCATCGACGACCGGGCGGGGAATCTGTTCAAGGCCATCGTGAAACGGCCGCAGGAGCAAGTGGCATGAGTGGTAATGAAAAAAGCTGCTGGTGCCACGGTTGCGGTTTCCGGAGTATCGGGCCGAGGACGGATGGGGCTCTGAATATGGAAATATGATCTTTGATCAAATTTCCAATAAAGATCACAACTCCGACCTCCCTGTTCTTGCCATAACCCAAGAGCAAGGAGCAATCCCTCGGGAAATGATTGATTATCATGTTTCCGTAACTGACAAAAGCCTAGAAAGCTACAAGGTGGTTGAAGTCGGCGACTTCATCATAGCCTGCGTTCTTTTCAAGGCGGCATTGAGTTCTCTAGATATAGGGGGATTTATAGTCCTGCTTATGTAATTCTACGACTGCGACATGGCCACTCTGAAGATTGCTTTAGGCATTACCTAAAAACGGATCGTTTTATCGCTCAAATGATCAAAAATCTTGAGGGGCTTCGTGATGGAAAGATGATCAGTTACAAGCAGTTTTCCGAGCTTGAACTGCCAATCCCTCCACGCGATGAACAACAAAAAATCGCCGACTGCTTGTCTTCGCTGGATGATCTGATCGCGGCGGAAACTTACAAGCTCGACACCCTCAAGACCCACAAAAAGGACCTGATGCAGCAGCTTTTCCCCCGCGAAGGCGAAACTGTGCCCGGTCTGAGGTTTCCGGAGTTTAGGGAGGCAGGAGAGTGGAAAGAGACGCTCTTTGGAAAGCTGGTCGTCAAGTCATTTTACGGTACGTCAAGTCCGACATCAAATACAGGAAAATATCCTGTTCTTCGCATGGGCAACATGGTTGATGGAGCGCTTAGTTTTTCAAACTTGGCCTATATCGACCTTGACGAAAAGGCATTCGCGAAAATTCGGCTTGCGCCGGGCGACATTCTTTTGAATCGAACAAATAGCCCTGACCTTGTTGGCAAGGTATCTATCTTTGATCAAGACATAGAATGCATTACAGCATCCTATATCGTTACCTATCGACTTGATAGAGCGCAAGTGGTGCCTGAGTTCTGTAATTTGATACTGAATACGCCAAGGTGCCAGAGAAAAATTAGAGCACTGGCGCGCCCCAGTATTAGCCAGGCTAATATTAACCCTACAGCATTTAAAAATGAGTTGGCTGTGGCGCTTCCTAATATTGAAGAACAACGACGAATTGTGTCCTGCTTTTCAGATATTGATGAAAGGATTTCTTCACAAATTAAAAAAATAGAGTTACTCAAGGTACAAAAAGCTGGCCTGATGAAACAACTATTCCCTGTGCCGGATGGGGCGGTCGCATGAAGCCGGCTCAATCCTTCGCCGATCTGCCCGCGCTAGCTACCCACCTGCGCAGCGAGCTGGAAAACAAAAAGACTATCCTGCTCTATGCCTACAACGGCACCGGCAAGACGTGGCTGTCCATGGCCTTCAAGGACATGGGCAAGCAGGACGACGCTCGCGATACCCTGTATTTCAACGCCTTCACCGAAGACCTGTTCCACTGGAACAATGATCTGGCCGGCGATGCGGACCGGCGCTTGCTGCTCAATAAGGATTCGCGCTTCTTTCAGGGGCTGTTCGATCTGGAAATGGACAACCGCATCCGCCCATTGCTGCGGCGTTACGCGGATTTCGACTTCTGGATCGACACCGAGGGCCCAGAGTGGGCGGTGCGCTTTTCGCGCCTGGTGGATGGTCAGCCCGTTGACAACATTAAGGTGTCAAGTGGCGAGGAAAACATCTTCATCTGGTGTTTTTTCTGGCTGTGGTCGAACTGGCGATGGACGCCGATATCGAGGCGTACCAATGGGTGAAGTACCTGTATATCGACGACCCGATCTCGTCGCTAGATGAACACAACGCCATTGCCGTCGCCAATCACTTGGCGCAGTTGCTCAAGCGGCAGGACAATCGGCTCAGGACAGTGCTCTCCACGCACCACACCTTGTTTTTCAATGTGCTCTGTAACGAGCTGGGCAAGGCGCGCCGCTATGTGATCAACAAGCACCCGGCTAACGGCGGCTATCTGCTGCGGCCCGAAGAGGGCGATACGCCCTTCTTCCACCACGTTGCGGCCTTGGCGGAACTCTATCAGGCTGCACAGGAAGATCGCTTGTTCACGACCCATTTCAACGTGCTGCGCACGATTCTGGAGAAGACGGCGAGTTTTCACGGCCACAAAAACTTTTCTGCCTGCATCAGGCAAGACGAAGATGACCCGGACGGCATTTTGCACGCGCGTCTGATCAACATCCTCAGTCACGGCAACTACTCGCTGTATGAGCCGCAGCAGATGCTCGATGAGAACAAGGCTTACTTCAAGAAGATTCTGAACGACTTCCTGAATCGCTACCCCTTCAATCCCGATTTGTTCCCTCTGCACCCTGAGGCTGCAACAGCAGGTACACCATGACCGAATCCGAAAAGAAAAAATTGGGCAAGACCCTCTGAGCCATCGCCGACCAACTGCGTGGCGCGATGAATGCGGACGACTTCCGCGATTACATGCTGGCTTTTCTCTTCCTTCGCTATCTGTCGGACAACTACGAGGCTGCCGCGCAGAAGGAGCTGGGGGCGGACTATCCAGACCTTCCTTCCGATGTGTTGAGGCAGACCGGCGTGAATACGCCGCTTCAAGCGTGGTACGAGGAAAATCTGGACGACGTACCCGAATTCGAGAAGCAGATGCGCCGCAAGGTACATTACGTGATCGAACCCCAATACCTGTGGGGCAACATCGCCGAGATGGCGCGCACGCAGGATGCCGAGCTGCTGCATACCTTGCAGAAGGGCTTCAAGTACATTGAGGAAGAGTCCTTCGCCAGCACCTTCCGGGGCCTGTTCTCGGAGATCAATCTGGCGTCGGACAAGCTGGGCAAGACCTACAGCGAGCGCAATGCCCGCCTGTGCAAGATCATCGCCGAGATCGCCAAGGGGCTGGGGGCAGTTCTCTACCGATAGCGACACGCTGGGTGATGCCTACGAGTACCTGATCGGCCAGTTTGCGGCAGGCTCGGGCAAAAAGGCCGACGAGTTCTAAACGCCGCAGCGTATTTCAGACATCTTGTCGACCATCGTCACGCTGGACAGCCAGGAGCCAGCCACCGGCAAGCGCTCGCATTTGGATAGCGTTTGCGACTTTGCTTGCGGCTCGGGCTCCTTGCTGCTCAACGTGCGCCGCCTGATGGGGCCACACGGCATTGGTAAGATTTACGGCCAGGAAAAGAACATCACCACCTACATCCTAGCTCGCATGAACATGCTGCTGCACGGGGTGAAGGACTCGGAGTTCGAGATTTTCCATGGCGATACCCTGCTCAACGAGTGGGATATGTTGCGCGAAACCAACCCAGCGAAGATGCCGAAGCTCGACGCGGTGGTGGCCAACCCGCCGTTCAGCTATCGCTGGGAGCCGAGCGAGGCGCTGGGCGAAGACGTGCGCTTCAAGAATTACGGCCTGGCACCGAAGTCTGCTGCTGACTTTGCCTTCCTGCTGCATGGCTTCCACTTCCTCAAGCAAGACGGTGTGATGGCGATCATCCTGCCCCACGGTGTGCTGTTCCGTGGCGGTGCCGAGGCTCGCATTCGTACCAAACTGCTCAAGGATGGGCATATCGACACCGTGATCGGCCTTCCGGCGAACCTGTTCTTCTCCACTGGCATACCGGTGTGCATCCTGGTGCTGAAAAAGTGTAAGAAGCCGGACGACGTGCTGTTCATCAACGCTGCCGAGCATTATGAGAAGGGCAAACGCCAGAACCAGCTCTTGCCGGAGCACATCGACCAAATCATCGATGCCTACCAGTACCGCAAGGAAGCGCCACGTTACTCTCTCCGGGTGAGCATGGAAGAAATCGAGAAAAACGATTTCAACCTGAACATCTCGCGCTACGTGAGCACCGCGCAAACTGAGGAAGAGATCGACCTGGCGGCGGTTCATGCCGACCTGGTTGCCGCCGAGAAGAAGATTGCAGACGCCAAGGCGCGCCACAATCAGTATCTGGCTGAGTTGGGGTTGCCTCCGTTACCTTGAGCCCCTGATGCTTGGAATGGGTTCAATCTGCCGCTTGCCTGAGAGCCTTTTCTCCTTCTAACAGCAGTCTGCGGCAGTAGCTCCATTCAACGACCTGGCCGCTGTTGAAGAGAACCAGCATGGTGCAGAGCATGGCAAGGGCCATGCTCTGCGACAGATCCGGCAGAAAACGTTGTGCTTGCTCGGTTTCCTCGCTGAGCACTGCATCAGTTTGGGTGATTTTCTGAAAGTCATTGTTGATTTTGCAGGCAACCCCTAGTTTGCCCAATTGTTTAAGCAGGCTTGCACCTTGCAGGCGTAGCAAAATCCGCTCAGACGTGCTGGTAGACGTCTGCCGCATCCCGCCTATCAGCTCATCAACTTGGGCAGCCAGCTCTCGCATCAGTTTCTTTTGCTGTTGCAAAGGCATGCTGTGTTGAAAGGCATCATCGAGCAGCAGCTCATCTATTTCCGAAAGCAGCGCAATGCTATTGGCAACTCGGCGATAACTGTCGGCCAGTTTTTCGAGCTTGCGTATCCGTGAGCTATGTGTCTCCACCGAACAGTTGTTGGTGCCGAAGAAGGTGAGTTCAGCTAATCTCTCAAAGAAGCTCGACTGAATTTCGTGTGGCAGCGCCTTGAAATCGCGATGTTGCTGAATTTTTGCAATCAGGCGCTCCCTGAATAGTGAGTGTCCTGCCTCCGTGTCGGGCAGGTACTCACTGTGTTCTACTGACTTCACCTGTGCTCTCCCGCTTCCAGATTTCGAGCTTGTCCGACCACGCCTGCATCATGCCCCGCCGCTCTTCGAGGTAAGTGGCATGGTTGTAGGTGCGGCGCACCGAGTTGGGTTCCGCGTGGGCAAGCTGCGCTTCAATGGCATCCGGGCGATAGCCCATTTCGTTCAGCCGGGTGCTGCCCGTGGTTCTGGTGCCATGCGGGCTGTAGGTGCCACTCCAGCCCAGTACCTTGAACGCCTGCTGGATCGAATGTACCGACATCGGCCTGTTGCTGTCATCCCTGCCGGGGAAGATGTGCGTCCGGTCGCCGCTGATGGCGTGCAGGCGACGCAACATCTCTATGGCCTGCGTTGGCAGCGGCACCACATGCTCGCGGCGGGCTTTCATGCGCCGGGCTGGGATCGTCCAAAGCGCGGCATCGAGATCGAATTCAGCCCATTCCGCTTCTGCCACTTCGCTGGGACGCGCCAGTGTCCACCACATCAACTGTATGCAGAAATTGATCTGATAGCCGCAGCGGTGGTTGTCGAAGTCGTTGAGCAGCTTGCCGATCTGCGCAGCGGTCAGCGCCGTCTTGTGTTGCGTCTTGTTGGCGGGCAACGCCTTGCGGACGGGCCAGACGGGATCTTTGTCTGCCCGCAAGGTGGCGACCGCCAGTTCGAAGATGCCGGACATGGTGCGTTTCGCTTCGCGGCGATGGTCGGCGCACCACGCTTCACGGTCTTGGTGAGGATGTCGAGAACGTGCGCCGGGGTGATGTCGCGCACCGGGAGCTTGCCGATGCTGGGGAAGACCACCCGCTCCAGCATGTCCAGGCGGCGTTTATTGGTGATGTCCTCCCAGTCCCGCAGAGCCAGCCACTCTTTGGCGACGGTCTCGAAGGTATTGGCGGAATCCTGTTCGCGCTTGAGGCGCTTAAGCTGCCGATGCTGGACGGGGTTGATGCCTTGCTTGACCAGCTTCCTCGCTTCCTCGCACTTGTCTCGCGCTTCGGCAAGGCTGACGGTGGGGTAGTCGCCCAGCGCAAATCACGACCCCTTACCGCCCAGCCTGAAGCGGTAGCGCCAAGCCTTGACCCCATTGGGCTTCACTTCGAGGTAAAGGCCGCGAAGGTCATTCAGGCGGTAGAGCTGCTCCTTCGGTTTGGCAGCACGGCAGTGGGCATCTGTAAGCACGGTGTCACGAGATCGGCAATGAGGAACGACAGGAGGATCATGTACACCTTCTATCGCCCCGTCCAATCTTCGTATACACCAGCGTAGTCACTTTACGCGAGCAAGGCCGAGCAATCCCATGCAATCCATGGAAACGAAAAACCCCGGAATTTCCGGGGTTCTAGCGCTGCTTTCTGGGTTCTAAGCAATCTTGTGAAATGCTGAGAAATGGCTCTCTAGGGTCAAACGTTAAATAGGAAGTTCATCACATCGCCGTCGGCGACAACGTAGTCTTTTCCTTCCGCGCGCATCTTGCCGGCTTCTTGGGCGCCTTTTTCTCCGCCGAGAGCTACGTAGTCGTCATAGGAAATGGTTTGAGCACGAATAAATCCGCGCTCAAAGTCCGTGTGAATGACACCGGCGGCCTTGGGAGCGGTATCGCCTTTGTGAATCGTCCAAGCACGCACTTCTTTGGGACCGGCCGTAAAGAACGTCTGTAGGCCGAGTAGGTCAAAACCGGCTCGGATGACGCGATCTAACCCGGCTTCGGTCATGCCCATGTCCGCAAGGAAAATTTCCTTATCTTCGGGGGGCATGTCGGCAATGTCCGCTTCTGTTTTCGCACAGATGGCGACAACGGGGGCGTTTTCCTTGGCCGCATACTCACGCACGGCATCGAGAAGGGGATTATTCGTAAAACCTTTATCGTCGACATTGGCCACGTACATCACGGGTTTAAGGGTCAACAAAAAGAGTGGGCGCAATTCTTCAAGCTCTTCTTTTGTCAGTGCGGCAGCGCGCGCCGGGCGTCCTTCATTAAGGACAGGCTGCACTTTTTCCAAGGCAAGAACGAGTTTTAAGGCTTGTTTGTCGCCTCCTTGACGGGCCTGTTTCTGGTAGCGCGAAAGCGCTTTTTCCACACTCGCTAAATCGGCAAGCGCCAGTTCCGTGTTAATCACTTCGATATCGCTAACAGGGTCGACCTTCCCGGAAACGTGGACGATGTTGTCGTCGTTAAAACACCGCACGATATGAGTGATGGCATCGCACTCGCGGATGTTGGCCAAAAATTGGTTTCCTAGTCCTTCGCCTTTACTTGCGCCGGCCACAAGACCGGCAATATCGACAAATTCGACGGCCGCCGGAACAATGCGGGCCGGATGCACGATTTCGGCTAAGGCATTTAAGCGCTTATCGGGGACTTCCACAATACCGACATTGGGTTCGATGGTACAAAACGGATAGTTCTCGGCGGCAATGCCGGCTTTCGTGAGGGCATTAAAAATGGTGGATTTGCCGACATTAGGTAGACCTACGATGGCGCATTTCAGTCCCATGATGTGTTTCCTTACTTGTTAAGCGCATCAAGCGCTTCATTTAAATGGTGCTCATCAAACAGCGTAACGCCGGCTTTTCTTAAAGCGGCTGCGGCAACGCCTTGTCCGGCAATGATTTTTCCGCTGTGCGTGCCGTCGTAAACGGTGTCGGGACCGCAACTCGGACTCTTGGACTTAAGGACGGCGACTTTAACGCCGTGCTTGCGAGCCAACGCGACAAAGTTTTCGGCACCCTTGACGTAAAAGGCCGTGACGTCTTTACCCGATTGCGTCAGGACTCGCCCCGTGCCGTTTAAAACATCGTCGGCCGTTTTCCCCGGTTCGATTTCAGCGGCTTCGCGCGGGGTATCCAGGCCGGCGGAGCATTCCGGACACAAGACGGCCACTTGACCGACATTGAGCATGTAGTGAAGGCGTTTATCGACGATGCTCGGATAGGTTCGGGCATCGTACCTGCAGCACTGCCCGACAAGGCAGGCACTCATGCAAAGTTGAATTGTCACGGCTCTGTCTCCTTTTGATCGACGGTTTGAGGCTTGGGCGCATGGGCGAACTTCATGACAACGCGTTCAACGCGGTCCATGTTTCCGGCAACCAGATTGTCCAGGGTCTTTAAGGCTTCGGTCATGCAGCCGTCAATTGCCTGGCGATGTTCGGATGTCGGACGCCCGAGGACCCAATCGGCCACATCCATCCCCGGACAGAATACGCGCGGATGCCCGATGCCGAAGCGCAAGCGCCAAAAGTTCGGTGTGCCGAGCTTTTCGGTGATGTCTTTTAAGCCGTTATGCCCGGCGTTTCCGCCTCCGAGTTTGATTTTCATCGTTCCGGGTAGCAAATCCAGCTCGTCGTGCACGACAAGAATCTGTTCGGGTTTGAGTTTAAAGTACGAGCGCACGGCTTGAACGGCCGAGCCCGAAAGGTTCATGTAGGTTGTCGGCTTTAAAAGCCAGACCGCGCCTTTCTCTGTTTCGGCTTTAGTCACAAGACCGAAAAACTTGGCGTCTTCTCGAAAGCGGGCGCCGATTTTGGTAGCAACGGCGTCGACAAAGTCGTAACCCATGTTGTGACGGGTTCCGACATACTCGTTCCCGGGATTTCCGAGACCGACAATCAGGCTAATGGGGTAGGTGGCTGGCATATCCGATAGATTAGACTAAAAAAGGTCCGCCGACCGATTAGGGCGGGCGAACCTTTTGTGCGAAACGCCGTCAATTACTTCTTGCTGTCTTTGGCAGGCGCAGCCGCAGGAGCGGCATCGGCCGCAGGGGCTGCGGCGGCAGCAGGAGCCGCACCGGCAGCAGGCGCAGCGGCATCGGTCGTAGCAGTAGCGGCGGCAGCCGGCGTATCGTCGGCAATCGTGGTCACTGTCGCAACAGGCTGATCGGGGTTGACGGCCTTGACGTGCTCAGGCAACTTCAAGTCGGCCACACGCATCGTAAAGCCGGTTGTCATACCCGACAGATCCACATCGATAAATTCGGGCAAGTCCTTCGGTAAGCACGTCAAATCCACGGTCGAAACAATGTGGCTGACGAAGGCCTTTTCAATCTTGACGGCCGGGCTCTGTTCCTCACCGAAGAAGTGCAGCGGAACACGCATCGTGACGTCCGAATTCGGGTCAATGCGCTGGAAGTCCACGTGCATGCACTGGTTCTTGTACGGATGCATCTGGAAGGAACGCAAAACGACGAGCTGATCGGCGCCGTCGAGTTCCATCGTCAAAATCGAAGCGTGGAACTTTTCTTTCTGCAAATCGTAGAACAGTTCCTTGTGATCGATTTCAATGGGCGTTGCGGCGACATTGTTCCCATACAAAATGCCGGGGACCTTGTTTTCGCGGCGCAGGCGGCGGCTCGCACTCGTTCCCTGTACCTTACGCGTTTTGGCGATGACTTTCATGAGGTTTAACTCCAAATAGAAAAATATGTTTTAAGGAGAAATGTCCCGACGCGGCCGCGACCAGCGCGCACCGAGGCGATTTCTTACTTTAGCCTTCCGTGAATAAAGCACTCACGGAGTTTTCACGCGCGATGCGTGAAATGGTTTCCCCGACCAAAGAGGCGCAGCTTAACTGGCGAATCTTCGAGCAGGCCTGAGCCGCGGGGCTGAGCGGAATCGTATCGGTGACGACGAGCTCATCGAGCGCGGAGTTGGTAATTCTTTCAACGGCGTTACGCGACAAAACCGGGTGCGTAATGTAAGCCAAAACGCGTGTGGCTCCGCGTTCTTTTAAGGCACCGGCGGCATTGCAGAGCGTGCCGGCCGTATCGACGATGTCATCGGTAATCACGCAGGTATGAGCGTTCACATCACCGATGATGTTCATGATTTCGGCCACGTTGGCCTTAGGACGACGCTTATCGATAATCGCGAGGTCAACGCCTAAGAGTTTGGCCATCGCGCGGGCACGGACCACGCCGCCCACATCGGGCGAGACAACCATCAAATCCGGATAGTTGTGCGAGACCAGGTCATTGAGCATGAGCGGTGTGGCGTAGATGTTATCGACGGGCACATCGAAAAAGCCCTGAATCTGGTCGGCATGCAGGTCCATCGTCAGAACGCGGCTCACGCCCACGCTCTGGAGCATGTTGGCAATGACCTTGGCGGAAATAGCCACACGCGTGGAACGCGGACGGCGATCTTGGCGGGCGTATCCGTAGTAGGGCATCACGGCCGTAATGCGACGCGCGGAAGCACGGCGCAGGGCATCGACCATAATCATGACTTCCATCAAGTTGTCGTTTGTCGGCGAGCAGGTGCTCTGCACGATAAACACGTCCGAACCGCGAACGTTTTCATTGATTTCCACCATCACTTCCCCGTCGGCGAAGCGATTGACGGTAGCCCGTCCCATCGGAATATTCAGATACTGCGCCACGGCATGGGCGAGCTTGGGGTTGGCATTACCGGAGAAAATTTTCACGTCATCCGGACACATTGCGGACATGATCGATACCTTTCGCATAAAGCGCCCGAGGCGAATATGCGGATAAATAGGGGTTATCTTGTTTCGCGCCTTATAGCAGCGACACTAATGCCTCCGCATCGCGATTGCCGATAAGGAGGACTGGCAGGGGAGGATGGATTCGAACCATCGAATGCCGGAATCAAAATCCGGTGCCTTAACCACTTGGCGACACCCCTACGGAAAAACGCCGTATTCTAACCCACGGATTCCCGATACAGGGGGTGATAGGGGAGAATTTTTGCAACATACCCGGTAAAAGCGGGCGGAATCTGCAACAAAGCCTCGTTTGCCGCCTCACGGGTGCTTTTGAGGATAAAGACGGCCGATCCGGAGCCTGTCATGCGGCTTTCGGGTCCGAGGATATCCAAAGCACGGCCGATTTGCGGGTTAAGACGCACGGCCACAGGTTGCATGTCGTTGGTCCCGAAAAGGCGCGGCCAGTACTTTTTAATTTCGGCATCAAAGGCTTTGGTGGTAACCGGTGCCGTATCCCGCTTTAAGTCGGCGGCCTGGTAGATCTCCTGCGTCGATGTCGGTGTCGGGGGCATGAGAACGGCCGCAAAGGCATCGGGAACGTGTACGGGCGTCAGAATGTTGCCGATGCCGCGGGCAAACGCGCTTTGCCCGAAAAGGAAAAACGGAACATCGGCTCCGAGCCTGGCTCCGAGGTCAAGAAGTCTTTCTTTCGGTAGGTTAAGAGCCCAAAGGCGATTTAATGCCGTCAGGGTCGTAGCCGCATCGCTTGAGCCCCCTCCGAGGCCGGCGCCTGCAGGGATGCGTTTTGTCACATGAATCCGTGCCCCGAGGAGAGAGTGGGTTTCTTGAGCCAGAAGGCGGGCGGCTTTGACACAGAGGTCCTTCTCGGGGTCTCCGACCGTATCGCCCGTGCGTACGATTTCCGGGCTTTCAAGGCGCTCAACGGTCACTGAGTCCATGAGATCAATCAAAACGAAAACCGATTCAAGGAGGTGGTAGCCGTCTGACCGGCGTCCGACGATGTGTAGAAAGAGATTTAACTTTGCCGGAGCGGCAAGGTCCGTGAAAAGGCAAGGCGTCATGGACCTACTCTCGGGTCAAGGACAACGACAAGCGCCAAAGCGTCCTTTGTAAAAGAAAGTTTACGCGCAGCGCCGTCTGCCTCGCGATCTAAAACGCGTACGGTCCAGCCGAGTTGCTCGAACGCATTTAAGTCAATCGTCCGGTACGGAAGGTCGCGGTTCGGATGTCCCTCGGTCCAATCGACAACGGCCGCGAGCGGAACGGAAAACCCGAGCGTCTTTTCCATGAGGGCTTCGGCGTTCTCTCCGGTTAAAGGTTCATGCCCCGGTTGCCGGAAAGTCGCCCCGGCGGGACCGGTTTCAAATCGGGCCAGTGTTGTATTTAAAGGACCGAGAAAATCTAACTTAAGGCCCTCGGCTGTTGAATCGAGTCGAAATCCGGCAGCAAAGCGTCTTGAGGGGGCCGACATGTCCCGAGCCAGCAGTTTTCCGGTTTTGCGCCGCAAAAGAGGCGCTTCCTGCGACCCAGGGAACGTGGTGCAGCCGGCTAGGACGGCCGCAAGCGAGCAAATCAAAGTGCGACGAAGTCTATTCATGGGGAAATTCTCTTTAAAAGCATGCGGGCTTGACTATTTTTTGGGTCTTTTGTTAGTAGAGTGCTTAAAACGCGCCGCGCTTCTTTGAGTTTATTTTGATCGACCAGAATCTGCGCCAGATGCAGGGTGATTTCAGGCTCATCGGGCGAAAGCGCCAGGGCTTTTCGGATCCATTTTTCCGCTTCCGTAAGGTTCCCTTCTCGATAGTAAAGCCAGCCTAAAGAGTCGACAATCGAGCCGTCTTTACCCTTTGAGAGTTCCATCGCCTTTTCAATTAAGGGGCGCACTTGGGTCGGTGGCACGCCGTGCTCGAGCCACATGTACCCGAGCGAGTTGTATCCGAGCGAGTCGTTCGGGCGCAGTCGGATAAAGGTTTTCAGATGCGTTTGCGCTTGCTCAATCCAGCCGAGCTGTTCGGCAACCATCGCCGTGCGGTACAAAATATCGGTGTTTTGCGGCGCAAGTTTTACGGCTTGGTCCAAATAGCGCATCGCCTCGGCGTGGCGCTTGCCTTCGGAAAGAAGTTGCCCGGCATAGGACAAAAACTCCGCTTTACGCGCAGCATCATCCGTTCGGATCTCCGTGAGGACGGAACAGGCCTCGTCGATGCGACCTAGGGCCTGAAGAATCTGAACTTGTTTTAAGCGTGCCGGAATGTATTTATCGCCTTTTTGGACTTTCGAAAGCCAATCTAAAGCCGTTTCCGGTTCGTTACGAGAAAGCGCAATGACCGCAAGTTGTGCGTAAGCCGGGTCGGGAATGTACCGATTGTCCTCATCGGTTTGAGCAAGCGAGATAAAGCGGTTGTAATAGCGAACGGCCGCATCGAAATCGCGCATTTCCTGCGCTACAAGTGCGCACAGGAACCAAACCTGGGCATCGGAAGGTGAGGCGGCAATGGTGCGATGAATTTCCTTGCGTGCGGCGTCTTTTTTCCCGGTTCGGGCCAACGCTTTGGCATAGGCAATGCGTGCACGGACGTCTTGCGGGTAAGCTTTAATGTGTTTGGCCAGACGTTCTTTGGCCTTTTCCGGTGCCAGGCGAAATTCAAAATCTACGCTCTCTAGGAGTAGTTGCGTGTCATCGGGGGCAAGGTCGCTGGCGGCAAGGGCATGCTGCAGGGCTTTTTGATCGAGCTTAGCGTCCTTGGCCGCATAGGCAAGCGTTCGCTCGAGGTAAGCGTTCGGTTCGGCGCGCTCCCGCAGAATCAGTAAAAGGGCGTAACGCTCCTTTTTATCGGCCAATGCGGCGGACTGTTCGGCAAACTGTTCAAATAGTGAAAGGACATCGTCACTTTTTTGGGCGGCCTGAGTCAATGTGGCTTCGGCGCTTTTCCACTGACCGGCTTTGCAAGCCTCGAGGGCCCGGGTCAAAAGGTTCACGTCGTTATCCGGGTCAAGCTGATCCAAAAGGGCTTTGGATTTGGCCATCCGCCCCTTGTCTTTCATCACTTGGGCGATTTTGTAGGCGCGCTCTGCAAGAGCCTTGTCGGACGTCAGGCGCGTGGCATCCGTGTAGGCGAACCAGGCGTCGGCATACAGACCCCGCTGCAAGGCGATTTCCCCGAGCAAAATTTCCGCCAGAGCCGTTTGGCTCTGCCGTGTGCTTGTCAGGTCGGCTCGGACCGGACTGACGGCACATAAAAACGCCGTCGTGCAAAGAAAGATAACCTTGGAAAGCGGACCGAACAAAGAGGTCTCCGGAAATAAAATTGCCAACGCGGACTATAACGCAAAAGGGTGTAACAAACGGTAGGAGACGCCGTCCGACCACTGTAAACTTCGGTTTTCGCCGAAACAAGTGACTATACTAAGGCGATTTATCGGAGTTAACGAATAAGGCCGACTCCCTTCGGGGCGGTAGCAGGCAAACAATGGAAGCGGTATTGGATTTTTTTCTTTGGGCGGTCAGTCGGATTCCCTTGTCTCTTTTGCGCCGCACCGGAGCGTTTTTCGGAGGCGTTGCTTATGCGGTGGCGCCCAAGTACCGTCGCAAGATTCTCAATAACATTCATCGGGTCGGGCTACCGGAGTCCGTTGCCCGTGAGTCATCGCGTCATACCGGAATGCTCGCAGCCGAAACCGGGTGGCTTTGGGGACGGAGTAACGAAGACATTGCCCGAGTCGTGACCTTTGAGCCCGGTGTCGTCGAAGCATTTTCTTCTGTCTTGGATGCCGGTAAGAGCGTGATTTTGATGACGCCGCACGTCGGCGGTTTTGAAGCCATTCCGGTTGCCGTTTTCGAGGCGATCTTGAAGGAACGCGGGAAAGTCCTTTCGATTTTGTACCGCGAACCGAAAAACCGTCTCATTCGTCCCTTTGTCAAACGCAGCCGTACGCGCCCCGGGATGGATCCGGCACCGGCTGATTTGTCCGGTGTGCGTAAGATTGTTCGCGCCATGCGCTCGGGCGGCGTTTTGGGATGCCTGCCCGATCAGGTTCCGGGGCGAGGCGAAGGGGTCTGGGCTCCGTTTTTCGGGCGTCCGGCCTTTACGATGACCTTTCCGATGAAGATGGCCCATCAGTTCGATGCGGTGTGTATCGTCATGACAAGCGTGCGCGTGCCGGGCGGCTGGAAACTCGATGCCCAGGTGCTCGACTACCGAGCAACTGGCGATGCCTTAGCGGACGCAACGGCCATGAATGAGGCTATCGAAAAGGCTGTGATGAAAACTCCCGAACAGTATCTGTGGAATTACAACCGCTATAAGGGCGTGGCGCATCATGTGAAGAACCCGGAGCCCAAGGAGTCCGACTCGTGCAAGTAATCAATGACATGATCGGCGCTTTGGGCGTCAAGCTCGTCAAGAGCACGGTCGGCATGAAGCCGGAGACCCGCAATCGGTTTGCGCGTGCCTTGGGCTGGGTGTTTTGGTATGCCGTCCCGAAGCGCCGGAAAATTGCCTTACGCAATTTGGAGCTTTGCTTTCCGGAAAAAACCGCGGACGAACGTCTGAAAATTGCAAAAAAACTGTGCTTTAACATTGCCCGCTCGGCTTTCGATCACGGGGATTTGTGGGCGGGATCAGTCGAGCAAGTGCGCTCTCTCGTGCGCATCGAAGGATTGGAAAACATCACCCGAGAAGCCGGACATCCGCTTTTGGTGATTGCCCCGCACTTTATCGGTTTAGATGCGGCCGTGACGGCTCTTGCCACACACGTTCAGGGAGCGGGTCTATATCAGCGGCAGAAAAATGCAGCGTGGAACAAAGCGGCGCTCGAGGGTCGTGAGCGCTTCAGTCACTCGGTTCTTGTGGAAAAGACCGGTCCGGGCGACGTTAAAAAGATAATTCGCCTGATTCGTCAGAACCTTCCCTTTTACTATCTGCCGGATATGGACTACGGGCGTTCGCATTCGGAATTCATCGATTTTTTCGGAGTCCCGGCCGCCACGGTTCCGGCAGCGAGCAAACTAGCCCGCATCACGGGGGCCAAGGTTGTTTTTTGTGTGACGGAAATGACCGAAACCGGCTACATCACGCACATTTCCAAGCCGCTCGAGAACTTTCCGACAACCGATGCCATTGCCGATACCCGACGGATTCAAAAAGAAATCGAACGGTGGGTTTTACAGTTTCCCGATCAGTACTTCTGGATGCATCGGCGCTTTAAGACGCGTCCTTTGGGTGAAAAAAGTCTGTACGAACCATAGGAGTGACTATGGAACTATCGTTTACGAAAATGCAGGGAACGGGCAATGATTTTGTCGTCATTGATGCGACAAAAAAGCCCTTTTCTCTTTCGACCGACACGATTCGCTCATTGGCGGACAGGCGCTACGGAATCGGCTTTGATCAGATGCTTGTCGTGCAGCCCGATGAAACGGGACAGGCGGATTTTTGTTATCGCATCTTTAATGCCGACGGCGGCGAGGTTGCGATGTGCGGGAACGGTGCTCGGTGTTTTGCGCTTTACGTGAGAAGCCACGGTCTGACACAAAAGGACCGTATTCGCGTGCGAACGATGTCGGGGATTATTACGCCTGAGATCCTTTCGGACGGAACCGTTCGCGTGGATATGGGATGCCCGAATTTTTGTCCGAAGAACGTGCCGTTTACCCCGGAATCTTTTGAAAGCGTTTCACGCAAAGACGCAGTTTTATATCGCACGAAAGTAAGCGGCATTTCCTTTGCCTTCGGTGTTGTCAGCATGGGAAACCCCCATGCCGTGTGCTTGGTACAACGCGAGCAATTACCACTTGTCGGGACCATCGGACCGGCGTTGCAAGCGTGCGGGGCATTTCCCGAGGGTGTGAACGTCGGTCTTTTGACCGTTTACTCCCTTAAGCAGGCCGCCTTGCGTGTTTTCGAGCGCGGTGTCGGAGAGACGCTTGCTTGCGGGTCGGGGGCATCGGCCGCATTTGCCGTCGCTCACAGGGCCGGCCTTTTAACGGATCAGGCTGAGTTTCAGATGCGCGGCGGGCGTCTTTTGATGCAAGCGGGGAAGGACGGGCACGTTTTGCTCACGGGGCCGGCTTGCGAAGTATTTGAAGGAAAGATTTCAATCCAAGGTGAGTAAGTCATGATGGACGTCGTTTTGAAAAAGGGTAAAGAAAAGAGCCTATTGCGCAGACACCCATGGGTCTATGACACGGCTGTTGCCCGCATTTCGGGTCAGGCAGGCCCCGGGGACCTGGTGCGAGTCGTTTCGAATTCGGGTCTTGTGCTCGGAATCGGCGGCTATTCGCCTGCCTCGTCACTTCGTGTGCGGATGTGGACCTTTCATGAGGCAGACGACGTGGCTTCGACGGCCTTTTTGCAAAAGCGGCTTGGGGAGGCGCTTCGCGCACGCGAGGATTTACTCAAAAGAACGACGGCTCGTCGCCTGGTGTTTGCCGAAGCCGACGGGCTTCCCGGACTTGTGGTCGATCAATATGGCGACTGGCTTGTGACGCAATTTCAAAGTGCGGCAGTTGAGGCGCGGCGCGAAGCCATTACCTCGATTTTGATGGAGCTTACGGGAGCTAAAGGGGTTTTCGATCGCTCCGATGCCGCCACGCGCCAACGCGAGGGTCTTGCGCCTCACGTCGGCGTTTTAGCCGGTGATGAACCTCCCGAGCGCATCGAGGTAATCGAAGACGGCGTTCGGTACGGAGTGGACGTGCGAAAAGGACACAAGACCGGGTTTTATATCGATCAACGGGAAAGTCGTCTGGCTGCGCAGCGCCTCGCACGGGAATTTCGAGAAAAAAACGGTCGGGGATTGCGAGTACTCAATTGCTTTTGCTACACGGGCGGGTTTTCCCTTGCCTTGATGGCTGGCGGCGCCGACAGTGTCGATAGCGTCGATAGTTCGGCCGATGCCTTGGCTCAAGCCCGTGCGAATGCCCAGTTGAACCGGCTCCCGGAAAGCGCCTTAAATTGGATTGAAGCCGATGTCTTTGAGTACTTAAGAAAAGCACGCGAGGCCGGAAAGACCTATGATTTAGTGATTCTCGATCCTCCCAAGTTTGCCTCGAGTCACTATCACGTGGAACGCGCGGCACGTGCGTACAAGGACATTAACTTAAACGGGATGCGGCTTTTGCGCGCGGGCGGACATTTGATGAGTTTTTCCTGTTCGGGGGCCGTAGATGTCGATTTATTTCAGAAGATTTTGGCCGGTGCGGTTTTCGATGCCGGCAAAGACGTCTGGGCCGTGGAGCGTTTCGGAGCCGGTGCCGATCACCCGCTTCTGATGACGTATCCGGAAGGCGAGTATCTGAAAGGAATGCATCTTTTGATGCGTTCGGACGGATTTGTTTAGGACAAAAAGTATGCAAGAAGATAATTTGGGATTGGCTCCGGAACCTGAGATCCCGGTGACGATTTTGACGGGGTTTTTAGGCGCCGGTAAGACGACACTACTTAATCGAATTCTTTCCGAGGATCATCACCACAAGATTGCGGTGATTGAAAACGAGTTCGGAGAGGAAGGAATCGATAACGAACTCTTGGTGCAAAACGACAAAGAGCAGATCGTCCAAATGAACAACGGGTGCATTTGCTGCACGATTCGCGGGGATTTGTCTCGGATTTTGACGAACCTGAGATTGCGACGCGACCGCGGCGAGATTGACTTTGACCGCGTTGTCATCGAGACGACCGGTGTGGCGAACCCCGGTCCGGTTTGTCAGACGTTTTTCATGGACGATGCCATTGCGTGCTTTTATCGCTTGGACGGAGTCGTGACGCTTGTCGATGCCAAGTACGGCAACAAAACGCTCGATGAGCAACCCGAGGCCAAAGACCAGGTCGGTTTTGCCGATCGCATCTTTGTTTCTAAGACCGATTTAGTGACACCCCAAGAGTACGAGCAACTTAAAGCTCGGCTCATTTCGATTAATCCGCGCGCGCCGATTGAAGCCGTACACATGGGGCAGGTAGCCGTCGACAAGGTGCTCGATATCTACGGCTTTAACATGAACGACATTCTGGATATCGATCCGGCGTTTTTCTCGGTCGTGCATCCGCATCACCACAACGATGATGTCAAAGCCTTTGTCTTTCAATCCGATAGGCCCATGCACCCGGTGCGCTTCGAGCAGTATGTTCAGAGCCTAGTGGCCGTCTACGGTCAGGATATGCTCCGCTACAAGGGCGTTTTGTACTTTAGAGAGACACGTCGCCGTATGGTTTTTCAGGGCGTGCACATGGTCTTTAGTGCCGATGCTTTAGGTGAGTGGGGCGACAGAAAGCCGGAAAACAAAATTGTCATCATCGGACGCAATCTTCCGAGCGAGGCGATTGTCAAAGGCTTTGAAAGTTGCTTGGCCGCCCCGGATGAACCGCTTGTCACCGGTCAAGCATAAGGAGTCAAGATGACCTCGGGCACCGATCCGCGCATTGCGCATTTAACGGAGCTTTTTTCCGAACTTCCCGGCCTCGGACCGAGGTCGGCGTCGCGTCTTGTGGCCGATTTACTGACGGCACACAAAGACATCGCTTTGGCTCTTGCGCAATCGCTTGAGGATACCGTCTCACGCGTCGGACGGTGCCGTTCCTGTAATACCCTTTGCACGGAAGACATTTGTCCGATTTGCGCCAAGCCCGACCGAGATCGCTCGATAATCTGTGTGGTCGAGTCGGCCTCGGACATGACGGCTATCGAAGAATCCGTTTCGTATGCCGGGAGTTATTTTGTCCTCATGGGGCGCGTCAATCCCTTAAAAGGCATCGGCCCGGAAGATATCGGCGTCGATAAGCTCGTTAACCGAGTCCTTTCAGAAGACGTGCGTGAAGTTGTTTTGGCAACCAGTTACACGGCCGAAGGCGAAATGACGGCGCATATGATTGCCTCCGTACTAAAAAAGAAAGCGCCGGCCGTGCGCGTGACACGCCTTTCCAAGGGCCTTTCGGCTGGCGTTGAGGTCGAATACACCGATCCTGCGACTTTAACGGCGGCTATCCTCGGACGGCACTGATTGACCGGTCCTTTCGGACGCCTCTGCGTGCTATTCTTTGCCCCGAACGCGGGGTGGTGTATCCCTGTGTCTATCTTATGCAAGGAGTTGCAACTATGGCAAGTGACTTACAGCACGAAGGACTGGATTTTTGTAAGACGGTTTTCGAAACGGTCCGGCAGATGAGTGCCGAAGGACGCGGCGTGACGCGTCAGGGTACGGATCTGTTGAATGCAAAGTCGTCGAGTATTTAAAAAGCGTCGGACGGGATTTGAATCTTGAGATTTGCGACGATGCGGCCGGTAACGTTTGGATGCGCCTGCCCGGAATCGATCCTTCGCTTCCGGCATTTGTCTCCGGTAGTCACGCCGACTCGGTTCCCGAAGGCGGAAACTACGACGGATTGGCCGGTGTGACGGCCGCTCTTGCCGTGGCTTGGTGGATGAGGCGCACGCATTTCACGCCCAAGCGTGACTATGTCGTTCTTGTGATGCGTTGCGAAGAATCAAGTTTCTTCGGAAAGGCCTACATCGGATCGCTTGCTTTTACCGGCCAGTTAACGACCAACGAAACGAACTTAAAGCACCGGACGGAAGACAAAACGTTGGGTGACTTCATGAGCGATTGTGGCATTGATGTCGCCAAGATTACATCCGGCCAACCCCTGGTGGATTTAAAGAAAATTGCCGCTTTTGTCGAATTGCATATCGAGCAGGGACCGACCTTGGATAGCTCGGATACCGAACGCGTCGGTATCGTCACGGGCATTCGCGGAAACGTGCGTCATAAGGCCGTTCGTTGTATCGGTCAGACGGCGCACTCGGGCGCTGTCGATAAGCAGTTCCGGCACGATGCCGTGATGGCAACGGCAGAATTGATTCACACCATGGACAAGCACTGGGACGAATGGCTTGCCAAGGGCGAGGATTTGGTTTTCACAATCGGCGTTTTAAAGACGGCGCCGACGGCCGCAATTACGGTTGTGCCCGGCGAGACGACCTTCTCGGTCGATATGCGGAGTTTGAAACTCGATACAGTCAAACGTTTCGAAGAGCTCATGCGTCAGGAAGCCGAACGTATCGGTCAAAAGCGCGGTGTGAAGTTCGAATTTGACAAGCTTCTGGTGACACAACCGGCCGGTGTCGATGCGGCTTTAAGCGACAAGCTGGCGGCCACGGCGGCCAAGTGCGGAATTCCGGTCAAGCGCCTTGCCAGCGGAGCCGGTCACGACTCGGCTGTTATCGGCAATAAGGGCGTGCCGGTTGCGATGATTTTCGTCGCCAATCAAAACGGTTCGCACAATCCATTTGAAACCATGAAACTCGAAGACTTTATGGTCGGAGCTGAACTGCTTTGGAGAACCGTCGAGCACTTTGACGCCTAAGGTGGAGCAGTAGCAGATGAATAGGTCCCGTTGCGAAGATACTTTTGCGGCGGGATTTTCTTCGGGTCTTGGTGATCAATCCTGAAAGAGACCGTGTAGAGCGCAAAGAAAGTTGGGAAATTCAGGCTACGCTAAGTGAAAAATAAAAATATTCTAAGGCACTGATTTTCAATAGAAAATAGTACTTTCAAGTGCAAAAGCTGAAAAAGAATTCGGATATGCCACTTTCGAGGCTAACCCCGGAAAAAACTTCTCCTTTTAGTCGGAACTAAAAAAATCTTTGGGCATACCGGTCAAAGCAGGGTTTGCCAGTCCGAAATGTCGATAGGCGGCACCGGTGGCCACACGGCCGCGCTGTGTTCGCTGTATGAGACCGTTTTGAATCAGATACGGTTCGATTACGTCCTCAAGTGTTTCCCGATCTTCGCCCAAAGCGCTGGCCAAGTTGTCGATTCCGACGGGACCGCCGGCGAACTTATCCAAAATGATGCGAAGGAATTTCCGGTCGACCGAATCAAGTCCGATTTTGTCCACATCGAGCATCCTTAAGGCCGCATCGGCAATCTCGCGCGAAACAAGCCCGTTTCCTTTCACCTGGGCAAAATCGCGAACACGACGCAAGAGGCGGTTGGCAATTCGCGGCGTTCCGCGGGAGCGGCGGGCAATTTCCAGGGCACCTTGCTCATCGACCTTGACATTTAAAAGCCCGGCAGACCGTTTGACAATCCGAACGAGCTCTTCGGTCGAATAAAACTGCAGTTGGTTGACAATCCCGAAACGCGCACGCAGGGGATTGGTAAGAGCCCCGGCCCGCGTTGTGGCGCCCACAAGAGTAAAGGGCGGCAAATCCAGCTTAATCGAACGCGCGGCCGGTCCTTCGCCGATCATGATGTCAATCTGATAGTCCTCTAAGGCCGGGTAGAGAATTTCCTCGACAACGGGACTGAGGCGATGGATTTCGTCAATAAAAAGGACATCGTTTTTTTCCAGATTCGTCAGGATGGCCGCCAGATCCCCCGGGCGCTCTAAAACCGGTCCTGAGGTCTGACGCAAATTGACGCCCATTTCGTTGGCGATGATGTGCGCCAGAGTGGTTTTCCCAAGACCCGGAGGTCCGAAAAGCAGCAAGTGATCTAAGGGTTCGTGACGTTGTTTAGCGGCTGTAATGAAGATAGAAAGTTGTTCTTTAATCGCGCTCTGACCGACGTAATCGGCGAGTTTAAGCGGACGCAAAGCGCGGTCGATGTTCTCTTCTTTCGGGCTTTCCACTTCACTTGCGACAATGCGTTCGACGTTTTCCATTCAATCCTCGCCGTATTCTTTCCCAGTCGTTATTTCGATAGTGCCTTGAGTGCTTCGCGAATGCCGTCGTTGACGGTAACGTCGGCGGCAAGCCCCTTGACGGCCTGCAGAGCCTCGCGTTCCGAGTACCCCAAGGAGACTAAGGCACTGATGATATCGGCTTTGGCCCCGCTTGTCGGGGTTTGCGAATCCGCCGAGCCGACGACTGTATCGATTTTCCCCTTCAATTCCAGAACGATGCGTTCGGCCGTTTTCTTTCCAACGCCGGGAATGCGCGTCAGCAGACCGGGCTCAGCCTGTGAAACGGCTTGCGCCAAGATTGAGGCCGAGATTCCCGAGAGAATCGACAGGGCAATCTTCGGACCGATTCCGGAGATGCGAATCAAAAGGCGAAAAAGGGAGCGCTCGGCTTTTGTGCTGAATCCGAAAAGCAATTCGGCATCTTCCCGCACGACATAATGGGTATACAAAAACACCTCGGCTCCGATGTCTGGTAGGTTGTAGAGCGTGGACATCGGAACATCGATTTCGTAACCGACTCCGTTGGTTTCAACCAAGATTTGCGGCGGGTTCTTTTCGAGCAACCGACCTCTGATGCTTCCGATCATAGTGAATCAATTCCGAGATTGAACGAACTTTTCCCACGCACTCCGACTCGAAGTCCTTAAGAGCCCGGCAGCGACCTTGACGGTGTTTGCGTTTTCCAGGGCACGCATGCGACGCGAGTGGGCACACGTCAGAGCACAGGCCAGAGCATCGGCGGCATCGGGCTGCAACTCGTCTTGAAGTGCCAGAAGGCGCGAGACCATAGTTTGTACCTGAAGTTTACTCGCTCGACCTGTTCCGACAATGGAATTTTTAATGTTGGTGGCGCTGAATTCTTCGACCGTCAGACCGTGACTGGCAAGGCTTGCCAGAGCGGCCCCTCGGGCTTGTCCCAAAAGAAGTGTTGTCTTCGGGTTGGTATTTAAAAAGATGATTTCTGCGGCGGCAATCGTCGGGTGCGTTTCCTCAACGATACGGGTCAATTGTTCATAGATAAACCCTAAGCGCGCCGACAAAATCCCTTTGGGAACGTGGATACAGCCGGCCGTGACAAACGAAACGGCATTGCCGCGCACGTCAATTACGCCGAACCCGGTGTGGTTTAGTCCCGGATCGACTCCGAGAATCCGAAGCGAGGTTGTGTCGACTTTTTTGTCCATGGGGTTAAATTCCCGGGAGCGCGGCATTCATGCCGAGCATTTCGCCGGCTGCCTGCCGCGTGGCCGGCGTAATCGTCAGACCGCCGAGCATACGGGCAATTTCATCGATGCGTTCGGCAGGGGTGAGCACGCGAAGAGCACTTGTGGTTTTTCCGTTTTCCGTGTGCTTAATGACTTGCCACTGATTGTCGGCGCAGGAGGCCACTTGCGGTAGATGCGTTACGCACAGCACCTGGCGGGACCGGGCTAATTTGCGCAACATGTGTCCGACGACTTCGGCTACGGCACCACCGATTCCGCTGTCGATTTCATCGAAAATCAATGTGTCAACTGGCGTTAAAGCGGCCGTAATGACGGCCACGGCAAGCGAGATGCGCGAAAGTTCGCCCCCCGAGGCCACTTTACCTAAGGGGCGAGGGGTGGTTCCGGCGTGACCGGCCACTTTAAATTCGCATTTTTCCAAACCTCCGGACCAAGCTTCGCACGGCACGAGGTCGACCGTAAAAGAGCCGCCCTGCATCGCAAGTTTTTGCATTTGTTCCGTGACGGAAGCACTCAAGTTCCCGGCTGCCTCGCGGCGCTTTTGCGTGAGCTCTTGGGCCGCGTTCCGAAAGGCGTTTTGTGCCTCTTGTTCAGCTTTTTTAAGCGCCTTGGCATCAAAACTTTCCTGCAGTTGCCCGAGCCGCTTTCGGGTTTCCTCTCGGAAGGTAAAGAGTTCTTCCGGCGTGCGGTGAAATTTCTTCGAAAGACGCCAATAGGCATTTAACCTGTCGTCCAAGGAGGCTAAGCGCTCCTCATCAAGGTTACAGTGCTCTAAGTGATGGACGGAATCGCGCGTAACGTCGGCAATTACCGAAGAGGCTTCGCCTAAGGCTTGGGCGTACCTGGCATAGGCCTCATCGAAACGACCGGCGTGCGACAGATGGCTTTGTGCGGCATCTAAAAGCGCCAGGGCATTTTCTTCATCGTCCGTTAAACACCCGGTCGCAGCCTTAACGCTTTGGATGATGTCGGCCGCGTTGGAAAGAAGCGCGTGCTCGCGACTGATTTCTTCCCATTCGCCTTCTTGGGGATTAAGTTCCTCAAGAACCTCATTTATCCAGGATAGCCGATCGGCTTCGGCCTGTAGTTTTTCTTTATCGAGCTCGGCTTGCTCTAACAGTTTTCGGCGTGTTTGCCAGGTCTCCCACAGACCTCGCACCGTCCGGACCGAATCGGCACATCCGGCAAATCCGTCGACAAGATTTAATTGAAAGGTCGGCTTTAAGAGTGATTGGCTTGCGTGCTGTCCGTGAATATCTAAGAGCGTTTCCCCGAGTTCTCGCAACTGAGAGGCTGTAACCGAGGAGCCGTTGATCCACCCGTGGGACTTTCCCTTGGTATCGACCGTGCGCCGAATCAGTACGCTCTCGTCGGCATCGATTTGAGCAGCTTTAAGCCAGGCGGCGGCGCGCGCATCCGGGGTAAATTCAGCCGAAACTTCGGCTTTGAGGGCTCCCTCTCGAATCAACGTGACATCGCTTCGAGCGCCGAGAACAAACTGCAGGGCGTCGATCAAAATGGATTTCCCGGCTCCGGTCTCCCCGGTCAGACACGTCAGACCGTGCGAGGCCTCGACCGTCAGGTTCTCCACGATAACGAAATCTTTCAGATTTAAGAGCGTGAGCATGACCGGGGCGTTTGGGGTTTCCTAGATTCTCTCGTGGACAGGAAAATCGTTGTACGGCAAGAGACTCCAGTTTAGCTTTTTGTGCCACATGTCGTACTGATTGAATCCTTGCGGATGGAGCATGACAAAGTGCGAATCGGTCGCCGTCCCGATTTCCAAAACGTCGCCCACCAAGACATCGAAAAAGACCTGTGCGTCGAAACTGGCAACGGCGCTACGAGTCTCCGTGACGACTACGCGAACGGTCGAAGAGCGCGGAACCAGAACGGGGCGATTGGAAAGCGTATGCGGAGCAATCGGCACGAGTAGGAGGGCGCCTAGGGCCGGGTGCATAATCGGTCCGCCGGCACTCATCGCGTAGGCTGTCGAGCCCGTGGCCGTGCTGATAATTATGCCGTCGGCGCGCTGAATGGAAAGCAACGTGTCATCGACATAAAGCGAATACTCGACCATGCCGAGCGCTCGTCCGTGACACAGACCGATGTCGTTTGTCGCGTACGAAGAAAACACGGGTTTCCCTTGTCGGTACAGCGTTCCGCGAATCATCGGGCGTTTGTCGTAGCAGTAGTTTCCCGCCAGAATCGCCGGAAGTTCTTCGTGAATTTTGTTGACGGGAATGTCCGTGATAAACCCGAGTCGCCCGGCATTGACGCCGATAATCGGCGTGTCGGTCTTGGCAAAGGCTCGCGCAGCTCCGAGCATGGTCCCGTCGCCGCCGATTGTGATCACGGCATCGGCTTTTTGTGTCATTTCCTGAAGCGAGGTTGCCGTATAGTCGCAGTCGGGACCGAGATCGCGGACGCTGCTGGAATCTAGGAGCGCTGTCGCTCCGCTCGCTTGAACAAGCGTTAAAACATTACGAACATGTTCGGTTAAGACTTCGACGGGTTTGCTGATGATGGCAATGCAAGAGAAGTGTTTTTCTGTCACAGTAAAGCCTCTGGCGTAAAGCCGAGAATCTCGTAGGTGCCCGAATTATCGCAAGTTTCGTCTCTAAAATGAATGCCTCAAACGGGGGAGGTTCGGCAATCGCAACACACGCAGGTTGTCGAGGAAACTTCCCAGAAAAAACTTAAACGGGAGAGAAACGATGGAGTCGTGTCAGATTCGCTTTGCCGAACGCAAGGATGTTCCGGTGATTTTGGGTTTTATTCGCAAGTTGGCCGAATACGAAAAATTAGAAAATGAAGTTGTCGCCACGGAAAAACTTCTTGAAACCTGGCTTTTTGACAAAAAGAAGGCTGAGGTTCTTTTAGCCTTTGAAGGAGAAAAGCCAGTTGGGTACGCGCTGTTTTTCCATAACTTTTCGACGTTCCTCGGTCGCGCCGGCATCTATTTGGAAGACCTCTTTGTGTTGCCGGAAATGCGCGGGAAAGGTTACGGAAAAGCCCTTTTGTCACGCGTAGCGCGATTGACAGTCGAACGTGAATGCGGACGCTTGGAGTGGTCGTGCTTGGATTGGAATAAACCGAGTTTGGATTTTTATCACGCACTCGGTGCCAAGCGCATGACGGGCTGGACCGTTCACCGTTTAACCGGGGACGACTTAAAGCGCGTGGCGCAAGAAGGCTGAAAAAAGGGATTTCGGACTTCCCGAAATCCCTTGCCTGTGATGTATCAATCAAAGGTCGGCGTCGGAACGCCGAGCACTTTATGCAGTTTCGGACTTGTCGTCGTGTACTGCAGGTACGTCTTTTTCTCCGGGAAAACGTAGTGGCTTGCCCCGAATGCCGCCAAAGCGCATTCGTGAAAGCCCGAGAGGATTAGTTTTTTCTTTCCCGGGTAGATGTTGCAGTCGCCGACGGCAAAGATACCGGGAACGGAGGTTTCGAACTTTTCCGTATCCACGGCAATCTGTTTGCGGTCAAGTTCCAGCCCCCAATCGGCCACCGGGCCGAGTTTGGGTTGCAAGCCGAAGAAAACCAGCAGGTGATCGAGCGGCATGCGACGCGTGACTCCGTCGCCGCCTGTGACGTGAATCTGCGTCATCTTTCCGCCGGCTTCATCAAAGCCCGTGACTTGTCCGACTTCAAACTGCATTTCCCAGTTTTCACACAACTCTTTCATCTTGGCAACCGACGAGTCGGCCGCTCTAAAGCCGTCGCGACGGTGAATCAAAACGACGCTTTCGGCTTTGCCGACAAGGTTCAGCGTCCAGTCCAGCGCCGAGTCGCCGCCGCCGCAGATGACGATGTTTTTGCCGGTGAAAATTTCCGGGTTCCGAACGCGGTAGTGTAGTTGCGTGCCTTCGAACTTTTCGATTCCCGGAACGCGCAAGGGGCGAGGCTGAAAAGAACCGACGCCCGAGGCGATGATGACCACCTTGCAAAGGAACTGCGTTCCCTTGCTGGTTTTGACATCAAAGCGTCCGTCCGAGCGTTTCGTGACGTTCGTCACTTCCTCGCCCAAGTGGAAAACCGGGTGAAAGGGGTGAATCTGCTTTAATAAGTTTTCCGTGAGCTCGTAGCTCGAGTACACGGGAACGGCCGGGATGTCGTAAATCGGTTTGGTCGGATAGAGCTCCATACACTGCCCGCCGACCGTGCGTAGCGAATCGACGACATGAGCCTTGATTTCCAGGAGCCCGAGTTCGAATACCTGAAAGAGTCCCACAGGTCCCGCGCCGACAATGACGGCATCGGTTTCAATGACCGAATCCGTACTCGGAGCAATCGTTAAATAATCTTCAATAGCCATGACGTAAATCCATTCTGAAAACGGGCGCAATTTTCGCACAATACGCAGGCAATGCCCAACAAAAACAAGTGTGTTTGCGTATTGCGGCAAGTGCCTAGCGCTTAGTTCGGCTCTTTGAGTCGGGTTCTTAAAGAGCGCAACTTCGCATCGATTTCACTCATTGTATAAAAGTCGCCGTCCGCTGCCTTCTGGGCGTTATCGAACTGATAGAGCGCGGCTTTCAAATTCCCGAGCAGCAGATACATATCCCCGGTTGCGGCATAGGCTCGCGACTTTTGCCCGAGCGCTTCGTAACTACGCGCCAGAAGGCTGAAGTAGTCGGGGTTGTTTTTGCCGAGGGCTTTTTGCCGACGTAAAAAACGGGGCACTTCGGCATTGTCGCCGGCTTGCAGTAAAAGGTCGGCGTAGGCCGTCGCCATCATGGCCGAATACGGGTAGCTTTCGGCGGTTTTCTTCGCAAGCGAAAGCGCGGCGGCTTTTTCTTTGGGGGTCTTTGCCTGAGTAAAGGCAATTTGCGCCAAATTCTTGTCGATATAAACCGAGTGACCGGAAATGCTCTTGGCGGCTTCGCGCGCATGCTCTAAGGCTTCGGAGGGTTTCCCGAGGCGCTCGAGGGCAACGGAAAGACCGTAATGTGCGGCAGCGGCTTCTTCGCCCGACGCAGTCTTAAGAAGCCTACGGAATTGATTGGCTGCCGTCAGATACCCGTCGTAGCGCGTTTCCTGCAAAACCCGCAACCTAGCCCGCACGAGCTTAAAGTCAAGGCTATCTTTGTGCTTATGTTCTGCCATGGCGCGCGTGCGGTTTTGCATGTCGCTTAAGCGCTCGACTGTCAAGGGGTGGGTCGAAAGGTAGGCCGTTGAAGCCGACTCATAGTAGCGATTGTTTTGCTGAAGTTTGGAAAAAAAGCTTTCCATCCCTTTGGGGTCAAAGCCGGCATTTGTCAGGTTCGTCAGTCCCACACGGTCGGCTTCCCGTTCGGCATCGCGCGAATACGACAGTTGTTTTTGAATCATCGCCGCTTGCGTGCCCATGGCGATGGCAACGGCGGCATTGCCGCCGGAGCTGCCGCCCGTTCGAGCCGCCAGGATTGCAAGAAGAATCGACCCGATGGTCATCGCCAGGGAGCCGCGACTATTTTCAATCATGCGGGCGATGTGGCGCTGCGTGACGTGTCCGATTTCGTGTCCGATAACGCCGGCAAGTTCGCTTTCGTTTTCCGCGGCCACAATCAGCCCCGTGTGCACGGCAATAAAGCCGCCCGGAAGCGCAAAGGCATTTAAGGACTTATCGCGAATCGGAAAGAAAAAGAAGTCGTACGGCTGTGTTTTGCCGGCGGCAACGAGTCGGTATCCGAGACGATTGAGGTAGTCGAGCGTTTCTTCGTCCGCCAAATACGAATCGTCGGCCCGAATGTGCTGCATGATTTCTTCGCCGTAGCGTCGCTCTTCGGTGAGGGTTAAATCGGCACCGGCGACCGTCCCGAGACTCGGCAGGTTCATCTCCGAATTATCGGCGGCCAAAACAGGACCCCCGGCAAAAGCCAGGGAAACACTGACGGCAAGCAAAATCAATCGTTTGACAAACATAAAAGACAAAAGTGCATGTTTTTTCGTATCATACCGCCCCGTTTTTCCAAATTGGCATTTCGTAACATTGTGAAATCAAAGAATCTTTTCGGCATTCGAGACAACCTTCGACAAGCCTTTGTCGATTCGGTTCCCGTTATGGCCGGGTACGTTCCCATCGGAGCGGCTTTCGGCTTTCTGGCCGTGCAATCCGGGCTTCCCGCTTGGTTCGTCTTGGCCTCTTCGGTCCTGGTGTATGCCGGGGCCTCGCAATTTGCCATGATTCCGATGATTGTGGCGGGATTGCCCGTTCTGTCGATTGCGTTCGCAACGTTTGTCATCAATTTGCGACATGTGTTTTATACGATTGCGCTTTTAGATCGCTTGCAGGTCACAGGTTTTACTCGCTGGTACTGTGCGTTTTCTCTGACAGATGAAACGTTTTCGCTCGTGGCGGCATTACCTAAAGATGCTTCAATCGGCCGGATTGCGACCTTAAGCGCCATGAATCAATTTTGGTGGGTTCTCGGAACTGTTCTCGGTGTCATGGCCGGGTCGGCCGTGCAGTTTTCTCTTTCGGGTCTGGATTTTGTCTTGTGTGCGCTTTTTGCCATGCTCGCCACCGAGCAGTGGAGGGCGCGTCAGACAAGTCTTCCCCTGTGGTGTGCGCTTATTTTTTATCCGATTGCCCGGTTAACCGTCGCTTCCGAGGCGCTTTTAATTGCCATTGCCCTGTGCTCTGTGGTCGCCGTCCTTTGGGGGCAATACCGCAAAAAAGAGGATCGGTATGAACGATAATCTCTACCTACTTGCGGTGCTTCTTCTTGCGGCAGGCGTGACGTTTTTGATTCGGGCCGTTCCGCTTTTGCTCGGAAGTCGTTTTGTGCAAAGTCATCCGTGGATTCGTTCGCTCGGGGATTTTTTGCCGCTTTCGGTGATGGTGATTTTGGTCCTGGCCGGTCTTATGGATGCTGCCTCGCAACGCATGGATTTGGGGTTTGCCGGCCTTGTGAGCATTGTCGTTGTGGTGCTCGTGCAATGGGTTCGCCGGTCGCCCCTTTTGTCGATTTTTGCCGGAGCGGCTTTGTATGTGGCGTATGCAAACGGCGCTTTCCCGCCCATTTTTTAGGAAGCCGGAAGCTGTTCGGCTAAAATAACCGAAACGCTCGACGGCCTGAGGTAAGCTCAGGCGGCTGGCTTTTGTATATTTATTTTTTCCCGCACACGGTGCGGCGGATTTGGAACGCAAGCATGTCAGAGGTCAAAAAAGAAGAAACGGCAGCGGCAAAGCCCGTCAATTTCATTCGAACGATTATCGAGCAGGACCTGGCCCAGGGCAATAATCTTCCGCGCTATTGGTGCGGACATCCGGCTCCGTATTCCGTGCAATTGGCCCAAGGCAAACCCGACACGGCTCGCATCCGCACGCGTTTTCCGCCGGAACCCAATGGGTATCTGCATATCGGACATGCCAAATCCATTTGTCTGAATTTCGGTCTGGCGCGTGATTACGGCGGCCTGTGTCATATGCGCTTTGACGATACGAACCCGGTTAAAGAAGATCAGGAATACGTCGATGCCATCAAAGACAGCGTTCGCTGGCTCGGATTTGATTGGAAGCACGGGGACGAAGATAACCTGTATTACGCCTCCGAGTACTTTGATTACATGTATCAGTTTGCCGAGCATCTGATTAAGACCGGGTATGCCTATGTCGACGAGCAGACCGCCGATCAGATGCGAGAGAATCGCGGCACGTTAACCGAGCCGGGTCGCAACTCGCCGTTTCGGGATAGGAGCCCGGAAGAAAATTTACGGATTTTTCGCCAAATGCGTGCCGGAGAGCACGCCGAGGGCTCCATGGTTTTGCGAGCCAAAATCGACATGGCCTCGCCTAATATCAATTTGCGTGACCCGGCGATTTACCGCATTCGGTTTGCCGAACACCAGGCGACGGGGCGCACGTGGTGCATCTATCCGATGTACACATATGCGCACCCCATCGAGGATTCGCTTGAAAACATCACGCACTCGATTTGCACCTTGGAGTTTGACGACCAAAGAGCGTTTTACGACTGGGCCCTAGAGCGCATCGTTCCCGTGTTGCGTACGCCCCAGTTTGAAGAGGCTAAGGCCATTGTCCAAGCGATGAGCGAGGGGAAAGATAGCCGTGCCGTGCCCTTTATGAAAGCGGCTTTCGAGGTCTTCGATAAGCTCGGACAGAGTAAGCCCGAGTGCGCCATGGCAGCCCTTTTGACGCAGTGGAAAGAATCCGGTGTTCCCGAGGATGTTAAAGACGCGAACGCCGCGGCCTTTTTCGAACTTTTAAACGCGCATCCCGAACACTTCACGCCGCTTTTGCAAGCAGCTTTAACGGTTGTGCGAAAGAACTTTTTCCTTTTGTCGCACCAATACGAATTTAACCGTCTGAACCTGACATATGTAGTGTTAAGTAAGCGTAAGCTCATTCAGCTTGTGACCGAAAAACTCGTCGACGGGTGGGACGATCCCCGTATGCCGACACTTGTCGGGTTGCGTCGTCGCGGGTTTACGCCGACCTCGATTCAAAACTTCGTCGAGCACTGCGGTGTGTCGCGTGCGGCGGGCGGCTGGATTGACTATTCGGTTCTCGAACAGAGCCTGCGCGAGGATTTGGAAGGCACGGCACCGCGACGCTTTGCCGTGATTCGCCCGTTAAAACTGATTTTGGATAACTATCCGGCCGATAAGACCGAGACCCTGACGGCCCCCAATCATCCGCAAAAGCCGGAGATGGGGTCGCGCACGCTGACGATGGGTCGCGAGCTTTGGATTGAGCAAGACGACTTTGCTCTCGTGCCGCCTAAAGGCTACCGGAGGCTGACGATTCCGGCCGACGGGACGCCGGCCAAGCCCGTGCGCCTTCGCTACGGGTATGTCATTGTTCCCACATCGGTTGAAAAAGACGAGAATGGGGCCGTGACGTGTGTGCACGCCGAGTATCTCCCGGAAACCAAGACCGGAACGGCCGGGGCCGATTCCGTCAAGACCAAAGCGGCCATCCATTGGCTCAACACGGCCGATGCCGTTGCGGCGACCGTGCGCCTGTACGATCGCCTCTTTACCGAAGCCAATCCGGATGCGGCATCCGATTACCGGACGCTTTTAAATCCCGAGAGCAAACGTGTTTGTCGGGGTTACGTGGAGCCGAGTGTGGCACAAAGCGCGCCGGATACACACTTTCAGTTTGAAAGAACCGGGTATTTTGTCACGGACCGCGTCGACCACACGGCGGAAAATCCGGTCGTTAATCTTGCCGTCGGACTGCGTGACGGCTGGGGCAAGAAAGCCTAAGGCGGACCGGAAAAGGAGAGAAAGTGAAAAAGTTTTTGCAGGAATTTCAGGCATTTATCTCCCGCGGAAACGTCTTGGATTTGGCCGTGGCCGTGATTATCGGCGCGGCGTTCTCGGCAATTGTCAATAGCCTGGTTAAGGACATCATCAATCCCTTGATCGGCTTTTTAATCGGGAAACCCGATTTCACGAATTTGTTTTGCGTTCTTTCAAGACCTGACGGTTACACGGGTCCCGAGACCTACGAAGCATTGACAAAGGCCGGAGCTACAGTCTTCGGGTACGGCGCGTTTTTGACGTCGGTGGTGAACTTCATCCTTTTGGCTTTTGTGATTTTCTTACTCATCAAGTGTGTGATGCGTGCAAGAAAGCACCTGGAAGAACTGGTGCGCATCAAGGAGGAGGAAGAAAAGAAGATAGCCCCTCCGCCTGCTCCTCCCGAAAACGTGCTTTTGTTACGCGAAATTCGCGATTTATTAAAAGAAACACAGCTGAAAAAAGAGTCCTAATCGAGGTTAGGCTTTGTTTTGGTGAGGGTTTTCTTGTCAGATTACAAATCTAGTCCGACCGGTGGAGAGTTTTTCCGACTTTTCTTCGGTTGACTTCCTCCTCGCCCTGAAGGACGAGGATTCCCTACTGAGTCACGGAGCAAGCCTCGTGATCTCTTCGATGGGTTCCTGCTGCTGACCCGAGCCCGTCTCAA